>OATT01000162.1_pt1 | contig 75471 bp, 70 predicted proteins | sample 1476071 | NCBI WGS metagenome assembly OATT01 (sample SAMEA2579989, study PRJEB22360) | human gut metagenome | biome: human gut; feature: human-associated habitat; material: faeces | place: Denmark | collected 2008/2010 | reverse complement strand
CCAGTACCTCACTATACGCGCCAGAGGGGGGGGAGCGGAAAGCCATACTACGGAAATAAGCGGCAGCACCATTACCTACACAAAGGAAGTGTTTCCGATAAAGAATCTTCCCGTTCTGAAACTCAGTGAGGAGGAGAGCGAACCTGCAGCCATGGGGGATGCCATCAGGAAAAAGTTGGAGTGGTTCACCGTGGAGGGCAGCATACAGCAGACAGCCGTTGCCTTTACCGGAGAGGATAATCCGAGCTTTTTAAGGGTACAGGAATATGCAGAAGCCCTTCTGGACGGCATGGAACCCTTGCTCCGCGCGGGACTGCCGTTGATCGTAGTGGTGGAAAATGATATGGCAAAAGTCCTGGGACAGACCATGTATCACCTTCTGGAATGGAAAAGAGAGGTCATCTGCCTGGACGGCATCCATCTGGCAGAGGGCGAATATATCGATATCGGAAAGCCCATTGCAGAAGGATGTGTACTGCCGGTGGTGGTCAAAACCCTTGTTTTTAGTAAATAAATGTAACTGTTCAGTGCCCTCACAGTTACGATCAAAAATCCATGTAAAATCGCCTTTGGCGATGGGATTTTTGCCCGGCTGCTGAACTTTTTCTTACGGTCAGCGCAGTAAATGCGCAGACCTGCTGAATTGTAACAAATCAATGCCAACGAAAGGAAAAAGCCATGATTTTAAAAACAAAATTATTTGGACATGTGTATGCTTTTCAGTCATTAAAAGAAGTGATGGCAAAAGCCAATGAAGAAAAATCCGGAGATAAACTGGCCGGCCTTGCGGCAGAGTCAGCGGAGGAGCGGGTGGCAGCCAAAATCGTGCTGTCCCAGATAACTCTGGAAGACTTGAGAAACCATCCGGCAGTGCCTTATGAGACGGACGAGGTGACCAGGATCATCCAGGATGATATCAATGAACCTATTTACAGGGAAATTAAGGGAATGACGGTCTCTGACCTCCGTGAATGGATTCTGGATGAGGAGACAACAGGGGAGATGATCCGCCGGGTATCAAGAGGGCTCACCTCAGAGATGGTGGCAGCCGTGGCAAAGATCATGTCCAATCTGGATCTGGTATACGGAGCCAGAAAAATCCGTGTCACAGCACACTGCAATACCACCATCGGAGAGGAGGGGACTCTGTCCTCACGTCTTCAGCCAAACCATCCCACTGATGACCCGGATGGTATTATGGCCTCCCTTCTGGAGGGCCTTACCTATGGAGCCGGGGATGCCCTTCTGGGATTAAACCCTGTGGATGACTCCGCTGAGAGTGTTGCCAGGGTCCTGCACAGGTTTGAGGAAGTGAAGCAGAAACATCAGATTCCCACGCAGACCTGTGTTCTGGCACATGTGACAACTCAGATGGAGGCCATCAGAAAAGGCGCTCCGGCGGACCTGATCTTTCAGTCCATTGCAGGCTCTGAAATGGGAAATACGGCCTTTGGATTTAATGCGGCAACCATTGAGGAGGCGCGGCAGCTTGCGCTGACAAAGGGAACTGCCCAGGGACCAAATGTCATGTACTTTGAGACAGGCCAGGGATCAGAGCTGTCATCAGAAGCGCATCATGAGACAGACCAGGTGACCATGGAGGCAAGGTGTTATGGATTTGCCCGCCATTTTTCACCGTTTCTGGTCAATACGGTTGTGGGATTCATCGGCCCGGAATACCTGTATGACGGGCGGCAGGTGAACCGCGCCGGTCTGGAGGACCATTTCATGGGGAAACTCTCGGGTATTCCCATGGGATGTGATGCCTGCTATACCAACCATATGAAAGCAGACCAGAATACCATAGAGGATCTGTCTGTCCTGCTGACAGCTGCGGGCTGTAATTACTTTATGGGAATTCCTCACGGAGATGATGTAATGCTGAACTATCAGACAACAGGCTTTCATGAGACAGCAGCCCTGCGTGAGATCTTCGGCCTGACAGCCATCAAACCATTCCACAACTGGCTGATGAAAATGGGATATGTGGATGACAGAGGACATCTGACCGCCAGGGCGGGAGATGCCTCCACCCTGTTTTAGCGGATAGAGGCAGCATGTATAAGGAATTAGAAGGAGGACATATCAAGTGAGAGATGAGGAAATTAGATCCATGGTGGAGAAAATCCTGGATCAGATGTTAAATACTTCCACGGCCCCTGAGCCTAAGCGTTCCGAGGTGATACAGACCACTGCGGAAGCGCTGAAAAAGAAGGAGATACCCGCCGAATCCGGGGAATGCCTGGAGGACATCACAAAGACAGACCTGCGGCGGCAGCTTCTTGTAAAAAATCCTGCGGATGCGGATGGATATCTGGACATGAAAGCAAAGACCCCGGCCAGACTGGGAATCGGCAAAGCAGGTGCCAGATACCGGACCGCCACCATGCTTCGCGTCCGGGCAGACCATGCGGCGGCACAGGATGCGGTGTTCAGTGACGTGTCGGAGGATTTTATTAAAAAATGCGGTTTTGTCTTTGTGAAGACACTTTGTAAGGATAAAGATGAATATCTGACCCGCCCTGACCTGGGAAGGCGCTTTCCCGCAGATGAGCTTGAAGTCATCCGCAAGACCTGCGGCAGTCATCCGAAAGTGCTTGTGATCGTGGGGGACGGCCTTTCCTCCTCCGCCATAGAGGCAAATGTGGAGGATATGATCCCCGCTATACGACAGGGTCTGCAGATGCACCAGATCACGCTCCCCCCTGTGCTCTTTATCAAATACGCCAGGGTGGGAGCCATGGACGCTGTAGGTGAAGTGACGGATGCGGATGTTATCTGTATGCTGGTAGGAGAACGCCCGGGCCTTGTGACCGCGGAATCCATGTCCGCTTATATTGCGTACAAACCAAGGCACGGCCTTGCGGAGGCAAAGCGTACCGTGATCAGTAATATCCACAAGGGTGGGACCACTGCTGTGGAGGCAGGTGCCCATGCGGCGGAACTGATCGTAAAAATGCTGGAGAAAAAGGCATCGGGAATCGACTTGAAATAAAACACAGAGCTATTGGAGGAATACTATGAAACATGATGAACTGCGTCCCGCGATACTGGGAATCCGCATGATTTCCAATGTCAGTGAGGATTTGGCAAAAGCGCTGGAGCTGGGGCCAAGGCATAAAAGCCTTGGAATCGTAACAGCGGATACGGACGATGTGCTCTACACTGCCCTTGATGAAGCCACAAAAGATGCAGATGTGGAGGTCGTCTACGCGAGATCCATGTATGCCGGTGCGGCCAATGCGTCCACGAAGCTGGCAGGTGAGGTCATTGGTATCATAGGCGGCCCGAGTCCGGCAGAGATACGGAGCGGACTGAATTCCATACGGAATTTTATGGAATCCGGCCCCTGCTTTGTAAGCGCCAATGAGGATGATTCCATTGTCTACTATGCCCACACCGTATCCCGGACAGGTTCCTACCTGTCAAAGACAGCAGGGATACCGGAAGGTGAGGCCCTGGCCTATCTGATCGCACCGCCTCTGGAGGCAGTCTATGGCCTGGACGCTGCCATGAAAGCTGCGGACGTGTCAATGGTATCTTTTTACGGCCCGCCCTCAGAGACGAATTTTGGCGGAGGCCTTCTTACAGGAAGCCAGTCCGCATGCAAGGCAGCCTGCTCTGCGTTTGCCCAGGCAGTACAGGCAGTGGCAGACTATCCAAAAGATTTTGAATAAGGGAAAAGGAGAGTGAACAATGGAATTAAAGGATAAAGACCTGATTTCCGTGCAGGAGACAAGGAACCTGCTCATAGAGGCAGAAAAGGCCCAGCGGGAACTGTCACGTATGGACCAGACACAGATTGACCGCATCGTAAAAGCCATCAGCGATGCCGGAGCCGCCCACGCGGTACCGCTTGCAAAAGCGGCCCAGCAGGAGACCGGTTTCGGCAGATGGCAGGATAAGGTGATCAAAAACATGTTTGCAGCCAGAGTGGTTTACGATGCTGTGAAGAATGAAAAGACAGTGGGAATTCTCCATGAGGACAGGGAGAGAAAGGTGTGGGATATCGGCACACCTGTGGGGGTGATCGCGGGAATCGTCCCCTCCACTAACCCCACATCCACAGTCATTTACAAGGCCATGATCGCCTTAAAGGGCGGCAATGCCATTGTATTTTCCCCACATCCGGGCGCAAAGAAATGCATACTGGAAACCGTGCAGGTCATCTCCAAAGCGGCATGCCAGGCAGGATGCCCCAAAGGAGCCATATCGGCGATCAGTGTGCCAACCATGGAGGCAACACAAGCCCTGATGAAAAACGACAGAACAGCCCTCATCCTGGCAACGGGAGGAGGCGCCATGGTAAAATCCGCCTATTCCTCAGGAACACCCGCTATCGGCGTGGGGGCAGGCAACGGCCCTGCATTTATTGACAGGAGTGCTGATGTAAAGCGGGCTGTGAAGCAGATCCTGGATTCCAAAACCTTTGACAACGGAACCATCTGTGCTTCTGAGCAGTCCATTATTGTGGAGCGAAGCATGGAGGAAAAGGTGGTGGAGGAGCTGAAGGCCCAGGGCGCCTTTGTGCTGACACAGGAACAGTCCAGACAGCTTGGCAGATTCATTCTGCGGGCAAACGGCACCATGAACCCCATGATCGTGGGAAAGACATGTGCCCAGATCGCGGAGTACGCGGGGCTCTGCGGTGTTCCGTCATCTGCCAGAGTGCTGGTGGGAAGAGAGACAAAGGTGGGAGCAGATGCACCTTACTCCAGGGAAAAACTGGCCCCCATCCTGGGACTTTTTGTGGAAGAAAATACGGACAGAGTCCTGGAGAGAAGCATTGAGATCCTTCATATGGAAGGTGCGGGACACACTTTTTCCATGCATGCGGAGGATGAGGCGCTGGTGAGAAAATTCGCGCTGCAGATTCCGGCATCCCGTTTTCTGGTCAACACGCCCGGAGCTCTTGGCGGTATCGGAGCAACCACAGGTCTGTTCCCGGCCCTGACACTTGGATGCGGTGCGGTGGGAGGAAGTTCCTCCTCCAACAACATCGGTCCGCTGGATTTGATCAATATCAAACGTGTGGCATTCGGCACAAAAGAACTGGAAGAGATTCGCAGGGAAAGCGAGACAGCACAGAACAGCACAACATCATCCTGCAGCGGCCGGATAAGCCAGGAACTCATAAATACCATTGTAGATAAAATCGTAAAAGAATTCGTCTGAATGAATTCAGCTAAATGTAGAATACTAACAGAGAAAGAACAGCTTTGGAAAATGGAAAAGATTTGGAGGTAATCATTATGGCAAATACAAATGCATTAGGAATGATTGAAACAAAAGGTCTTGTGGGAGCAATTGAAGCAGCGGATGCCATGGTCAAGGCAGCCAATGTGGCTCTGGTTGGAAAAGAGAGCATCGGTGCCGGATTAGTCACAGTTATGGTGCGCGGCGATGTGGGCGCAGTCAAGGCAGCGACCGATGCAGGTGCATCTGCAGCAGAGCGTGTGGGAGAGCTGGTGTCCGTACACGTGATCCCCCGCCCTCACACAGAAGTGGATGTGATTCTGCCCCACCAGCTTGAAAAAGGAACCGGAGCTTCCTACACAGACGAGAACTCTCCGGTATAAAGGAGCGGCAGAATGGAAGAACAGGAAAAAATCCGCCGTATCGTGGCGGAGGCGATTCAGGAAACCCTGGAGAAAAAACAGGAAAAACCGGAACACATGACCCATCTGCGCGGAGACCATCTGGTGTATAAAGACCACCCAAGAATTGCCTTCCGGGGAGCCGTTGACTCCCTGGAGGCAGAGATCATCGTTTTACAGACGATCACGGAAAAGCAGCATCTCCACACGCTCACAGAGGACCTGGAGGAGATCATCAAAACCATCCGCTGGCTTCTGCGCTGTGAGGTATCCGGGGAGCCTGTGGGCGAGATCACCATGCAGGGGCTGGACACGGACGCCATGCGTGCCCATTCTCACCACCCCAGCCGGTATTACGGGATGAAACATTTTCTGCCCACGTACTGCCACAGTGAGATCGTGGCATATTTAAACAGGCTGAGGACAAAGGCCAGAGAGACAGAGCTGACTGCCTACCGGGCTTTTAAGACAGAGACCGGGGATGTGGAGCGGGAAGATATCATACGTGTCCTGAACAGGCTCTCCTCCCTATTCTGGATCATGATGTTCAAGTTTTTGACTGGTAAATATGGAGGAACTTATGAATGTTGAGGTAGAGGCAGTAGTAGAGGCTGTTGTCAGGGAACTGAAGGACAGGATGATGGTGGAGGTGGAGGCCTCCGGCAGACATGTGCATCTGTGCAGGGAAGATGTGGAGCGTCTGTTCGGCAGAGGATACCGGCTTACAAAAGTAAGGGATCTGTCCCAGCCGGGACAGTATGTATGTAAGGAGAGAGTTGCCCTGACCGGGCCAAAAGGGACCATTCACAATGTGGTCATCCTGGGACCGGAGAGGAAGGAGACCCAGGCAGAGATTTCCATGACAGATTCCCTTGTGCTCGGCATACGCCCCCCTGTGCGGTTAAGCGGTGATATTGCAGGCACGCCGGGAATCACCATCACAAACGGCGACAGACAGATTGTCACAGATAAAGGCGTGATCATAGCCAAACGTCACATGCACATCACACCGGAGGACGCAGCAAGGCTTCATGTAAAAGATAAGGAAGCATTGAAAATCAAAGTTTACGGAAGCCGTCCGGTGATCTTTGAGGATACCATTGCCCGGGTGAGCAGCGAATTCCAGACCTATGTGCACATTGACTATGATGAGGCAAACGCCTGTGGATTTGAAAAAGGTACCTTCTGCCGCATTGTACGGTAAAACCGGGGAAAGGAGGTTGTGCGGTGAATATAGGGAAGTCGGAAGTGACGGACAGTCTGATTGATGATATCATAGAGGAAGTTAAGGCCCGTATGGACAGAATGCAGGAGGAAACCTGCGGATGCTCCCGCACCGGAAAAGTTCTGGTACTTGGGGCGCTTGAGCCGGCAGAGGAAAACATTCTGAGATCCTTTGCAGAGATTCAAACTCTTCAGGAAGCAGGGACATATGATTTCGTTGTGGCAGCACAAGTCTCCATGGGTTTACTGGCTTATACTGCTCTTGGGATTCCCGGACAGCCGGAGGCACAGTGTATTCTGGAGGCCCTGCTAAGCGGCAGGAAGGTCTATATCCTGGAAAAAGGTCTGGAATACCGGAGATACCGGGAGTCTTCCTACAAGGCCTTATATCAGAAATATCAGGAATATGAGGAGGAGATCAGGCGCTTCGGCGGTGAGATCGTCTCGGGCGTACAGGAGGCAGCAGAACTTGCAGTGCGGGTTTGGAAAAAAGATTGTGCACCGGCAGATGACAGTACAGCCTTTGATTTGACCGGCCTTAAGCTGCTTGGGGAATCCGACCTGGGAAAAATGCGCGGGACTGGTTACAGAACCGTATTGATTGGCAGAAAGACGATCATAACACCTCTGGCGAAGGACTATATTTCCAATCATAATCTGACAGTCAGAAGACAGCAGTGAGGTATAGGAATGGAAATCGGAACAGTAATCGGAAGTGTTTGGGCCACGAAAAAAGACGAGGCTATCAACGGACAGAAGCTCCTGGTAATTGATGTGATGAAACGGTACAGACAGGAAAAGGAATCCCTGCTGGTCGCCGCGGATGTCATCGGAGCCGGGGTTGGGGATATGGTCCTGGTCTGCCGGGGAAATTCCGCAAGGATGGTTGTGGGAAATGGAAAAACACCGGTGGATGCAGCTATTGTGGGGATCATAGATACTCTGGATGTAGCGATTAAGTAGGTCCGCACATGTACCGCGGACTGGATATACATGAGGAGGGATGACGGTTGAGCATCAATGAGATAATTATTTACATTATGGTAATATTTGCGGCCCTGGGTGCGCTGGACAGAATATTCGGCAGCCGTTTTGGACTGGGAGAAAAGTTTGAAGAGGGAATCATGGCAATCGGAGCGCTGTCAATCTCCATGGTGGGAATCATTGCCCTGGCTCCGGTGATCGCCAATCTTTTAAAGCCTGTCATTGTGCCTGTGTTCGGCCTTTTGGGGGCTGACCCGGCCATGTTTGCAGGTTCTATTCTGGCGAACGATATGGGCGGCGCGCCTCTGGCACAGGCACTGGCATTAAATGAGGATGCCGGCAATTTCGGTGGACTTATTGTGGGAGCCATGTTGGGGCCGACCATTGTATTCACCATTCCGGTAGCTCTCGGGATCATCAGAGAGGAGGACCGGAAATATCTGGCAACTGGTGTTCTTGCCGGTGTCATCACCATACCCATCGGTTCTCTGGCAGGCGGTCTGGCAGCAGGGTATTCGTTCACTATGGTACTCAAAAATCTGATTCCCATCATTATTTTTGCAGTGCTCATTGCCCTTGGCCTGTGGAAATTTGAGAGTGCTATGGTAAAGGGATTCACGTATTTTGGAAAGTTTGTAGTGGCAGTGATCACCCTCGGACTCGGCGTGGGTATCATAGAACAGCTCACCGGTATTGTCCTGATTCCGGGCATGAATCCCATTGGCGAGGGATTCGAGGTGGTAGCGGATATTGCCATTGTCCTGGCCGGCGCATTTCCGCTGGTATATGTGATCACAAAGGTATTTAAAAAGCCCCTTATGGGACTGGGAAAAGTTTTAGGCATGAATGAGGTGGCAGCGGCAGGACTGGTAGCCAGTCTTGCAAACAGTATCCCCATGTTCGGTATGATGAAGGATATGGATGACAGAGGAAAAGTGCTGAATGTGGCTTTTGCAGTGTCAGCAGCCTTTGTATTCGGAGACCATCTGGGATTTACGGCAGGGTTTAACCAGGATATGATCTTCCCCATGATCGTGGGAAAACTGGTGGGCGGAATCACGGCAGTATTTGCCGCGTTGATTCTGGTACGGAATAAAAAGATTTCAAAAGAAGCATAAGAAGGAAAAACGTAACAGTTCAGCTTGTCTGAACTGTTACGGAAAGACAGGTGAAGAAATGGAAATCAGCAGAGAAGCTATTGAACAGATCATTACACAGATATTGACAGAGAAAATAGGAACTTCCGGCTGTCCGAAAAATGACGTACACAGACAGGAGATTGCAGGCGTCATCAAGATGGAAGTTCCGAAGATCCATGTGACAGAGACAGACCGGCTGGATACCGGAAACAGGAATGACAGGGTATACACACATGATCTGTTTACCCTGTCAGAGAGTCCGCGGCTTGGATGCGGAATCATGGAAATGGAGAAGACCACATTTGACTGGACTCTGGACTATGATGAGATTGATTATGTCATAGAAGGTTCGCTTACTATCATAAAGGATAAAATGCAGGTGACCGCAGGCCCTGGGGAGATCATTCTGATTCCGAAAGGTTCCAAAATACAGTTTTCTGTCCCCCAAAGCGCCCGTTTTATCTATGTGACATATCCGGCAGACTGGGCAAATTAATGCTTTTCCTCATCCTCTTGTTCGGCTGTGAAGGTGAATAATTCTTCCACAGTAGTGTGAAAGACATGGGAGATGTCCATGGCTAACTGAAGGGATGGATTATACGCGCCTTTTTCCAGCCGGATAATGGTCTCACGCCGTACACCTGTGAGGTCAGCCAGTTCCTGCTGGCTCATATTGTTTTGTATACGGTATTCCCGGATGGTTGTTGTCAGTTTCTTTTTCATAAGTCAGTCTTTCTACTCTGTGATGTGAGAGTCAAAATACAGAAATGCTCCCGTCTGTACCAGTTTGATCGATCCGTAATAAAAGAGAATATGGCTGGCACTGATCGTTACCCGCAGATGCCCGATGATGCAGAGGACCGTCCAGATCAGCAAAGTCAATTCCACAAACAGCAATGTGAGCCGTCTGGCCTTCGCGTAATTTTCAACCGTTAACTCGTCCCATGGCTCATTTTTTACTTTACGCCGGTAATAATATGCGCCGGCATATAGGAATACGATAACAGCAAATGAAATACATGCCAGTGAATCTTTATCGGCAAAAAAATTGAGCACAGAAAATAAAATACCTGCAAGTCCCACCAGCCCGTTGGTCAGCAGTTCCTCTTTTCGCACACTCAGCATATTCTGCACCTCCCTGTTTGTATGTGATATATTTGTAACTGATACAAATATATCACATATTTCTGTTTTGTCAATAGTCTGAAAAGAATTCGATAAAATAGCAAAAATATTGCAGCAGCCGTGAGGGCGCTGTCATGAACGTAAGAATCCCTCTATGATCTTTTCCTCTGCCTCCGCCTCTGTAAGGCCCAGGGTACGAAGTTTTATGATCTGTTCCCCGGCGATTTTGCCGATGGCTGCTTCGTGAATCAGTGCAGCGTCCATACAGCCTGCGAACAACTCCGGGGCAGCATTTACCGTGCCCCGGTCAGCCAGGATCGCGTCACATTCGGAATGTCCGCTGCAGCGGCAGTTTCCCATGATGCGGGAGTGGTATTCCTGGCGTGAGGCGCCTTTTGCCACAGAGCGTGAGATGAGGTCAACAGCGGAATCTTCTCCATCCATGGAGACTGTAAAATATGTTTTGGCAGTCTCTTCCTTTTCTGTCAGGATCCTTTCATGAACGGTCAGTCTGGCCCTTGCGGCCAGCCGGGCTGTTGTCTTTCTCAGCGTGCTGTCCACACCTCCGATCTGTTTGGTGTCAATTTCCAGAAAGGAGTCTTCCAACAGGACAGCATCCGTAACAGAGTCTATGTGTTTTTTGCCGTTTTCCGGTCCTGTGCCTATATGCCTCTCTTTGTAGAGAACATGTGCGCCCTTTTCCAGAAAGAAACTGTGGATTCCGTTATGCCGCGCCGTTTCCCCGCTGCCTGTGTGGACGCCGCATCCGGCTATGATGGTGACATCAGCCCCTGCGCCTACATAAAAATCATTGTAGACAAGGTCGTCAACCCCTCCGTGGGTTACGCAGGCAGGGATATAAACCGTCTCTTTCTGTGCTTCGGAGCTTATATGTATTACGAGACCGGGAGCACCTTCTTTTGTCTCAATGCGTATATTCGGAGTGGAACGGCGGCCCGCACATTCCCCGTTTTCACGGATATTGAACGCACCGCGGAATTCATCGGTAAAATCAGTGATAATCTGCAGGAGTTTTTTTGAGATTTTATTCATAAAGAATCTTACCTTTTTTTCTCCGGCGGTCAGCAGTTTTGTTTTCCGCTGCCGTCCGGGACGGTCTTAACTCTAACATATGAATGCTCCGCAGCATTTTATACTCTTGTGAATAAAGGAACTTTGTCAGGCTGTTTATGTTTTTAGGTACGGTCCGGAACAACAGCCGGGATGTTACCGTTATGACCGGAATAACTGTTAACAGCGAAAAAATGAAAGAAGATAAAACAGGCCTTGCAATAAATAGTCAAAGGGATATGCTGTATATAGATTTATGTTTATCACGAGGAATACCAGAAGAAATGAGCACTGGGTGAAAAGCCGGCAGCGAATTTATTTGGTAAAATACCCATATCAAATAAAGGAGGTGCACAAAAATGCACGCATGGGAAGCCATACAAAATACAGTAGACTATATAGAAGCGCATATTAAGGAGGACATCAGTGCAGAACGCCTGTCCGAGATAGCAGGGCTGTCTCCCTTTTATTTTCAGAGACTTTTTAAGCGTCTGGTAAACAGAACGGTCCAGGAATATGTAAAACTGCGCCGCCTGGCCCTGGTGATCGCAGAACTGGAAAAAGACCAACAGAGGATACTGGACATTGCCCTGGATTACGGGTTTTCCAGCCATGCCAATTTCACCAGAGCATTCAAATCCACCTACGGACTGACGCCGGAGGAATACAGAGATAGGCGTCCGCTTTTGAATACTTTTCTAAAACCTGAGATATCCATGAGTTATACCATGATCGACGAAGGAGTTCCGCTGCTTGCAGGAAATATTGTTCTGGAGATCAACAGAAAAACACTCAATGAACCGGAGACATATTTGGGGTTTGAGACAAAAGTGAAGATAGAAGACCAGATCCCGGCAGGCGAGAGTACAGGAGTAGATATACCGGGACAGCTTTGGAAGCAATACCACAAGGAAAAAGAGAGGTTTGCGGAGTATCTGAATCCGGATGTGGAACTGGGAATGTCCTACAGGCCTGATCCGCAGAGGGGAGAGTTTACCTATTTTGCAGGAGGGCTGGCAAGCCAAAAGGAGATACCGGAAGGAATGGTAAAAGAGGTACTGCCGCCGGGAGAATACGTTGTCTGCGGCATTGAAGCGGAAAGCTTTGAAGAGCTTGTGACAAAAGCACTGTATCAGGCGGGAAAATACCTCTTCGGCACCTGGCTTCCGAACCATAAGCTGGTGACCCAGCCGTTTTCCGCTGAGAAATATTTTAAAAATATGGATGGAATCTATTATATGGAGGTTTGGGTGATTCCGGCAGCGATAGAATAACCTGTACCTGTGAAAGCAGAAATAGATTGATAAAACAAATTATGAAATATTATTATTTGATTTAGATGGAACATGAGGACAAAAAAGAATTAAGATTGCAAACACCGCCCAAAAATGGGAGGTGTTTGCATATGTGATTCAAAAATACGGAATCAAAGACATTACATATATAGCAGCTACATTACAGGATTTAGCGGCTCTTTTATTGCCATAGTATAATTCAGAAGATAAAAAAACGTTGGCTGTCCGCAATTGTTTTTATTCTCTGATTCACAATTTGAGAAAATGGACGGCAGATACGAAAGGCAAGGTGATTACTTAATACCGTGTTTGACCCTACGAAAGGAGTCATAGAATTGAGTACACAAACAAATATGACAAAAGGAAGTCCTTTAAAATTACTTTTATGTTTTGCCATTCCACTTATGTTTGGAACAATATTTCAACAGTCATTTATTATTGCGGACAGGATAATTGTAGGGCATCTGATAGGTGCAGACGCATTTTCATCCGTAGGTGCAACGGGTTCTGTATCTATGGTGTTTACATCTCTCTGTCTTGGAATTGCGATTGGTTCAGGAATTGTTGTTTCGCAATTTTATGGGGCAAAGGATGAAGAGGGGACGGCTTTGGCAATCAGAAATGGCACAATGATAACAATACTTAGTACCTTGATGATTTCCATTTTAGCATTGCTGGTCACAAAACCGATTCTTTTATTGCTGAATACGCCTGCTTCTTTGTTGGAAGATTCCATCAATTATATGTCAATATCACTAGGCGGTCTGGTGGTTGTAATCTTATATTACATACCGTTTAGCGTATTACGTTCGTTAGGTGATGCGAAAACACCAATTATTTTTTTGGTGGTTTGCAGTATATTGAATATTGCATTTGATTTGGTATTTATCTTGATATTTCATACGGGTGTTGAGGGGACAGCAATCGCCTCATTGTCGGCGCAAGGAATAGCAGGGATTTTATGTTTTATTTATGCCATAAGAAAATATTCTTGTTTTGAAACGGCATTAAAGAAGGTAAAGTTTGATAAAGCTATGGCAAAGCAAATCTTTAGGATATGCATACCAATGGGATTCCAGTACTCGTTTATTTACTTATCAACAACGATTTTGCAGTGGGTAATAAATGGATATGGAACGAGTATGATAGGGGCTTTTACGGCGACAAGCCAGATAGAAAGTTTAATCCAGCAGCCATTTACTGCATTGGGCACAGCAATAGCAACTTATACAGGGCAGAATATCGGGGCAGGAAATACAGAAAGGATCAGACAGGGATTGGTTGCTGCTTTGAAAATCTGTTTGGTATATTCTCTTATTCTTGTTTTGGTATTCCGGGGCTTTGGGAGAATAGTCATGAATATTTTTGTATCAGATACGTGTATTATTGATAATGCTGTGAAAGGGATTCACATTACCAGTACATTTTTTTTGGCACTCGGCATGGGACAGATACTGCGCTATCTCTTAAATGGTGCAGGAGATTCTGCTTATTCAATGGTAAATGGAATCGTTGAAATTGTCTGCCGTTTAGTATTTGTTTTCTTATTGACGAACATCTCATTTATAGGTCAATGGGGGATTTGGTGGACAACGGCATTTACTTGGAGCTGCACGGCATTATTTGGAATATGCCGGTTTATAGGAGGAAAATGGAAAGATAAAGGCATAGTTTAAAAATGGAAAAGAAGTATTGGATATTGTGTCCTGCCTGTCATAGCAAGACCTGCATGAAAATAAGAATTGCTTTTGACAGGCTGTATGTCACGATTCGATGTACACTTAGACTGGTCAGTCATGTACCAGCCAGGTCTTGGCCTCCTCCATATCGGTACAGAAATAAAGCTGTCCGCTATTTAACGCAGCCTTTTTATGCAAGGCTTTCTGTAGTTTCCTCAGACTTCTTTTCTCCGTGGTAATTGCCAGCTTAACAATTCGGGGCCTTATTTTTTCAATATGTTCTGCAAGCGTTTCTGTCAGTTCCTTTGTCAAGTCAGTCTCATATAAATCAATTAATATGCGGCGCTTTTGAGGGGATTTTAATATAAATGCCTCTTCTCTGCCTATCATGGACAGCAGACCTTCGGAATCATCAAAATAACTTCCATAATGAATACCGTGAAAGCTGCCGCCTTTATAGTAGTAAGGGCTCAGCGCCCCGCTTGGGGATTTTGTTATCATAGTATTACCTTTCCCTTTCCAACAGATCTGTCAGCGGTTTCTGCATACGGATATGACGACACCAGCGGATGGTTTCCTCCGTAATGCAGATTCCGTAATAAAGAGTGGAGAGTTTATAATAAAAGCATTCTTTATTATCCAGTTCCGTAAATCCTTTTTCCAGCTCCCTGAGCTTTTTCAGATAATTTCTGTTATTGATCTCATATTCCAGAAGCTGCTGACTGCGAATTTCAGCCTCCAGATGGTCGAAGAAGTAAACCTTTGCCAAATGGGTATTGGTGCCTTCAAAAATATCCATGGGGGAGGAGAGCCAGTGGAAAAATTGGTTCCGTCCCTCCTCTGTTATGTGGTAAAAAATTTTCTTTCTGCTGCCCTGCGGTTTATCCCTGGTTGTCAGATATCCCTTTTCCGTTAATCTTTTTAATGCGGGGTACAGGCTTCCGAAACTTGCCTTATAGAAGACACCGATTCCGTTTTCTATGAACTTTTTTATATCATAGCCTGTCAGGTCCTTTTCCAGCAGCATGCCGAGTGCAATGGATTCCAGCATAATAGTCTCCTCTCATATATATCTATTAGATATATTATAACGCTATATATAGAGGTTGTAAAGCACTGTTTCTCGGTGGTAATGTTTCTATGTGAAATGTGAAAGCACATCCGTTGACTTTAGTGCACTGAGGTAATATAATGCTTTTTATAGACTGTTTTTCAGGCTATAGTACATAAAGAGAGGTACAGTTTAGATGAAAGCGCAATTGGTGACGGACATACAGAAGTATTCTATTCATGATGGGGAAGGAATACGAACTACCATATTTTTTAAGGGATGTCCGCTTTCCTGTGTCTGGTGTCACAACCCGGAGACACAGGAGTACCGTCAGCAGTTTATGTGGAATCAGGAAAAATGTACAGGATGCGGGGAGTGTGCCGCGGCCTGTCCCGGCGGCGCTGTTTTTATGGAGGGGCCAAGACCGGTGACGGATCCAGAAAAGTGCAGTGTATGCCATACGTGTGAAGAATACTGTCTGCAAAATGCCAGGGAATTTGCAGGCAGAGAATATACGGTCGAGGAGCTGGTTAGGGAGGCATTAAAAGACCAGCCTTTTTACGAGCAGTCCCATGGCGGGGTCACCCTCTCGGGAGGAGAGGTACTGGCCCGGGATAAGGAATTTCTGGAACAGCTCATGCGCGGTCTGACAGAGCGGGGAATACGTGTGAATGTGGATACCTGCGGTTATGTCCCATGGGAAAATATAGAGAGTGTGATTCCTTATACGGATACTTTTTTATACGATATAAAGCTCATGGACTCCGGTCTGCACGAGAAAATGACAGGAGCGGGAAATGAGAGGATCCTGGATAATCTCGTAAAACTGTCAAAAAGCGGAGCCGCTGTCTGGATACGGATTCCGGTTGTGGGCGGTGTCAATGATACGGACAGGAACATGAAAGAGACACTGGACTTTCTTGATGCCCATTCCATAGGGCAAAAATGGATTCACCTGCTTCCCTATCACAACACAGGGAGTGGAAAATATTCAAGGCTGGGACAGGAATACAGGGGCAGAGATTTTACGACTCCTTCTAAGGAACGCATGCAGGAGCTGTTGGATATGTGTCTGAAACGGGGATTTCAGGCCAGGATAGGAGGTTGATACAGATGGAACGGGGAATGAACGAGAGAATCCGCAGGCTTCGCAGGGAAAGCCTGGAGACAGAAGCGCATATAGATATGGAGCGGGCAAAAATAGAAACCGAAGTATACCGCAGATATGAGGGCACTGTATCTGTACCGGAATTACGGGCACTGGTTTTAAAACACTATTTTGCCGAGAAGACGCTGTACATAGGGGAAGGCGAGCTGTTGGTGGGAGAGAAGGGAAACGGGCCGCAGGCAGCACCCACCTTTCCGGAATTATGCTGCCATACAGTACAGGATCTCCATGTGATGAATGACAGGGAGCTGATCAGCTTCAAGGTACGTGAAGAGGACTATGGGTTTCAGGAAAAGGAAATGATCTCTTTCTGGGAGAGACGTTCCATCCGGCACCGGATACTGGAAAAAATGACTCCGGAGTGGAAGAAAGCCTATAGATGTGGTATTTTTACTGAATTTATGGAACAGAGAGGTCCGGGGCATACCGTGGGTTCCGAAAACATTTATAAGCGGGGGCTTCTGGACTATAAGGAGAAGATACGGGAAGCGCTTGGACATCTGGACTACAGCCGGGACCCGGAGGCGCTGGATAAAGAGAATGAGCTTCGTGCCATGGATATTGCTTGTGATGCGGTGATCCTTCTGGGAAAACGGTATCATGACTATGCCCTTAAGCTTGCCCAAAAAGAAGAAAATCCGGTACGCAGAGAGGAACTTCTGCAGATTGCCGAAAACTGCAAGGTTGTGCCGGCACATAAGCCGGAGACATACTGGCAGGCACTTCAGATGTATTGGTTTGTGCATCTGGCTGTGACAAGTGAGTTAAACCCGTGGGATGCCTACAGCCCCGGAAGACTGGATCAGCATCTGATATCTTTTTACAGACACGATGTCAAGGAAGGGATTCTTAACCGGGAGCAGGCAAAAGAACTGCTGGAGTGTCTGTGGGTAAAATTCAACAATCAGCCGGCACCTCCAAAGGTGGGGATTACACTGAAGGAAAGCGGCACATACACAGACTTTGCCAACATCAATACCGGCGGAGTGACACCGGAGGGACATGACGGTGTCAATGAGGTGAGCTATCTGATCCTGGAGTGTATGGATGAAATGAAACTTCTGCAGCCCAGCTCAAATGTGCAGATTAGTAAAAAGACTCCTCAGGAGTTTCTCATAAAAGCCTGCGAGATATCCAGAAAGGGATGGGGACAGCCTGCTTTTTACAACACAGAGAGTATAATTCAGCAGCTTTTAAACGCAGGGAAATCCATTGCAGATGCAAGAAAAGGCGGCACCAGTGGATGTGTGGAGACGGGCGCTTTTGGAAACGAGGCATATATACTGACCGGTTATTTTAATCTGCCAAAAATCCTTGAGATCACCCTTCACAACGGATATGACCCGGCCGCCGGGGAACCGCTTGGCCTGGCGCTTGGAAAAGCGGAGGATTTTAAATCTTATGAGGAGCTTTTTGAAGCCTATAAAAAGCAGATTTTGTATTTCCTGGATATCAAAATGCGCGGCAATCATGTCATTGAGGGGATTTATGCCCGCTATATGCCGGTACCGTTACTCTCCGTGATCACCAATGACTGTATTGCCAAGGGAAAGGACTACAATGCCGGGGGAGCCAGATATAACACCAACTATCTGCAGGGCGTGGGAATCGGAACCATTACAGACAGTCTTGCTGCCATAAAATACAATGTTTTTGACAAACAGAAATTTACCATGTCTGAGCTGATGCAGGCGCTGAATGACAATTTTGAGGGACATGGGCGAATCTGGAATCTTGTCAGCAATAAGACGCCGAAATACGGCAATGACGATGACTATGCAGATGATATTATGAAGGATGTATTTTCATTCTACTATGAGAGCGTGACCGGACGGCCGAATATGAAAGGCGGAAAGTACCGCATCAATATGCTGCCAACCACCTGTCATGTCTATTTCGGGGAAGTGATGATGGCAAGCCCCAACGGACGTCTGGCCCATAAGCCTGTATCCGAAGGGATATCCCCGGAGAAAGGGGCAGATGTGCACGGCCCTACAGCGGTAGTGAAATCCTGCTCCAAGATGGATCATCTGAATACAGGGGGAACTCTGCTGAACCAGAAGTTTACGCCTCAGGTGGTATCCGGTGAAAACGGACTGATACAGATGGCAAATCTGGTCCGGACATATTTTAACCTGGACGGGCACCACATTCAGTTTAATGTGATTGACCGCCAGACACTTTTAGACGCGCAGGCACGTCCCGAGGAATACAAGGATTTGATCGTGCGTGTGGCTGGATACAGCGACCATTTCCGCAATTTAAGCAAAGCGCTGCAAGATGAGATCATCGATAGAACAGAGCAGTCCTTTGGATGATTTTGAACGCCCCCAAAGGGCAGGAACGGTATAGTTTCTGCCCTTTGGGGGCGGATTTTTGTCTGTCCTGGCGTTTTCGCACCTTTTGGCTGAAAACACCTGGGGAAACAGTGGCATATGGACGGCAGAGGATAAATTCAAAAAACATAAAACTTTTATAAAGTCATTGCATCTGCCGGAAAATAAGAATATAATAAGTCTGCATTTGTTGTTTACATGTAACGATTCAGTGAATACCTGTTGCTGGTACTCTTATGCTCGGTCAGCGAAGCAAATGCGCCGACTTAATTGAACAGTTACATTTACATTTCTAAATACAAGTTTCTATTTATCAATGGCGTTTCAGCCAAAAGTTCAGTGTGAAACATATGGAAGGCAGATAGGAAAAACAGAATTGAAATGCAATGTTATATATTGTATAATAAAAGAAAAAAACTGCATGATTTTCGCCGTGTCATATCAGCACAAAAACTGTCTGCTTTCCTGAAGGAGGCCGGATGGAAAAACAAAGGTTAGCTGCATCAGTATTAAATGCAAAAGATGAAGATGTTTACAACTGTCTGTCAGATAATGAAGTATTTGCGGATTTGTTTAACGGTGCAGTCTTTCAGGGAGAGCAGGTGATCAAACCTGAATATCTGGAAGAAATGAATGAGAAAAAACAAATGAAAGTACCGGGGAAAGACGGACAGCCGGCAGTGATCAAAAAGCTGCGCGATGTACAAAAAGGAAGCGGACTGGAAGAGAGCATTCTCGGTATTGAGCTTGCTGTTGAAGGGCAGCGAAAGGTCCATTATGGAATGCCAGTCAGACATATGCTCTATGATGCGGTTGATTACACGAAACAAATACAAAACCTGGAGAAAAAGCACAGAAGCAGCAGGGATTTGTCACCCGGCGCGGAATTTCTGTCAGGATTAAAAAAGGAAGACAAGCTGCGCCCCATAATAACACTGGGATTATTCTACGGAGAAGATCAGTTGTGGGACGGCCCTATGTGCCTTCATGATATGCTGGAATTTCCCAAGGTATTGGAACCCTGGAAACATTACATTCCAAATTATCCGCTGAATCTGGTGTACAGCGGAAATGTCAATCCCGGGAACTTTAGAACCGGTCTGCAGGAAGTCTTCGAGCTGCTGCGGGTGGCAAAAGATAAAAATGCCATGGAGGAATTCCTTAAGAAAAACCAGGAGCATTACAAAAACTTAGAGTGGAAAAGGGGCAGGCTGGTCGGGAATTTTTTGAATATTCCATTGATCAAAGAAAATGCAGATGTCATACGAACAGAAGAAGGAGGGATAAATATGTGTACAGCGTTTCAGCAGATGCGTATGGAAGGAATCATTGAAGGGGAACGAAGAGGCAGAAATTTTGGAGAAGAAAAATTAACAAGGTTAATACAGCTTCTTTTTCATGATAACAGAATAGATGATTTACAGAGGGCTTCTTTTGATACAGAATACAGAGAAAAGTTATATAAAGAGTATGGACTGGAAAATGAGAATTTATAACCGTTCAGAAAAGCTGAACCGTTACGAGAATTTGCTGAATCAGGACATAAAAATGCAAGATAAAGTATACAAATATTCCTTCCTGCGTTATGATATAAAGGTTAAGAATAAATGAGAAAAGGAATATGATGTAACAATGAAGAAGGATCTGACAACAGGAAATATTATTAAAACCATGCTCATATTTGCAGGCCCCATGATTATAGGAAACCTCCTGCAGCAATTTTACAATATAGCGGATACGCTGATCGTGGGCAGATTTGTAGGAGCCGATGCCATGGCATCTGTGGGGGCGGCCTATACACTTATGACATTTCTGACTTCTATCCTGATCGGATTATGTATGGGCAGCGGTTCTCTGGTTTCCTTTTATTTCGGAAAACAGGATAAGGAAAAGATGGAAGTATGTGTGCAGGGATCTTTTCTGCTGATAGGGGGAGTTACGGTAGTCATAAATGTTCTGGTGTTTGTATTTATAAATCAGATTTTACGGATACTGCAGATACCGGCAGAAATATTAGAGATGTCACATGAGTATGTAAAAATAATATTTGCCGGAATATTTTTTGTATTCTTATATAATTATTATGCCTATCTTTTGAGGTCTATCGGAAATTCTGTGATACCGCTGGTCTTTTTGGGAACAACATCCATTCTGAATGTTGTGCTTGATATTATTTTTGTTGTGACTTTTGGCTGGGGTATCGGCGGCGCAGCGCAGGCCACTGTCATATCCCAGGCTATATCCGGGGTTGGTATATCCATCTATGTGTGGATCAAGGAACCCGTATTCAGGCTCCGGCTGTTCGGAAAGAACCGGATATTCCTGACTGGGGAATCTATGCAGGAAATAACAAGATTTTCATTTGCAGCATCTATACAGCAGTCTGTAATGAATCTGGGTATCCTCATGATTCAGGGGCTGGTAAACAGCTTTGGCGTTGCCGTTATGGCTGCCTTTACAGCCGCAGTCAAGATTGATTCTTTTGCCTATATGCCTGCACAGGAATTCGGCAATGCCTTTTCCCTGTTTATTTCCCAAAATCACGGTGCCGGAAAAGAAAACAGGATCCAGAAAGGAACAAGACAGGCGTTTGTGGTTTCGGCACTGTTTTGCGGAGTGATTTCTGTGTTGGTATTTTTGCTTGCGAAAAATCTTATGCTGTTTTTTGTATCTTCCTCTGATACGGAAATCATACAGATCGGTGCGGGATATCTGCGGATTGAGGGCGCATTCTACATAGGTATCGGCATTTTGTTTTTATTGTACGGTTATTACAGGGGAATAAATATTCCTGAGATGTCCCTGGTTTTAACCATCATTTCCCTGGGTACCAGAGTGATTCTGGCTTATATACTGGCACCGATAGAAGCAGTCGGTGTTGTGGGAATCTGGTGGGCGATACCCATCGGATGGTTTTTAGCAGATATTACGGGGATTATTTATATGCGGCACAGAGAACGTAAAAAACTTCTGAACTGAGGATGGAAATCCTGGGGTTAGTTATACAGTTGCGTAAATCAGACACAGAACAAAAACAGGCACACCAATTTATCCATCAATGGTGTGCCTGTCCAAGTTAACCTTTGACCCGTTTAAAACATACACTTCCCTTAGCCTTTTCTCCCGTTATCGTTATGTTATAAATTCCGCTTTCTTCAATAGGAACCTGAAACGTAGTGGAGAGATCAATCTTTTCTTTTTCATATATGGGTGTTTCATCATCTTTTTGTATTTTGACAGAAAGCCTGCCGGAATCACACACGATTTCGGCGTCAATGACATCCCCTTTTTCAAGTTTCAGCGGCTGTGAATCCGTAGTATTGAATATGCGGTATTCCATAATGAGATGATTCTCATTTCCGAGTCTGCTGCCTTCATAAGCCGAGCCAGTACAGGATGTTAAAGCAAAAGTACATAACAGTGTGAAAAAAACGATTATAATTTTTTTCATATCCTCACCCCCATTATGAAAGCATATCCTGATTTCTTAAAGAACCGCATTATATAAATCTAAAGTTTTCCTAAAGAAAGACAGTAAAATTGAATATTTATTAAAATACACAAAAACAATGTTTTTGTGAGAAAAAATATGATTTCTGCAATAATTTTATGGACATCGGAAAATATAATGTTATAATTAATACAAGAAAATGAATGAAAATGCATGGCTTATTCAGAAATGGGGTGTAATTGGAATATGGCAGAATACAGGAATGATATAATGAAAAACGATGATTTTATTTGCCGCTATAAATCTGATGACTTCGCTTACTGGAATTGCAATTACATCTGCAGGGAAGCCTTCCTTTCAAGACAGCAGGCTTTTTTACTTACCCAGCTTCAGGAAACGAAATGGCTGCCGGTATTTCGCCTTGTAGTTTTGTATGAGACAAGCCATATACATGTGCAGGAATATAAAAATGTTTTTTATATGTCCAGCGGAATGGAGACGGAGGAGGAGATAAAGGAGTCAGGGGATAATCTGAATTATTTGTTTCAACTGGGGCTTTTAAAAGCTGATTTTTCAGAGCGGAACCGGTTATACATATATCACTTTTTGGAACAGGGAGATATTTTCCGGACATTTTACTCTAAATATAAGGGAATCCCGGATACGCGTCCCATAGTGGAACGAGGTACGGTTATACTGACAGAAGCGGGGAAAACGGCTGTCTTAGTTGGCAGAGAATAAACGGTGCCGCATAAAAATCCGATTATAAAAATCCGATATCGGTGGATCATAACCGATATCGGATGCATTTTACAAGTCTGAACTCTTTTTCTATTCAGTGAATTCTTTTAGAGCTTTGCCCATACGCATAATTCCATCAGATATTTTGTCTTCCGGCATATTAGAAAAGTTTATCCGAAGGGTATTGCGCTTTTTCGTGTTGGGGAAAAAGGAGTTTCCGGGGACAAAGGCCACGTTGTGTTCAAGACATTTTTCGAGCAGCTTTACAGTGTCTGTTTTTTCATTCAGCTCAATCCAGAGAAACAGTCCGCCCTCGGGCCTGGTGAATTTAATATCTGAGGGAAAAGCGCGGTGTATGGCTTCTATGGCTGTGTCGCGCCGTTTCCGGTATACTTCACGTATTTTATCAATATGAGCGTCAATATCATATTTTTCCAGATAGGCAGAGATGACCATCTGGGCTATGGTGTTGCACTGTAAATCTACGCCCTGTTTTACCAGGACATATTTGCGGATGACTTCTTTTTCTCCCGCGATCCATCCAATCCGGTAACCAGGGCAAAAGATTTTTGAAAAGGTACCGGTGCACAGGACATTGCCTGTTCGGTCAAAGGATTTGATGGAGGGCAGGAATTCACCTTCATATCTCAGCTCACCATAGGGATTATCCTCTACAACTGCCACATTGTATTTTGCGGAGATTTCAGCAAGCTGCTGTCTGCGCTTGAGACTCCAGGTCCTTCCTGTGGGATTTTGGAAATCAGGGACCACATAGATCAGCTTTGCGGTGGGGTTTTCCTTCAAAACTTTTTCCAGTTCAGATATGATCATTCCGCTGTCATCTGTGGGAACCTCCGCAAAGCTGCATCCATATGCCTTGAATGCACTGATGGCGGCAAGATATGTAGGACTTTCGCACAGTACCACATCTCCTTCATCCAAAAATACCTTTCCCGAAAGATCCAGGGCCTGCTGGGAACCGTGCGTGATCAGTATGTTTTCATGGCAGAAGGAAGTGCCAAGCTGTGCGTTCATACGTGCAGCGATCCACTCCCGGAGGGGCTGATATCCTTCTGTGGTCGCATACTGCAGAGCGTGTTCTCCGTTGTGGTCCAGCACATAATTGTTGGCAGCTTTGATCTCCTCAATGGGAAACAGTTCAGGAGCCGGCAGGCCTCCTGCAAATAAAATGACTTCCGGCTGTTCTGTGAGTTTTAAAAGCTCCCTGATCTCGGAAGCGGTTACATATGACATTCTTCTTGCGTATTTATATTCCATGGAAATACTCCTTTAAAAATAATTATAATATTGGGTTTATTTCGTTTTCTGTTAAGGGATCACTCTCTGCGTGGGCTGTGATCAGTTCCCTCATCACATCACATAAAATTTTTACGCCGCGGACGATCCTGTCCCTGGGAGGAAAGGTATAGTTTAACCGGATATAGCCTTCCCCTTTCTGTTTGGTCAGGTATGCAGGCATGCCGGGCAGAATGGCAACACCGTTTTTGGCAGCCTGTGAAGCCAGCTGGTCGGCTGACAGGCCATCCGGAAGTCTGCACCACAGATAGTATCCGCCGTTTGGTATATTCCAGGAAAGCCCGCGGGGAGCATATCGGTTCAGGGCCTCCACCATCATATCCCTTCTTTCCCTATATTCCTTTCGTATGAATTCCACATACTTTTCCATCTCCCCATTGACAATAAAACGCTCCACAATCTGTTGTGAAATACAGCAGGAATGTAAATCTATAAGCTGACGGATACCGGAAAAATGGTGGATCAATTTCCTGTCTGCACAGATCCAGCCCAGACGAAGCCCGGGATAGATGGTTTTGGAAAAAGAACTGAGATAAATCACATTTCCGTTGGTGTCCATGGATTTTAAGGGGGCTGTGGTCTGGCCTTCAAAACTCAGTTCACTGTAGGGGTCATCCTCCAGAACGGGCACAGAATATTTGGCAGCCAGCTCCAGCAGCCGGACTCTCTTGGCAGTGCTCATGGTCACGCCGCAGGGGTTATGATAAGTGGGCATGGTGTAGATCAATTTCGGATGGTAGCGCATTAAGAGCTGTTCCAGTATCCTTACATCCATTCCGTCATGCTCCATGGGGACTGCCATAAGCCTGGCACCCATGGAACGGAAGCTCTGGATCGCCGGGAAGAAGGACGGTTCTTCAATCAGCACAATATCGCCGGGATTCAGAAAGGCACGTGCCGCAAGGTCGATACCTTCCTGGGCACCGGAAACGAGCATGATCTCGGAAGGATGGCAGAAACAGGAGCGCTTCTGCATGTATGAGGCCATGACCTTGCGCAGGGATGAAAAACCTGCCACAGGAGAGACCAGCATTCCCTTCGGGTTGGATAACAGCTCATGTTCAATTCCTTTGAAAGCCCGGACAGGCGGATTTTCAAAAGAGGCAATACCGGCGGCAAAGGATATGACATCCTTTTGATTCGCCATTTCCAGATATTTGTTGACATCAAAGGTGTCGCGGTTTTTTAGATAGTCGCTGAACAAATACTCCCACATGGGTTCTCTGCGGGAATCCGTTTTGCGGATTTTTTGGTCAGTTCCTCTGATGGCTGTGGTGCCCCTTCCCACATGGGAGGCCAGCAGACCATCCGCTTTTAATTCTTTATACGCGTTCAGTACAGTTGTCCGGTTCACGCCCAGTGTATCCGCTAACTGACGTTCCGATGGGAACTGAAAGCCATCCGGGATCTCACCGGAAATGATCTGGGCCTGGATCTGTTCTGTGATCTGTCTGTATAAAGGTGTCTTTTTTGATTTGTCTATTTGAATTTGCATGGGTTCCTCCAATTGGTTTGGTCCAATTTGTATTATATACAAGGATTGGTGGGGCATCAACCACCAATTGAACTTAATTTTTTACCACCAATTTGAAAGATGGGAGGGGGACTTTTGTTTTATATGCCGCCTTTACGCAAAAGCAGGACCATATTTTCGCTGAAGAAAGTAAATCCGGATCGGAGTATGACCAGCGTTCTTCAGGGGATTGTTTTATTGCAGACAGAAAATATGTATGCTATATTTTATATAATCCTAAGGATCGTAAATGTAATATATACAGCATGATTTTTTATCCGAAATATGAGTGAAAGGGGTGTATTACCGTTCTCTATGCCGCTGCCGGAATGTAAAGTGTGCTGGCGTATGCGGGTGAACGGTAACAGTGGTATTTTATTATGTATGAACTGATACAGATCGGAGAGCGGAGTTATTATATCCAGAGTCCGGCAAAAATCGGGATCTATCTGGCAAATGATCAGGAGGTTTATCTGATCGACAGCGGCAATGACAAGGATGCAGGGAGAAAAATCCGTAAAATTCTGGAGCAGAATGGCTGGTCATTGAAAGCTATCCTAAACACACATTCCAATGCAGACCATATCGGCGGCAACCGTTATCTTCAGCAGCAGTACGGCTGTGACATATTTGCAAATGGGATGGAGGCTGCTTTCACAAAATACCCGCAGCTGGAGCCGGCGCTTCTGTATGGCGGATATCCCTTTCAGGATTTAAGGCATAAATTTTTGATGGCAGCTCCCAGTGAGGCGAAAGAGCTGACAGACAGCGGCTTTCCAAAGGAGATAGAAGTGATTCCTCTGCCGGGGCATTTCCTTGATATGGTAGGGTTCAGAACCCCGGACCAGACAGTGTTTCTCGCTGACTGCCTAAGCAGTGCAGCTGCTCTGGAGAAATATCAGCTCACTTTTATTTATGATGTGGAAGCGTACTTAAATACACTGGAACGAGTAGCGGCTATGCAGGCGGAGATGTTTGTTCCGTCTCATGCAGAGCCTGTAAAAGATATCCGTCCGCTGGCAGAATGCAACAGGAAGAAGGTTCTGGAGATTGCAGATCATATCACAGAGATCTGCCGGGAGCCAATCACATTTGAAGCATTGCTGCAAAGGCTCTTTTCCGATTATCAGATTACCATGACCTATGAGCAGTATGTGCTGGTTGGAAGTACAGTCCGTTCTTATTTATCTTATTTGAAAGACAGCGGAAAAATAGAGGGATACATTGAGAATAACAGTCTGTTGTGGAGAAAAATTCGGGAGGAAGGATAACCATGTCGGAAAAACATCTGAAGTTCAGATACGCGGAAAGAAAAGACACAGCTCTTATACTGAAGTTTATAAAAGAGCTTGCCGCTTATGAAAAGATGGAACATGAGGTGATCGCCACAGAAGCGGTTTTGGAGGAGTGGATATTTGACAAAAAGAAAGCGGAAGTGATTTTTGCAGTGGTAGATAATGAAGAGATAGGTTTTGCACTGTTCTTTCATAATTTTTCCACCTTTTTGGGACGTGCGGGGCTTTATCTGGAAGATTTATATGTAAGGCCAAAATACCGGGGAAATGGCTATGGAAAGGGAATATTGAAAAAACTGGCTCAAATTGCAGTGGAGAGGGGATGCGGGCGCCTGGAATGGTGGTGCCTGGACTGGAATAAACCAAGCATCGACTTCTATTTATCATTGGGAGCGGAGCCAATGGAAGACTGGACCGTTTACCGTATTGCCGGTGATACACTGAAGCAGTTATCCGTAAAATAGAAAAACAGTTACTTTTATCTCGGCCCAGAGGGCTGCCGTACTACCACGGCAGTCCTTTTTTGTTTTCACAAATCATAAGTGCGTCGGAAAAATGTCGAAAAACGTCGGAAAAGTGATTGACAATATTGAATACAAGAAATATAATAACTGTATACAGGTGATATGCGGGAGGAGGAATATTATGGAGTTAACGCAGGAACAACAGAATATGCTGGACGGTAAGTATGGGGAAGGTACAGCATACGCAATGAAAATCCAGGTAGCTATCGGAGAATCCTTTGATGCGCCCCGGATGGTGCCCATAACAAGGGCACATGTAGCTCTGTCCAATCAGGACGCGGATTTGTGGTTCGCGGAGAAACTGCTGAATGCAGGTGCATACTGCAGGGTCTCACCGACAGTGAACCCGGGGTTCTGTATTTCATTCTTTCAGGAGCGGAATATGGTGTCAGAGGAGGATGCTGATTTTATGCAGAGGACACATAACGCATATAAGGGGTTAGGTGCGACTCTGACATATAACTGCACTCCCTATGTTGCAACGAATGTCCCCAATTTCGGAGAGATCGTGGCTTTCTCGGAATCCAGTGCGACACCCTATGTGAATTCCGTGTGGGGAGCCAGAAGCAACCGGGAGGGAGCAAACAGTGCGTTATGCGCAGCCATCACGGGCTTTGTGCCGGAGTACGGTCTGCTTCTTGATGAGAACAGAAAGGGAAATATTCTGGTAGAAGTTAAGGCAGACATGAAATCCGATTTTGAGTATCATCTTCTCGGATACTGCGGACGAAAGATCGGAAGCGGGATTCCCGTATTTACCGGGCTTCCGAAACACATAGGGAAGGAAGCACTGACCAATCTGGGGGCCCAGCTCAATACTTCCGGTGCTTATGGCATGTACCATATTGTCGGCTGTACACCGGAAGCCCGGACTTTGGAACAGGCTTTTGGGGGAAAGGAACCGGAGCGCACAGTGACCATTACCAATGAAGATTTAGAGGAGATTCTGGAGGAAATATCAGCTGAAGGTAACAGGAAAATTGATTTTGCAATGTTCGGATGCCCCCATTTTACATTGGAACAGGCAAAGCATATCGCCGGAAGATTACAGGGTAAGAAACTGAAGAAAGAGATGTGGATTCTCACATCCTATCATGTGAAGGAATTGGCTGACAGGATGGGCATTACAGAGGTGATCGAGAAAGCCGGGGGGTATATTGTACCGGATTCCTGTCCGGATCAGCCCTGCTGGAAACATTTACAGGGAAAGACAGGCGTTACGGAATCACCCAAGTGTGCATATTATCCCAAACGCAGAGGAATCAATTTCGTCATACGTGATCTGGACACATGTATTGATGCAGCACTGAACGGGGAGGTGGTCTGATGGAAAAGAAATTCAGATGTCATAAAATTTCAGAGGGGATTGTAGAAGGGGAAGCCTTGGTATCAGGCGATAATATCATGTTTTATCTCATCGAGCCGGACACGGGTAAAGTCATTGAGCCGGCCCATGCACTGGAAGGGCAGAGTATAGCGAAAAAGATCTTGATCTTCCCAAGTGGTAAAGGTAGCTCCGTAGTTCAGGCAGACGGTCTTTTTCAGCTTAACAAAAAGGACAATGCGCCGAAAGGGATGATCATCAGATATCCGGAAACCGTTCTTGTTTCCAGCGCCATCATTATGGATATCCCCATGGTGGATAAGGTGGATGAAGCGTTCTATGAAACAGTAAAATCAGGGGATCACATTCGGATCAATGCCGATGCAGGTGTAATAGAAATCTTAGATTAATGTTTCCGCGCGGGATGCGCAAGGAGGATAAAGAATGAAAAGATTAGCGGTTTTATTGGCTTGTGCACTTTGTGTTACCACTCTCTACGGATGCGGCAGCTCCGGCAGTGATGAGAAGAAAGAGGGGGCATCTGACACAAAACAGGAGCAAAAAGAAGAAGGCCGGCAGGAGGAGAGCCAGGAGGCGGATGCAGAGCTTGACGGGCTGGACCCTATCACCATAAAGTTTGCCAGTATAGGACCCGAAAGCGGTACCACACAGGCGGACGGGGAAGCTAAGTTTATAGAATATGTGGAGAAAGCGTCAGGGGGAAAGATTAAAGTGGACCATTATCCCAACGGAGCGCTGGGAGGAGATACGGAGATGCTGGAGGGCTGTGCCATGAATACGATCCAGGTCTGTAATCCTGCTATCTCTGTACTGACCACATATGATGAGAAATTTGGTATTCTGGATATGCCGTTTTTGTTTGATGACTATGAGTCCGAATTAAAGGCAGTGAACGAAGGTAAGCTGGGTGATGAATTTGACAAAATGCTGCAGGGCACTGGAATCTGCATCGGCGATACTTATTATTTTGGAGGTTACAGAGGGTTAAGCAACAGTGTGCGCCCGGTAGAATCGCCGGATGATATGAAAGGTCTTAAAATCCGTGTTATGGAGAGCCCTGTATATATTACAGCCTTTACGCTTATGGGAGCAAATCCCACACCGATGAGTTTCTCAGAGCTGTTTACAGCACTTCAGAACAAGACCGTGGACGGACAGGACAATGACCCGTCACTGACTTATACTTCACAATATTATGAGGTGCAGAAATATTACAGCAATCTGGAACATACCATATCCATCGGCTGCCTTGCCATGAGCGAAGAGTGGTACAACGGTCTGCCGGATGCCTATAAGAAAATTATTGACGAAGGGATTAAACAGCAGTCTGAGCTTGTCACAAAAGAGAGCCTCGAAATGTATGAATCCTACCTGAAACAGCTTGAGGATGCAGGCATGGAGGTGACAAAGATCACAGATGAAAACCGTGAAAAATTCAAAGAAGCGGTAGAGCCCATGTATGAAGAATATAAAGAAAAACTGGGGAACGAAATTTTTGACATTGCACAGGAGTTTAACAAGTAGACCGGACGGCAGCAAAAGGGGGAAGTTTTTTGAAGAAGGCTAAAGTTCTTGTTACCATATGGAATAAAATCGAAGAATACTTTCTCGTTTATTCCTTGATCCTGATGGTGGCGCTTGTTTTTATTCAGGTCATTATGAGGTACATATTTAATAATTCCCTGAGCTGGAGCGAGGAGCTGGTCCGCTATATTTTTATCTGGCAGATCTGGCTTGGCGCCAGCGTGGGGGCAAAAAACAATGACCACATCAGGATTGAAATATTCAGTAATAAATTAAAGCAAAAACCAAGAGAGGCACTGGAGATTGTCATTAACCTTATGATCTTTGTATTCTACCTGTTTCTCATATGGCAGGGGATTCAGTATCTAAAGACCGTGATCTCTACAAGTATGACTTCCACAGGACTGCAGATACCGTTATGGATCGTGTATATTTCACTGCCGGTTGGGTCAGCGGCTGTGGCAGTCCGTCTTGCCTGCAGGGTGGTATATGAAATCACACATTTCGGACATCTTCCTGTGCAGGAGACATCACAGGCAAAGGGGGTGGAGTAGAGTATGGAAATAGCAGTATTGTTCGGCAGTTTCTTTATCCTGCTTCTTTTAAGTGTTCCGGTGGGACATGCCATCGGAATCTCGGGTTTACTGAGTTTTCTTTTATGTACAGATTACTCACCTATGGTATTTATTAAAAGTTCCCTGTCAGGTACAGATTCCTTTACGCTTCTGGCTGTTCCGTTTTTTATGCTTGCCGGAAATCTTATGGCAACAGGCGGAATTGCCAAAAGAATCGTGAACTTTGCCGACAGCCTTCTCGGCTGGATGACAGGAGGTCTCTCTATTGTGACCACGATTGCCTGCATGTTTTTCGGCGCTGTTTCCGGTTCTGCCGTTGCGACAACCTCTGCCATCGGCTCTTTCATGATACCGGAGATGGAGAAAAAAGGATATGACAAAGACTTTTCAGCAGCATTAGCGGCAGCGGCGGGTTCTGTAGGCGTTATCATTCCGCCCTCTGTGCCTCTTGTCATTTACGGTGTGGCTGTCAATGCATCTGTCAAAGACCTGTTTACAGCAGGTATCTTGCCGGGCATCATGATGGGCATTGCCATGATCATCGTCTGTGTCATCACCTCCAAAAAACATGGATGGAAAGGTGACGCAAAACGCCCGGAACTGAAGAAGGTGTGGAAGGCATTCAGGGAAGGGTTCTGGGCACTGCTGATGCCGGTTATTATCCTGGGTGGAATCTACAAGGGTATCTTTACTCCCACAGAGGCATCTGTGGTATCGGTTGTCTACTGTATCTTTGTCAGTATGTTTGTGTATAAAGAAATGGACCTGAAGGGCCTGTATAAAGGATTTCTGGGAATCGTGAATCTTTGCGGCATTACCCTGTTTATGATGGGGTTTGCCAATGCTTTTTCCTATTTCCTTACCATTGAGCAGATCCCTAACAGACTGACGGAACTGTTCCTGGGAATCAGTCATAATAAATTCGTGATCCTGCTTATGATCAATATTCTGCTTTTGATCGTGGGATGTGTGATTGACAATATTCCGGCTACAATCATTCTGGCCCCTATTCTTCTGCCGGTCGTAGAAGCGATTGGGATGAGCCCTATTACATTTGGTGTAATGCTCACCATGAACCTGGCGATCGGATTCATTACCCCGCCGTACGGCATCAATCTTTTTATGGCAACTGCCGTTTCGGGGGTTCCCATGGATGCCATGATGAAGAGGATAGGCGGTCTGCTGGTATCGCTTCTGGTGGTATTGATGCTGATCACCTATGTGCCATGGTTTACAATGGGATTCCTGGGATAGGAGAAGCCTAAAGGAAAGCGAGGTTGGAAATGCCGCTATTATTGCCTGAAGATTATGATATAAAAATCCCCCCTCTTTACAAAGTACGCCAGGTGTTCGGCAGAGATACTCTGCCGGACATCAAGGCGGCAGTGCAAAAGGAGTTTCAAAGGGAAGAGATACGTGATAAAATAAAACCGGGAATGCGTGCAGCAGTTGCTGTAGGCAGCCGTGGTATCCGCAATTTGCCGCTGATCATAAAAACGATTCTGGAGGAACTGAAAATACTTGGCGCAAAGCCCTATATTGTCTCCGCCATGGGCAGCCATGGAGGGGGAACCGAGGAGGGACAGAGAGAAGTTCTGTATGGCTATGGGATTACGGAGGAAGCCATGCAGGTACCGATCATCACTACTACAGAGGTGGTATGTCTGGGAGAGATTTCAGGCGGAAGAAAGGTATATTTTGACAAATCCGCTTTGGAAGCGGACGTGATCATTCCGGTCAACAGAGTGAAGCTGCATACGGATTTTGTGTCCGACATACAGAGCGGCCTCTGTAAAATGCTTGTCATCGGTCTGGGTAACCACAGGGGATGTACGGAGATTCATGAGGCTGATTTTTCCATATTTGGGGAAGTGATAAAAGAGGCAGCATCCTTGATATTGGAGAAGGCACCGGTTGTTTTTGGGGTTGCCGTTTTGGAAAATGCCTATGATGAGACTTGTCGGATCGAAGCTGTCCCGGCGGAGATTCTGATCAGACGGGAAAAAGAGCTGGTGAGGGAAGCAAGAAAAAACATGCCGGTTCTGATGATTCCGAAGATTGATATCCTCATAGTTGAGGCTATCGGAAAAGACATATCAGGAGCCGGATTTGACCCCAATATCCTTGGGAAAAGTTATATTCTTAAAGAATTTGTCCTGCCGGTTCCAAGGATAGACAAGATGATACTTCTGGATATATCCCCGGCCTCCCATGGTAACGGAATCGGTCTCGGGATATTTGATATCATCACACGGAAAGTCTTTGAGCAGCTTGATTATGAAGCTATGTATGCAAATGCGATTGCGGTAAAATGTGTGGATGACTGTAAAATCCCACTCATAGCCGAGGATGAGGAAGAAGCGGTGAAAATCGCAGTAAAAATCCTGAGAAATGCGGATAAAGAGAATCTCAGAATCGTAAAGATAAAAAATACCATCGAGCTGGAAGAAATTATGGTATCCCATGCGCTTCTGGGGGAAGTGGAAAAAAATCCCTGCCTGGTTCTGGAAAATAAGTCGTGAGATGAGGAGGCCGAGATGAAGGTCAAAGAAAATTTGTGGGAAACGATCCGATATGGAAAGCCGGATGCCCTGATCAATGAATGGGAGGCATTCTCTTTTATATCGGATCCTGTTACAGCATATATGTCTGTAGCTGAGAGGGGAAAAACGAAAGTAAATCCATGGGGAGTGACCGTATACTGGGGGGAAGACGAACCGGGCTCCATGCCTCTGATCAATGATAAGACAAAGGTATGTAAAGATATCTGCAGATGGAGGGAATATGTGAAGGTACCGGATATCAGAAAGGTTCCCATGGACTGGAGTAGAGCGGTGGAAGATACCCGGAGGATACGCGGGGAAGGCAGGCTTTCTATAGCTATGATGGCCTCCGGTTTGTTTGAACAGACCCATGCGTTAATGGGATTTGAAGACGTTTTTATTGCCATGCTGGAGGAACCGGAGGCCATGCATGAACTTCTGGACTGCATTTTGGATTTTAAATTGAACTGGTGCCGGATGTTGGTAGAAAACTGCAGGCCTGATGCCGTTCTCTTTCATGATGATTGGGGTTCTAAGAAAAGTCTTTTTGTAAGCCGGGATACATGGGCTGCATTTTTTAAAGAGAGATACAGAAAAATATATGGTTATCTCAGAGAAAACGGGGTACTTGTCATCCACCACGCGGACTGTTACTGTGAGACGATCGCAGAAGATATGGCAGAGATCGGTGTGGATGTATGGCAGGGTGTTACTCCTGAGAATAATATTCCGAAAATGCAGAAACGCCTCAGAGGGAAAATGGCTTTCATGGGCGGACTGGATGCATCCGTGATCGATGTGCCGGATCACAAGGAGGATATCATAAGGGGGGAGGTAAGAAGGGCCTGTGAGGAATACGTGCCTGGAGGAGGATTCATTCCCTGTCTGACATACGGAGGTGATGACGGCAGTATTTATCCGGAAGTGGATGAGATTGTCAAAGATGAGATTGCAAAGTGGAGCCGGGCATATTTCCACAGTTAATGACCGGGATTTACAAAATGCGTCAGGAATGCGGCTTGACGGAGCAGTATAAATGATGCTAAACTAATCCTAGTCTAAAAGCAGGTGGTAAAATATGGAAGTCAGTAATTTTGTAAAGAAAGGAAGTACCAGAAATCGTACGGAGATTGCCTATGATAAGATAAAGGATTCCATATGCAGTGGTGCGATTAAGCCGGGGGAGATTCTCAGTGAATCCCAGATTGCGGCAGAGCTGGAAATGAGTCGGACGCCTGTCCGGGAAGCGCTGCGCATACTGGCCAGTGAAGATTTGGTAGTGATTAAAAACGGCATTGGAGCCTATGTGACAGAGATATCGGAGAAAGGAACGAAAGATTTGTTCGCCGTCCGTAAGCCTCTTGAGATATTGGCATCCAAGTCTGCCATCCATAACATAACAAAAGAGGAAATCCGGCAGATGGAAGAAATCTTCCAGAAGCTGCGGGTACTGGATGAGTCAGGGGCCCGGGTGGACAAAAAGATGTTCACGGATATGGACTGGGCTCTTCATGATTTGATCATTGACAAGTGTGACAATCAATATGTAAAAAATATTATGGCAAACATCAATGCCAATATTAAAAGGCTCCAGATATCGTCCTTCTATGCATTAAATGATATGCAGGAAAGTACGGCCCAGCATCTGAGGATTTTGCGTCTTCTTGAAAAAAAAGAAGAGGACGCGCTTGAGAAGGCGCTGGCGGATCATGTGGAGTGGTCTATGCGGGCGCTTCTCAGAAGCTGAACATAAGAGCTGTTGTAAATAAGGCTGTCTATGATAAGGAATTTATCATAGACAGCCTTATTGTATACCGCATTGTTCATTTTACAGGGAACCGGTATCAAAAACCGGTTCAATATATTCTTTGATCAATCCAATCCTGTCTTTTGCCTTTGGTGTAAAAAGAGCGGCGATGGAAACCACCAAGTTTTTCTCTTTGTTCACATAGATCGTATTTCCCCCGTCTCCCATGGCAGCAAAAGTATTCGCATTCTCATCGCATAGCCACCATAAATATCCATAGGGAAGATCCTGTTTTTTCCATCGGCTGTGTTCTTTTGTACTCTCGTCTATCCAGCTTTTGGATACGATTTCCCGGCCCTCCCACATGCCGCCGTTTAAATATAATTGTCCTATTTTTGCCATATCAGCCGGTGACAGGGTAAGCCCCCAGCCCGCTGCGTTGTTGCCGGCCTCATCCGAGACCCAGCCGCTTATATCCGTGGCGCTGTTGAACGCCATCTGTTCCTCTTTGCTGTGAAAAATAATATTTTTTTCAACAGTGATTCCCAGAGGAGAGAATAAATGTTCAGATGCAAAGGCAAAGACAGAGCAGCCCGAGGTCTTTGCGAGGATACCGGATAAAAGGTCCGGCCCGATGAGCGGTGCATAACGGAATTTACCAATCTGTCCTTTGCCGCCCAATTGCTCAAGGCTGAATTTCACCCAGTCATCGCTGGTAAAATATTTTAGGTAGGGGGCAAATTTGTATTTGTAGGGTGCAGTCATTGTGAGCAGGTTTTCAAGGGTAATGTTCCGGATGGAGTCCATAGTATTCTTCACAGTGTATTCCGGGAAAAAATCCAATACCTTCTGATGGATGTTTTTGATATATCCCCGGTCCAGCGCGATTCCGATCAATATGGACAGAATGCTTTTGGTGACTGAGTAAACATGAATGCGGCAGTTGGATGTGCAGCCGTTAAAGTAGTTTTCATATTCTGTTCTGCCGTTTTTTAAAACAACGATGCCTGCAGTATTGCTGTAATCCCTGCAGATGGTTTTTTCAAGTTCTGTAATCTTTTCCTGATTCATTTTTTCTCCTTACTGTTTGGGTGAAATGATGCCTTTTTCTTAACGGGATAATAAATTTCCGTGGTCAGTTCGCTTTCCGATGAGACCTGGGAGGGGTCGGTGATGTACACTTCGCAGAGCGGGCCGTTTCCCTCGTATCCTTCCATCTCTGCCCATCTCCGCTGCTTTGCATAGACAGAGGGCAGCGCGGAGTAGGGACCGTGCAGGACAGTTTTTAGGCAGAGACCGGGAGTGTGGTTCCTTGTCCCTGTGACATATTCTTTAACCGGAATGGCAAATTCGGTATCCAGGCCAAAGGGACTGAATTCCTCACTGTGGAACAGTACCATTGGAGGCGCGGTGACTGTCAGTTTATTCTCCCGGATCACTTTGAATAATCTTCCGTAGCATTTTGCATATTCCTGTGGATACTCGCCTTCCCGTACCATCTTCCGGACAGACAGAAGATACATTTGGGGAACCTCCGTGAGCTGGATCTCAATGGTATCCAGATAGGACATAATGGATTTTCCCTGCTTTAGGTTTTCTATATCCTGATTCATCTGTTCCAGGGTTTTTTCATATTCCAGGAGCTGTTTTTTCATGTCCTGCTCCTTTTTTATAAGCGCGAGGCAGAGAGCTTCCTCCGGCAGTTCTTCGGAATGAAGAATGGATTTGATCTCATCCAGAGAAAAGCGGTAGGATTTCAGACGGTTGATGAAGAGCATGGTTTCCAGCTGGCTGATAGAATAATACCGATATCCGTTTTCCGGATCGATCTCTTCCGGATGGATCAATCCGATTTCCGCGTAGTAGCGGAGTGTCTTGGCAGACACCTTGCAGATGGATGAAAATTCACCTATTGATAACAAAGCATATCCTCCTTGCGGCGTGTTTCTGATCACCCTTATGTTACACCTTGCCCTAAGGGCAAAGTCAACAGGGAATATAAAAGAAAAGATGTAAATTTCTGCCAATATTTGTTATAATGAATCTGTTACAAATTATGTGGTAAAGTAGATGAGAAGATGGGATTATTAAAGTTTGAATCAGAACCGGAGTTTGGGAAACTGGCGGAATATGTATCTGCCTGTCAGCCCTGCGGCGCATTAGAGGCAGAAGGATACTGTGCGCCGGAGAAAAGGCTTTTTCGGGAATATACCGGGTTTACTGTGGATTTTCTGTATGCATCTGTTCAGTTGGATGACAAAAAGATATTTGAGGACTACGTTTTGTGGTTTTATGAGCTTCTCTGTCCTGTTATGGCAGATATGCCGAAACATAGAGTGCGTGCCCTTCTTCTGAGCCACTTTTCAGTGGTCGAAAACGGCGCGGAGCAGATTTTTGCCGGGGCAGGGCTGAAAAAACTGAAAAGGTTTATCGGGTACGGGAAGAGGGCTGCAGCAGACGCCGTAGTGACAGAGAAATCTCCGGAGCCGTTAAGGTACGGGAAATACGAAAAAGAGCGGCAGCGGTACTTAGATGCGCTTATGCGGTCAGATACAAAAAGTGCAGTCGCTGTGGCAGCGGAGTTTTTACAGACCGGAATTCCTGTTGAGGATATTCTGGTGGAAATCTTGGGGGAAACCATGAGAGGGGTGGGAGAGCTATGGCACAGCCATCAGATTTCCGTGGACATGGAACATTATTGTACATCCACCACCCAGCTTGCGTCAGCGCAGCTGTATCCTGTTATTTTTCGGCAGAGGCGGAAGAAGAAAAAGGTACTGGCAGCATGCGTGGGAAGTGAGCTGCATGAAATGGGAGCCCGCATGACAGCGGATCTTTTTGAATACAATGGATGGGACAGTATCTATCTGGGGGCGGGGGCAGATATTTCTTATGTCCTGAAACAGATACAAGACCACAGGCCTGATCTGGCGGCGTTTTCAGTGACTATGCCTCAGTATTTGGTTCAGTGCCAGGAGATGGTTGACAGGCTGAAAGCATGTTATCCTGACCTGAAGATCGCAGTGGGAGGCAATGCGTTTCAGAGTTTGAGTAAAATACAGGGGAACTGGAGGATAGATGTATATGCCCGGGATGCAAGGGAACTTGTGCGGTGGGCGGATGATACATTTGCAGATGAGATATGATTGGTTATCTTGCATTATGTGATTTGCACTGGAAGATTACGAAAGTAATCCGCAGCATTCCTGTAAGCCTGGCAGAGCCGGGACAGGATGCAAGGGAGATTTTTGCGGACAGGGAGGTTCTGGACAGGCTTTTGGAGCAGGATACAGAACAGATGGTTTCTGCCCGCAGGCAGCTTCGTGGAAAAGAGCACCTATCTGTATTTGTCACAGTAAAGCCTGTCAGGGAACAGGTACTGCTGTCTGTATACGATATGGAAAATGCAGACTGGCTGCCCCGGATGGCAGAGCTGCAGCTTTCTGCCCTGGATGAATTGGCTTCTCTTGGAACAGGACCTTACGGGGAGTCATATTTTGAAATCCAAAAGGTAAACAACCGGCTCATCAATTCCCAGAGAGCGCTTGCAAAAGCAAATGTACTGCTGAAAGAGACGCTAGAGGAGATGCGCAGGGCGGAAAACACCATTGAGATCCTTAAAAGAGATCCGGTTACCAATCTTCTCACGGAGAAGATATTTTATGAACGGGCACAGGTAATGCTTGAGGAGAATCTGGGACAGGCGTTTGATATAATCGCAGTGGATATAGAGCGGTTTAAAATTATCAATGATGCATTCGGAACGGCTGCGGGAAACCAGCTTCTCAGCGATCTTTCCGTCTGCTTACTGGATATCAGAGTGGACGAAAAGTCTCTGTTTGCAAGGATAAGGGCAGACCTTTTTGCGGTGCTGGTTCCCCGTGAAGAAGGGGTGTATGGAAGGCTGGAACACAGTCTTAACTGTTTTTTGAAAAATTATCCGCTGCCTATGCGCCTCACTGTAAAAATCGGCGTTTACCAGATTGAAGAGCGGGATATTCCTGTGGAAAGAATGTGTGACAGGGCATTTATCGCAGCAGGCAGCATTAAGGGAATGTATGCGGAAAAGATAGTCTTCTACAATAATGCCATGCGGGAAAAAATGCTTTTTGAACAGAAGATTTTAGATACCATGGTTGAGGCGCTTGAACAGGGACAATTTCAGATCCATCTGCAGCCAAAGGTCAGAGTAAACACAGAGGAAGTTGTTGGCGCTGAGGCTCTGGTGCGATGGGAACATCCGGAGCTGGGGCTGCTGTCACCGGCCGACTTTTTGCCTGTTTTTGAAAGGAATGGATTTATCTATTCCCTGGATCTGTATGTCTGGCATAAGGTCTGCTCTGCCATGCAGCGGTGGAGGCAGATGGGAGGAGCGGATATTCCTGTGGCCGTAAATGTTTCACGCATGGACATCTATCATGGAGACCTTCCGTCCCTCTTTACTGAACTGGTAAAGGATTACGGCCTGGAGCCGAAAAACCTTCATCTTGAGATAACGGAATCCGCATACATATCAGATTCCAGGCAGCTTCTTTTGGTAGTGGAACAGCTCAGAAAAACAGGATTTGTGGTTGAGATGGATGATTTCGGAAGCGGATACTCGTCCTTGAATATGCTGTCAGAGCTGCCGGTTGACGTGCTGAAGCTGGATCTTAAATTTCTGCGCACAGGGACAGATGCCGGTCGAAGACACCGGATCATGCAGGCGGTCATTGACTTGGCCCATACGCTCCATCTTCTGGTCATAGCGGAAGGTGTGGAGACAAAAGAAGAATCTCTGCTCTTGGAAGAGATGGGCTGTCAGTATGCACAGGGATATTATTATGGGAGGCCTGTGCCGGAAAATGAATTTGAGAAACGTTTTCTTCATTTGGAGTGCCAAAAGAAAGAGTATTAAATCCCGGAAGGTATATAATAAGAATATGGATTTATTAAGGTACCCTGAATAAAAATGGAGGAAACAATGAGTAAGAAGCTTAAAATAACAATACGTTTGGTTTTACTGTTTTTCATATTAGCGGTGGGAGCGGTCATTCTGTATATAAAAAAGACAGCGCCGCCCGGTGAGGAATGGATCGCATACAACAATGATAAGGTCATAGAAGCCATTGACAGACAGCTTCAGGCCATAGATACGGATTCCCTGATCAGAGAAAAAGAGCAGTATGTGGTCGGAAAAAGTATTGAGGAGATCCAGAAGGCTGTAAAAGAAGGGCAGATCACCTATGAGGAGCTTACAGCGGTGTGCTTATACCGTATAAAAACGCTGGATCAAAAGGAAAAGGGGTATAATTCGGTCATATCCATCAATGAACATGCTATGGATGAGGCAGCAAAAAGAGACTCCGGTATCAGGGAAACAGGGAAAGAGACCTCCGGAATTTACGGTATCCCTGTCATGCTTAAGGATAACATCAATACTTCTGACATGCCGACCAGTGCCGGAGCGGAGGCATTTTCCGCTTTCTGCCCGTCTGAGGATGCCGAACTGGTAAAAAAGCTGAAGGAAAATGGTGCGGTTATTTTAGGGAAAAACAATCTGTCTGAGTTTGCAAACTATGTATCCAGTGTTATGCCATCCGGATACAGCGGAAATAAAGGGCAGACGGTCAATCCATTCGGGCCGCTGAAAATATCTCCCTCCGGTTCAAGCAGCGGCAGCGCGGTGGCGGTTACAGCGGATCTGGTTCCGGTTTCCGTAGGTACAGAGACGGATGGCTCGATTGTGGCTCCATCCTCCGCTAACTCAGTGGTAGGATTCAAGCCCACCAGAGACAGCATATCAGGGGAGGGAATCTTGCCTCTGATCAGGAAAATAGATACAGCCGGGCCCATTGCAAAAAGTGTGACGGATGCCGCCATCGCTTACGAGGGGGCGACAGGTGCACAGATATCCCAGGATTTTGACAAAGATGCTTTGTCAGGAAAAACCATCGGCATTGTCTCATATGAATATAACGATGCCGGGATGCTGTCAGAATTAAAAAAGAAACTGCAGGAACTGGGGGCAGACACTGTTGACGTGGAATTAGATGCCGGTAAGGTTACTGTTTTTAATCTCATCCATCTTACCTTCCGAAAAGATTATGAGGATTACGCGGCAGAGTATGGCCTTCCCATGAAGACTTTAAAGGATTTGCTGAGATACAATGAAGAAGAACCAAAGAGAAGAATCAAATACGGGCAGGACTGGCTGGAAGAAGCGGAAAATGCTCCGGGTACGGATGATGAGATCAGCAAATCCATTCAGACTGCAGATCAGGTATTAGACACACTGTTCCGGGAAAAAAATCTGGACGGAATCGCCTTTTTGAACAGTACGGCTTCCACATACCCCGCAGCGGCCGGATATCCGGAATTGACGGTACCGTTTGGTGCGGATAAGAACAACGTGCCGCAGGGAATAACCTTTGCGGCTCGGCCGGGAGAGGATGAAAAGCTGTTAAATTTGGGGTATAGTTTTGAGAGCCATGTAAATGGACGTTTAACACTTTAGGGAAGAAAGCCGCCGCGGGGAAGTAAAACATGTCCCCATGGCGGCTGTTTTTATACTGTTTTATCCACGTTCCAGAGATTTTCTGAGGTATCTGGCGGTGATGGTATCGGCGTTTTGGACCATTTCCTGAGGCGTTCCGGTAAATACCACACGGCCTCCGCCTGTTCCGCCGTCAGGCCCCACATCAATAATATAATCTGCCTGTTTCATCACGTCCAGATTGTGCTCGATCACAATGACTGTGCTGCCGCGCTTTACAAAGCTGTCCAGAAGTCTCATGATATTCTTCACGTCTGAGGCATGCAGACCTGTGGTGGGTTCGTCCAGCAGATAGATGTTTCCCTTTTTATCCAGGTGTTTTGCCAGCTTTACCCTCTGACGTTCTCCTCCGGAGAGGGTGGACAGGGGCTGGCCGAGGGTCAGATAGGACAGTCCTGCCTCTATCATGGCCCGGAGCTGTTTATGGATTTTTTTGTTGTCCCAAAAGAACTCTGCAGCCTCCTCAGCGGTCATATTTAAAATGTCCAGTATGTTCTTTCCCCTGAAGCGGTAGGACAATGCCTCGTCGCTGTACCGGCTTCCCTCGCAGACCTCGCAAACAGTGGTGACAGGGTCCATGAAGACCAGTTCTGTTACAACCATACCTTTGCCCTTGCAGGCAGGGCAGGCTCCCTTGCTGTTAAAGGAGAAGAGGGCGGCATCTACTCTGTTTTCGGCAGCCAGCAGTTTGCGGATATCGTCAAAAAATCCCAAAAAAGTGGCGGGAGCGGAGCGGCCCGTGGCAGTGATGGGAGACTGGTCCACCAGTACCACACGGTCTTCGTACTGCTTTGCGAATACATCCCGGATAAGACTGGATTTGCCGGAGCCGGCCACGCCTGTGACCACGGTCAGTACATTGGTTGGAATGTCAACAGATACATGCTTCAGGTTGTGGATATCCGCGTTCCTTACGGGAAGGAACTCTTTTGCTGTTCTCGGATTTTGTTTGACGGGAATGTATTCTGACATGGCGTTTCCCGTCAGGGTTTTTGACCGGAGCAGTCCTTCATAACTGCCCTGGTAGAGAATCTGTCCGCCGTTTCTGCCTGCCAGAGGGCCTACATCAATGACCTCATCGGCTATGGAGATCACATCCTTGTCGTGCTCCACCACGAGGACCGTGTTGCCTTTGTTCCGCAGGCTCTGCAGAAGTTTGGTCATGCGGTGGACATCCCGCGGATGCATTCCGGTGCTTGGCTCGTCAAAAATGTAGGTCATGCCTGTAAGAGAACTTCCCATATAGCGCACCAGCTTCAGACGCTGTGCCTCACCGCCGGAGAGCGTTGTGGATTCCCGGTTCATGCTCAGATAGGGAAGTCCGATCTCAATCATGCGTGTCAGGGAAGCAGTCAGGGTATTGACAATGGTTTCGCCTCTGGGGTCTTTGATCTCCCGCAGGACGTTGCAGAGCCTGGTAAATTCCATATCACACATTTCATCAATGCTGTATCCGTTTATGCGGCAGGAGAGCGCTGCGGGATTCAGGCGTTTTCCGCGGCAGACAGGGCACTCCCGTTCTTTTACCAGCTTCTTCAGACGGAGGAGGGAGCGGTCGCTGGAGTTTGACAGGTCACGTTTGATGAGCAGACGGTTCAGGTGGTTGTAGATGCCTTCTATCTTTTTGTTTATCTGTGTTCCGCCTTTTTCATATGCTCCGTACAGCAGCAGGTTTTTCTCTTCTTCGGAATAATCCCCCCACTTTTTATCAAGATCAAACAATCCGCTCTGTGTGTATTGCTTCCAGTACCAGTTGCCGGAATGGAAGGCAGGCAGTTCCACCATACTTTCATTCCAGCTCTTATCCGGATTCAATACCTGGTCCATGTCCAGATCCAGGATCTTTCCGATACCGGAACATTCCGGGCACATACCGTTGGGGTCATTAAAGGAAAAATAAGATGCCGTCCCCACGTAAGGTTCTCCGATACGTGAAAAGAGCAGGCGCAGCGCAGAATACATATCACTGATGGTCCCCACTGTGGAACGCGCGTTCCCGCCCAGCCTCGTCTGGTCTATGATAACAGAGGCAGTGAGATTGTCTATAAAATCCACTCGCGGTTTTTTGTATTTGGGCAGCCTGCCCCGGATAAATGCCGTGTAGGTTTCATTCATCTGCCTTTGGCTTTCCGCGGCTATGGTGTCAAATACAATGCTGGATTTGCCGGAACCGGAAACACCGGTAAAGACAACTATCTTTTCTTTTGGTATTTCTAAAGATACGTTTTTTAAGTTATTCTGCTTTAATCCCTGGATGATGATCTTATCCTTATGAGACATATCGTTCCTCACTTTCATTTAGACATATGATCCATTATAACAGCATAAGAAATAAATATCCTGACTTTTTTTGCTGTTTTATGACAAGAGCAGAATAAGCCTCCGGTCAGACAAGGATTCCGTCCTGTACGGTTATGATCCGGCTGCTGCTTTTGGCTGCTTCGGGCGAATGGGTCACCATAAGGATCGTCTGCCCGCTTCTGCGGTTGATATCACGAAGCAGGTCCATGATTTCCGCTCCGGTTTTGCTGTCCAGATTTCCTGTGGGTTCATCCGCAAAGAGGATTTCAGGGTTTCCGATCAAAGCGCGGGCGATGGCCACACGCTGCTGCTGGCCTCCGGATAATTCCCGGGGCGTATGCCTGCGCCGGTCCGTCAGACCTGTGACCTCCAGAATCCGGGAGAGCTGTTCTTGGTGATTCGCTGTCTTTTGGCCGTCCAGAAGCAGGGGGAGCATAATGTTCTCTTCCACATTCAGATTGGGGATGAGATTGTAGAACTGAAAGACAAATCCAATTTTCCGCCTTCGTATCCGGCTCATCTTTTCATCATCAAAGCCTGAAATATCGGTTCCGTTCAGATATACATGGCCGCTGGTAGGCGTGTCCAGCCCGCCGAGAATATAGAGCAGTGTGCTTTTCCCGGAACCGGATGGTCCCATAATGGAAACAAATTCACCGCGTGTCACCTGCAGGGAAATATCTCTCAGCACTTTTGTGACCGCATTTCCCATGGGAAATTCTTTTATGAGATGTCTGCCCTCAATGGCAGTTTCGCTGACTGTATGTTTCATGTTATATCCTCCCGTTAATATATTATTCACTTTTGATCTCCTCCACCAGTTTCATCTGCCTGCTTTTGACGATGGGCACAACTGAGCCCAGCAGTGTGATTACAATTCCCATTGCTGCGGAAAAAAAGAAAGTGACGGCATTTAGTCTGGGAACCATTGAGATTTTGGGTCCGGCTACCAAAAAGATGGTTTGTATTTCAAGATAAGAGACAAAGACAGCTATGGCAGCACCGATCAGCCCGGAAGAAAAGCCTTCTGTCAGTGTCATTTTTATATTCTGGCGGCTGCTTAACCCTACAGATTTATACATGGCAGTAATTCGCCGCTTTTGGATATAGTTGATCAGCAGATTATTGATGATACCTACGGCGGCCAGCAGTAAAATAAAATAAGTCATGCTGTGCATGGGCTGTAAGAAGGTGCCCACAGTGGAAAGGGCGTCGGTGTTGAATTCCTCCACCGTACGGCTCCAGTTTGCCGTTTCACCAAACAGACTGCGGATCTGTACCATGACTGCATCCGGGTCAGCGGCAGTGTAGGCGAGAAAGTCATATGCCTGAGCTCCAAAATCCGAAACTGCGCAGGCAGAGGGAATGACTGCCTCCGCATCGGTAGCCCTTGATTTGAAACTGCCGATCACCAGATAATGATACCGGTTCGTGCCGTTTGACAGAACAAGGGTATCTCCCTTTGAAAATCCGGTCTGCTTCATACAGTCTTCGCTGAGAAGGATGACGCGTTCAGACCCAAAAGCAGCGGCAGCCCGGGACTGCTCTGTATTTTTCGTATAATGGATGGCAAGCATGGAGCTGTACAGGTCCAGGTCATCCGCCGCCTCTACACGTCCCAGGGCGATACCTTCTGCCTGCAGCCGGTTATCCAGGATATGGAGCGGGAGCACTTTTTCAACCCCATCCATCCCTTTTACCTGTTCTACAAATGCCGGTTCCATATGCCCGTCAGCAAATCCCTGAAGTTCGGCGCCCCTGAATACATCGCTGACGTAAGTGGTTACAAAATCCCCCACAACGGATATGGCAATCACAGCGGAAATGCTGATGAACAGAAGTGTGATATTTTGTATCACATTTTTATTGCCGCGCATATTGCGGGCAGCCAGTTTCCCTTCGTTTCCCAGAATGATTCCGTAAATACGCTCCAAAACCACGGCAGTCCGATCTGTGAGCAGGGGTACAAGGATAATGGCAGCCGCGATCAGTCCCAGAAGGGATATGCCTCCCATGAGGTACAGCATATCTCCGGAGACAGTCCTTGGAAGGATGACAGAGAACAGGAATAACAGGATGCCGGCCGCGGCAGTCAGGCGTCCGGATATCTGCTTTTCCTCCGTAATACCCAGAACCACTTCTTTTACAGGCAGGCGGCTTGTCCGGTGTATGGGCAGCCACGCAGATAAAAGAGAGGCGCTTACAGCCACAGCAAATGAGAAAATAACGCTGAAAGGGGTGATGACAGCCGGAATCTCAATGCCTTGTGAGAGGGAGCAGCTCATGCCCTGCAGAATGCATTTCAGGACCAGTATCCCTGTCGGAATGCCGAGCAGTCCGCCGATACATCCGTACAGGCTGCTTTCCAGCATGAGAATGCCTGTGAGGGTTTTTTTGGCTGCCCCGATGCTGCGGAAGGTTCCGATTATGGGGAGCCGTTCCAGGGTTATCACTTTGTAGCTGCTGTAAATGATGAATATACTCATGGTCAGCGAGAAAAAGCTGATGAGGAAAAAGGGCATGGACTTTTGCCGTGCATCGGCGGTTACCTGGTCTTCGCTGAACGTTTCGGTTATCCGGTATGTTTCAGCCGGCAGGGCTGTTTCCAGATCTTTTTTCAAAGTCTCTGCGGAAACTCCCTGGGAGGGCTTAATGAGAATCTCGCTGTATCCGTCTGTATAACCCAGGAGGCTGTGCAGAAAGGAGAGGGGAAGCAGCGCGGTGGCCCCTCTTGTATGCCGCAGGAAGAAGGTGTCATAGGCGGCAATCTCAGCTACATCCAGTTTTATGGATTCCCCGTTTATCTGCAGGGTTATGGCATCTCCTTTTTGAATGCCGTATTTTGAGGTGAATCGGTCCGGCAGAATGATTCGGCTGCCGGAGAAATCCGAGATATCTTTCCCGTCAGCGAGCCGCGGGGGATTGATCTTTTTAAGTTCTGAAAGCTCGGCGGCTGCCAGGTCAATGGTCTCGTAATAACCGTTTTCGTGGTACAGAGCACTGCCCTTTAGTATACCGGCTTTCGCGTCAATGGACAAAAGATCGGGAATCTCATCGGTATGGATGAGACCTTCTTTTGCGGACACGGAAACCGCCGCGCTTCCCGCCATTCCCCGTGCCATTTTTTGCTGGGCACTTTCATAGGAAGCGCCAATGGAGAAGGAGACAAACAGCAGAGTGGACGACAGGAGTATGGACAGGATCATAACGCCTGTCCTCATCTTTTTTTCTTTCACATTTGTCAGAATGTATTTTATAATAATCTTCAAGATACACCTACTTTCTGCCGGAGGAATCCTTTGATTCCTTCAGGGCGTTTAGAATTGTTGTATGTAGTTTCCAGATGCATACGGCGGTCTTTTTCCATTTCACTTTCTCACCTCCCGGTATTAAAGAAAAAGGCTGACAGTTATCATAGATACATGATAAACTGTCAACCTTAACGGGAGTTGCAGATAACCTTAATTAACCTTAATGCAGAGGAAATGCGATCGTAAATACAGTTCCCGTGCCGGGAGAACTGGAGACGGAAATCCTTCCGCCGTGGAGTTCCACAATATCTTTTGCTATGGCAAGACCAAGCCCGGTTCCTTCTCTTTTCTGTTCTGTGGAGGTTCCACGGTAATACCGCCGGAAGATCTGTTTCGTTTCCGCGGCGGTCATCCCTTTTCCGTTGTCACTTACGGTTATCTGCAGGGTGGAATCGGGGACAGAGACGGAAATGGCAGCTTCCGTATCCGATGTTCCGTGGGCAAAAGCATTGAGAATCAGGTTTTGGAATGCTCTTGTGAAAAGTGTCCGGTCAAAGGAATAGGGAATCGTCTCTGCGGCAGCTTCAAAGCGGATCGTGCGCTGTTCATATTCCGGGGAGTTGAGAAGATCGATCACCAGTTCTTTTAAAAAGCGCACAATATTTTCTTCCCGGGGGTCCATGGGAACCATATTGTTTGTCAGCTGATAAGTGAGCTTCAGGTCATTGATCAGTGTTTCCATGTAGGCGGAGTTTTTCAATATGATGTCTGCATACTGCCTGCACTGTTCTTGGTTTATACTGCCGGAGTCCAGAAGCAGTTCCGCGTAACCTTTTATCGGTGAGAGGGGTGTTTTCAAATCATGGGTGATATTGGCGATCCATTCCTCCCTCATCCGGTCCGTTTCAGCCTGCAGGCGGTCGCTTTCCCTGATTTCTTGGTCCATCTGGTTCAGACTGTCATAAATCTCGAAAAAAGTTCCCTTTCCCTGAACGGGAAGATAGCTGCGCGCAGCGATCTCCCGGATGGAGTCAGTGAGCTGCTTCACGGCCTCAGCGGTCCGAAAGCCGTAGAGCATGCCGGATATAGAGAGGACGAGAAAGAGTATGGCTGTCACCGGCAGGATCACAGCCTTACCGGCAGTAAAATGCTCTCCGTTCAAATACATGGTGACTTTGGAAACTTTCACAGGAAAGAAAAGGATGTAACTGTATTCTCTGTCCTTAAGTGACAGGGTTTTTATAACTGCTGTAAGGCTGCTGCTTTTGAGCCTGCCTGTTTTGGAGATGGAAAGCAGGCTTGCAGCAGAGTAGGATTGCTCAGCCTGACTCGGTTTTTGATAATGAAAAAGCTCAAAACCGGTGGAGTCGAGAATCTGAATGCCGATTTCATTTTCCCGAAGAAGTTCCAAGCCGTTTTGCTTAACCCCGGGGCCATCCTCTTTAAAAATGATCTGCTCCTGGAAGCTGTCGGAAAACTTCACGGGCCAGTCACTCCGCACAAAGGTACCGTCGGGTTTTCGTAAGGTGATAAGCCAGCAGATGAGCGCTGCCGCTGCAAGAAGGGTTCCCAGCAGAGACAGGAAAAAAATGAGATACATATGAAACATGGTGCGGCATCCTGATTTTTTCATCTAATCAGTCCTTTTCCTGAGCTTGTATCCCAGGCCTTTCACTGTGATCAGTTGTCTGGGTCTGGAAGGGGCATCCTCTATTTTTTCCCGCAGATGGCGGATGTGTACCATAATGGTATTGTCACAGATGCTGCTGTACTCCCCCCATACCTGTTCATAGAGACGCTCTTTGCTGATGATTTTATCCGTATTTTCCATAAAATAGGCGAGGAGAAGAAATTCCCTTCCTGTCAAGGGGAGCTCCGCACCGGATTTGTATGCCCGTCCGCTCTCCCTGTCAATGGTAAGAGGACCCGCACTCAGAACAGCGGTGCTGCAGGAGAGACCGGCCGCATATTTCTGCCGGCGCAGCTGAGCCTTGATTCGGAAAACCACTTCCCGGGGACTGAAGGGCTTGGTGATATAGTCATCACCGCCGCAGGAGAGCCCTAATATTTTATCAATTTCATCGTTCTTTGAGGAGAGGAACAGGATGGAACAATAAGAGAATTCCCGGATCTTCCTGCAAACCTCCAGTCCGTCAAGGTCCGGAAGCATAATGTCCAGAATCATCACATCGGGCTGAAATTCCCGGCAGACTGCCAGCGCATCCATTCCGGTACAGGCCTTCCGGATGTTTCGGAAACCGTCCTGTATCAACACCTCTTCCAGCAAATCAGCGATATCTTTTTCGTCATCTACCAATAGGATCTTTTCGTCCATAATTTCCACCTGTTCTTTCTGCGTAGGGATTTGTGCTGCTGTTATGCAATATTATATTTCGTAAATGAAAAAGATACAAGACTAAAGATGCGCGGAATGCAAGACCTGTGGATCAAGCAGAAATTATGCCATAAATCAGGGTATCCGAAGCAGCACGTCTCACGGACTTTCCATGATATAAGTCCGTTTATATCGCGGTGGAATGTCAGGAGAGACTGGATATGAGCTGTTTGGAGACAGCGCGGACGGTTCTGTCATCTGGCATGAGGTGGCAGAAGCAGGAAAAGAATTTGGTCTTCGCCAGCTGGGAATGCGCAGTCTGATGCTGAATCATCTGCAGGCGTATTTTCCGACTATCTGGGTAGATTTTATTCCGGCGGTTGTTCCTGGCGCAGAAGCACTCCATCGCTCTCCTGTGGACTTTGGCTGGGAACATCTGGTGGATAAAACCCGGGATTTTCCGGGTAAGGATGCTGTTTTAGAGGAAGCGGCTGATCCGAAAACAAAATGTGTGACCCTGGAATGGAATACAGAGGACTGTATAACTATCTTCACATCTCTTTTTGATGAAGACGAGGAACCTTTTGAACAGATGGGGCTGCCGGTAAATACCTCTGATTTTTCAAGTGCAATCCCTCAGTTTATTCCGGCATTTAATAAGAAACATGAAATGATAGGTCTTGTATCCAACCGGGGATACAGCTGCCAGTTCAGAAAGGTAATCTCCTTGGCAGACCTTGACATCCGTTATACTCAGGAAGGAACCGAAGTTTATGTACTGTACGGTTCTGAGGGCTGCCGGCAGATGATGGTCCGCGCAGTAGTTACCCGCACACCGTACAAAAAGGATAATCGAAAATAAAGAATGCAGGATGGGACAGAAAGGCGGATGGTTTGCATCCGCCTTATATGATTTGTAAATGATCAGAGCCCCGTTACTTTTTCCGTCTTTTGCCAGCTTAAGAATCAGCTATGTATCCATCTCAGAACGAATTCCCCAATCGTCATAACCAATAGAGTCTATGCACACTGTTACTGCACATGACTTAACCCGGCATGCCATGCTGGGTTTTTAGGGGCTTTTTGCTTTATATCTGCAGAACCATTTCTGCCGGAGCGCCTCATGAACTTGCAGGAGAAAAGCAGAGCATAAAGAAGCCCATAGTATTTCCTACCCCGTTTTGGTATAATAAATACACTTACATAAAACTAGTTCAGTTAGCTGAACAGTCAGATAATACCAATGAAATATGAAAGTGAGAGCAGAGAAATGATAGATCTGTATTACGCGGAAGATGACGAGACTGTTGCACAGGCGGTAAAAGAATATCTTGAGCAGGAAAACTTCCGGGTAACGGTTTTTTCCATGCTTGCGGGCATGAAACAGGCATTGAGAAGCAGGCAGCCGGACCTGGTCCTTTTAGACTGGAACATGCCGGATGGGCAGGGGAGCGAACTGTGCGGCTGGCTCCGCGCGAGATGGCCCTGGCTGCCTGTGATCTTCCTGACTGTCCGCGGCGATTCCCATGACGTGGTTGGCGGATTTCAAAAAGGTGCCGATGATTATGTTGTCAAACCCTTTGAACTGGAGGTGCTGCACTCGCGTATCCTTGCTTTGCTGCGCCGTACAGGCCAGGTGAAAGTGAACTGTTATCATTGCGATTCCCTGACACTGGATATGGATAAGATGTCTGTTTTCTGTGATGGCGAGGAACTTGTTTTAAGCCAGCCGGAATACCAGATTCTTCTTCTTTTGATGGAAAACAAAGGAAAGACCGTAACAAGGAAACAGCTTCTGGAAAAAGTATGGGACAGCAACGGTAATTATGTGAATGATAACACACTGACGGTGACCATAAAACGCTTACGGGCAAAATTGCATCAGCCTGCATGTCTGAAAACCATAAGGAGTTTTGGCTACCGTATGGAGGATACGCTATGACACAACAAAAGAAACAGATGCTGATGACCATACTCCCCATAGTGGTCTGCGCAGCAGGAATCCTGTTTTTGAACAATATGTGGCAGTGCCGGTATGAGAGGGATTCTTACAGGGGTATTTCAGCGCTTTGTCAGACCATACTGGAAAATGACCCGGGAGCAGAAGAACTTTTACTTTCTTCTCTGAAAGAATATCAGTCACAGGAAGAGTGGAAAACCGGCAGAAATGTATTCCTGGAGCAGTTCGGATACACGGAGGAGGATTTTTCCGGCAGTAAAGGCTGCGGTGTATTATTTGCAGTCAATGCTGCTGTTTTAATATCGGCAGCATTTTTTCTGTCCTCCCGGTCTGCAAAAAAGCACATTGAGGTGAGGGTATCCGGGCTTACGAAATATCTGGAACAGGTTAATGCGGGAAAAACAGGGACCATTGTTCAAACTATAGAAGATGAATTTTCTCATCTGCAGGATGAAATTTATAAAACCGTCACCAGCTTGTATGTGACAAGAGAAAATGCATTAAAAGCAAAAGAACGTTTTGCGGATAATCTGGCCAACATTGCTCATCAGCTTAAAACACCGCTTACAGCGGCACTTCTATCCCTGCAGCTGATGGAGAAAACAGCTCCGAATACTTATACAAAACCTATCAAGAATCAGTTAGAGCGTCTGAACCGGCTGGAAGAATCCCTGCTGACTCTGTCTAAGATTGATTCCGGGGCACTGCTGCTGGAGCATTCACCTGTGGATGTTTACACTGTACTGAATCTGGCTGTCGAAAATCTGGAAGAGCTGATGCGCAGGGAAAAGGTCATGGCAGACATTCCGGACAAAGGATGCGTGGAATTTCAGGGGGATATGGAATGGACCATGGAGGCTTTGATGAATCTGATAAAAAACTGTGCGGAGCATTCTCCAGAGGAAGGCAGGATTCACTGTGATTATTCCCAAAATCCACTTTATACGGAAATTTTAATCTGGGATGAGGGGCAGGGGTTTGCCCCGGAAGATATTCCCCATCTTTTTGAACGGTTTTACCGGGGGAAGAGAGCCGTTAAGGGCGGAATCGGAATCGGGCTTGCGCTCGCCTGCTCTTTATTTGAACTGCAGGGCGGCACCCTTTCGGCCAGAAATCTGCCGGCAGGAGGCGCTTGTTTTGAAATCCGGTTTTACAGTCACTGAGATGTCATCTTTCTTTGTTATAATATAGCTGCGGGGCAATACAACTGCTTTCCCGCAGTTCGCAGACATATTTTACAGAAGGGAGAGATGAACTTTGGAAGTGTTAAATTGTATTGGAGTAAGGAAAATATACGGCAAAGGCAGCAGTCAGACAGCGGCTCTTAACGGGATTGATCTGTCAGTGGAAAAAGGAGAATTCGCAGCTATCGTGGGGGCCTCCGGTTCCGGAAAATCCACTCTGCTGCATATTCTTGGCAGTGTGGACCGGCCCACAGAAGGGAAGGTCATTGTGGAGGGAACGGATATCTCTTCCATGAATCCCACGCAGGCCGCCATTTTCCGGCGGAGAAAAGTGGGGCTGGTCTATCAGTTTTATAATCTGATTCCAACGCTTACGGTCGAAAAGAATATTCTTATGCCGCTTTTGCTGGATAAAAGAACTATGGACAGGGAGTATTTTAAACAGGTCATTACCTCACTGGGGATTCAGGACAAACTGGATGCCCTGCCCAGCCAGCTGTCCGGCGGGCAGCAGCAGAGAACGGCCATAGCGAGGGCGTTGATTTACCGTCCGGCTATCCTTTTAGCTGATGAACCAACCGGAAGTCTGGATCGGAAAAACTCCAGGGAGATTATTGATCTGCTGAAATTATCCAACCGGAATCTGGAACAGACGATTCTGTTGATTACCCATGATGAAAAAATAGCACTGGAAGCAGACCGTATCATTGCCATTGAAGATGGCCGCATTGTCAGCGACCGGAAGCGGGGGTAAAAGGTTATGTGGAAAGAATATTCCAGGAGTTACATAAAAAACAACCGGTCATCCGGTATCTCCGTTATGGTGGCTGCTTTTATATCCGCGTTGTTTCTGTCACTGCTCTGCAGCCTGTTTTATAACCTTTGGAAATATGAGGTCGAGAGGATTCAGATAGAGGAAGGAAGCTGGCAGGGGCGTATAGAAGGGAGTTTCGATGAGGATACGCTGGCTGCTGTGAAGAATTTTCCCAATATAGAAAAAGTGGTCATAAATCAGGAAGGGATAGAAGGGGAGAAGGCTGCAGTTGATCTTTATTTTGAAGATATGGGAACGATTCTTGAAGATCTTCCCAAAATCGCCAAATTAGCAGAGGTACCGCCGGAGGCAGTTTCCTGCCATCATTCCCTTTTGGCCATGTATCTCATTCGGGACCCGCAGGATACTGCTCCCAGACTGATCTTTCCGCTTTTTCTGGCGATAACCGCTATGGCCTGTATATCTCTGGTCATGATCATACACAATTCCTTCGCTGTGACTATGAATGCCAGGGTGCATCAGTTTGGCATATTTTCCAGTATAGGAGCTACACCGGGACAGATTCGGACCTGTCTGCTGCAGGAGGCTGCCGCATTGTGTGCAGTACCGGTAGTGTCCGGTAATTTACTGGGTATTATGATTGCAATGGGGCTATTGAAACTGGCAAATATCATGGCGGGAAATCTGGCAGAAGGACGTCATGAAGCAGAATGGGGATATCATCCTCTGGTATTTATATGTACATTTACTGTTACTGTTTTTACTGTCTGGCTCTCGGCCTGGTATCCTGCAAGAAAACTGAGCCGGCTGACACCACTGGAAGCCATCAAAAATACCGGTGAACTTCCTCTGTACAAGCGGAAGAATTCACGATTATTGTCTTTTTTCTTCGGGTTGGAGGGCGAACTTGCCTCCAATGCGCTGAAGGCACAGAAAAAAGCATGGCGTACTGCTACTTTATCTTTGACCTTTTCTTTTATGGCTTTTACGTTAATGCAGTGTTTCTTTACCCTTACTGATATCAGCACGCGAATGACGTATTTTGAAAAATACCAGAATGTCTGGGATGTGATGGTCACGGTAAAGGATACAGAGATGGATACATTTGGCGGGACAAAACAAATGCAGGAGCTTTTGGATGTGAGAAGCTGTACCGTATACCAGAAAGCGGAAGCAAAACGGTTGATCACAGAGGAAGAAATAAGCGGGCAGTTCCGTGCAGCGGGCGGTTTTGAAAACGCAGATCAGACCTTTGTGTCAGATACAGACAGCGGATGGATGATCCATGCGCCTGTGGTCATATTAGATGATGCCAGTTTTCTTTCGTATTGTGAACAGATTGGTGCAGAACCAAGACTGGATGGCGCTGTGATCCTGAATCGGATCCGGGACAGCAGGAATCCCAATTTCCGCGATCCTGATTACATTCCGTACCTGAAAGAAGACCGGGGAATTACTGTCCTGAGAAGTACAGCAGATGATAAGATGGCAGCAAAGATCCCTGTGATCACCTATACACAGGAGGTTCCGGTTCTGCGGGAGGAGTACGGTACATTGGATTATTATGAACTGGTACATTTCCTGCCGGTTTCCCTGTGGAAGCAGATAAAAACGCCGATTGGCGGAGCAGAGGAAGATTTTTATATCCGGGTACTTGCCGGGGAAAATGCGGCGATGGATGAACTGGACAGATTGGAAAAGGAGGTCACCCGGCTTGTGGGCAGCGGATATACAATAGTAAGCGAAAACCGCATACAGGAAAAGCTTTCCGATGATAAGATGAAAGATGGCATGATGTTGATCTTTGGCGGCTTTTGTGTACTGCTTGCTTTCATTGGAATCGGCAATGTGTTTTCCAATACGCTGGGGTTTGTGCGCCAGCGAAGACGGGAATTTGCCCGTTATATGTCCGTGGGGCTGACACCCGGAGGGATAAAAAAGATGTTCTGTGTTGAGGCTCTGATCATTGCCGGACGCCCGGTATTGGTGACCCTGCCTCTTACCATCCTTCTGGCTGCGCTTATGCTGAAGGCAAGTTACCTGGAGCCCATGATTTTTATAAGAGAAGCTCCATTCATACCTGTGCTGGCATTTATAATCGCTGTTTTTGCTTTTGTGGCGCTGGCTTATTATATTGGCGGGAAAAAAGTTCTGAGGTATAAGCTGGCTGATATTTTGCGGGACGATACCATGAACTGAACCGGCAGAGTGTTCACATGATCCCTGTCAGGGTTCCCTCTCGAATCCTGTCAGTCCAGGGAAGACAGCAGGAGTTTTCAGCTGATACCCACCGAAAAAGCGGTGGATTTGGCAGAATACACCTATATGGAGTATTATAAAACAATGGAGAGCATCGCTGTTATTATCAAAATAGCAGCGGTGCTCATTTTATTATCCGCTGGATAAACTCATCCATTGTAACTTCCCTGCCATTATCATATAATGTTAACACAGATATAAGCAGAATGACGACTACATACAGCAAAGGAAGGGCGGAAAACATATGAAAAAATCATTCAGGGGACTGCAGAAATACCGTATAAGATTAAAAATATTTATACTGTTCTTGATATTTGTTGTGATACCATATATTGTTTTGATTTTTGCTACATACAAAGTGTTTCAGGACTATGCGGGGGACAATTTCGGAAGCAGTATGCAGGAGACCATGATTTCCGTATCCAATCAGGTTTCCTCCTCTTTGAAGACATATGAAGACAGTACCATGTCTCTGTATCACAATGGAAGTATCGACCAGCTGGAGTCAGGAAATGCAGACAGGGATTTTATCGAACATTCCCTTGCGGCCTGTTGTTATTCCTACAGTGGTATTAAGGCAGCCTATCTGTCCAGTGGGGACGAGATATATTTCAGCGGAACCAAAGTGTATAAAAATCTGACAGATATCATGAAGAAATACAGCCGGGATATTTCGGAAGGCGGCGGGAAATACATGTGGTTTACATCAAATGAACTGTACGGCAAGGCCAGTACAAGACAATATATCCTTGCCAGGTCTTTAAACGGAAAGGAAGAGAAGAATATAGGTATCTTGTACTATATCATCAGTGACCAGATGATTAGAAGGGCATTTGACCGTCTGCAGATGGAGGATAATACAAAATATATGCTGGATGCGGATGGTACGGTTTTGTACAGTTCAGATAAGTCTGCAGTGAATCAGATAATGCAGACAGAAATTTTGGATTCAAAAAATAAGAATGGATATCAGATAACCGATGACGGCAGTGGAAAAAACGTGGAAGCTTACAGCAGAATGGAGAAGACAGGATGGGTTTTTATGGGGAGCGCCTCCATGGCATCTATGATGCGCTCCATGCAGCCATTGAAACAGGTGGTGGTGGTTATTTCCATTGTTTACTGTCTTTTTCTCATTTTGGTATTTTACACATTTCAAAGGTATTTTTTGAAACCGATCAGCGAACTGAAGTATGCGATGGATCAGTTTGCCAAGGGAAACAGAGAGGTACAGATGGGGGAAATAAGCAGCGGGGAGCTGAAAAGCCTGTCCGGTCATTTTAACAGTATGACAAAAAGGATCAATGAACTTATTCTGAACAATGAAAAAGAAGTAAACGAAAAAAATAATTTTAAAATGCAGGCTCTGGTAGCCCAGTTACAGCCTCATTTTCTGTATAATGCTCTGAACACCATCAAGTGGATGGCAGTGATCAATAAACAGGAAAATATCAGGAATCTGACGGAAGCCCTGATCTATATTCTGATGAATGCTGCGAAAAGTGATAAAGAGAATTATACTTTGAAAGAAGAGATAGAACTGATCAAGCGTTATGCTGTGATTCAGAAAGCCAGATTTATGAATTTTGAGATGGATTTTAACATTGAGGAGCAGGCGCTTTCGTGTCGAATCTTCAGATTTCTTATACAGCCAGTGGTGGAGAACGCTATCATACACGGGTTTAAACGTGGAATGACCCGGGGAGGGAAAATATCAGTATGTGCGTGGGTAGAGGGAGAAATCCTGAAGATCAGGGTTTCGGATAACGGATGCGGGTTCGATATGACAGAATGGAAAAACAGAGGCGCAGTGAGAGAAAACCACACCAATATCGGTCTTACTAATATCGAACAGATTATCAGTTTGGAATATGGCGGGGAATACGGAATGGAGATTACCAGTGAGCCGGAAAGAGGAACTGTGGTGGAATATAGACTTCCGGCAAAAGGAGAGGAGAGCAAATGATTCGTGTAATTATCGTGGAAGATGAAATTTTGTCCAGAATAGGGATTCAGTCTCTTCTGGAGGAACAAAAGGATATAGAAGTTGCCGGGACATTCGGATTTGCAAAGGATGCTCTTGAATATCTAAAAACCAATCTGGTGGATATTGTCATTACAGATATAGAGATGCCGGAGATGAATGGTCTTGAATTCATCCGTGAGATCAGGAAACAGGAACTGGCTGACGGAATTATTATTTTAAGCTGTTATGACAAATTTGAATATGCCAGGGAAGCCATCGCACTGGGGACAGATAACTATATTTTAAAGCAGGACATCAATGAAGAAAACTTAATGAAAGCTATCTGTGAGGTCAGGGAAAAAATATCCGGCAGGACAGGAGAACGGAGGAGGCTGCACAGTCTGGATGAAATACCGGCTGATGAAACAGACATAAAAGCAGTAGGCGTCATCAGATTAGAGCAGGATCATGTAGATGAAAAGATGATTCTGCATCTTTTAGATGGAATCATCAGCAGATATCACATGGGTTCCCTGATAGACTCCTATAACAGAAATCCCTTTATTGTTTTCAGGCTGCCGGCGTCCGTTCCAAAAGAGGAAAGGAAACGTATACTGGGTGATTATATAGAAGAAATTCAAAAAAATATACTTCAGTATACAAATAAACATCTTCTAATGGGAATCAGCAGAGAATTCAGGGATATGCAGGGAATCCCCGCAGGATATCAGGAAGCTGATGAGGCGGTGGAGATGAGATTTTATCATGAATCTATATCTGTATATTACAGCGAAGATATCTGCTGGTCCCGGGAGACACCGGAGTTTATGTTCAGCACCAAATCCTTTATGGAAAAATCCGGCCTGGAGATATTTGAAAAAGAACTAAACCAATTTTTAAGTACATGCAGAAGGAAGCAGATATGGGTGAAGACAGCCAGGGATGCGCTGAGTCAGGCCGTGAGCATTTTTGTCTACAGTATTTTGAAGGAATATCTGTATGATATGGCGATTGTCAGGAGATGGAGCGGAAAATACCCCTTTGTAGATGCGGTCACGACATCTGCATCGTGTACAGAAGTGAATAGAAAAGTTCAGGAACTGATCGGGCAGTTCAAAGAGGCGCTCACAGAGATTTTTGAAGAAGATGATTTTGGCAGGATACTTTCCTATATTGACAAAAATATCAGCACAGGTCTTCCCCTGGAGGAACTTGCTGAGCTGGGAAATATGAGTATCTCAGCGTTCTGCAGAAAATTTAAGGATAGAATGGGTGTGACCCCGGTACAGTATATCAACCAGAAGCGGATAGAGAAGGTAAAAGAAATGATAAAAAAATCCGGCTGTACTTTAGGTGAAATTGCTGCAGCCGCAGGCTTTTCCAATGAAAATTATATGGTGCGGGTCTTCAAAAAAATCACCGGAAAGACCATAACAGACTACCGCAGGGATATGGGAAACGTAAAATTTTGAATCAGGAAAGCAGATTTTGAACCAATAGGTGAAAGCGGTATAAATATTTGAATCAGACGGGGAAGATAGTTGATGGTTCTCTGCGTGATATTTTCCTATAATTATCGTAGATGAAAACAAAGGAAAAGTTTAAGGAGGTAAATTATGAACTGGAAAAAAACAGTATCATTCATCTGCGCAGTATCTGTGATGGGGGTTTCCCTGGCTGGGTGTGGTGACAATTCACAGAGTACAAAAGGAAAAGGAAATGCCGATGGTGAATCAAAAGAAAACGATGGCGGGGTGTCAGGTACCCTGACAATCTGGGAACATGGCTACGGTTTTGAGGCCAGCCTTCAGCAGATTATTGAGGGATTTCAGAAAAAGTACCAGGACGTGGAAGTGGAGTATGAAATCAAGGACGGGGACAACTATTACAGTCTTCTGTCAACCGCAATTCAGTCAGGGGAAGGGCCGGACATTTTCTGGACAAACGGAACTGCTACGGCAAATATGAAAGATTATGTATCAAACGAAGTGTGTATGGATTTAACGGATAAGGTAGATTACAGTCTTTTTGGTGAAGATGCAATGAAACTGACTGAGGTAGATGGAAAAAATTATTCAGTACCGTGGCTTACTATGGATACCAGAGCTGTATATTACAACAAGGATATATTCGAGGAAAACGGCTGGGAAGTACCGGAGAAATTCAGTGAATTTGAAGAATTGCTGGAAAAGATCAAAAAGGCCGGGTATACTCCCATATCCTTGTCAGGGGTAAATGTCTATTCCCTGCTGTTTACTTTTGAACCGATTCTCTCTGCAATGGATGTGGAATATACCAAGGGGCTGTCAGACTATTCTGTAAAAGCCACGGACAAGCCTGCAGCGGATGCATTAAATAAAATGCTGGAATGGGCAGACAAGGGATATTTCGGAGATAACTGGCTGGGTGTTGCAGACAATAATGCCCAGACACTGGCGTTTACTTCCGGAGAGGCCGTGATGGATATTGCAGGTTCCTGGGAAGCGGCAACGATCAGTGAAAATAATCCGGATCTGAATTACGGGGCGTTTGAAATTCCATCAGAAGAAGGCATCAGAGGTATGGTAGGAACACCGGCAAATGGTTTTTCAGTCAATACTGCAACAGAAAATGAAGCGGCGGCTGTTGCGTTTATGAATTATTGTGCTTCTCTGGATGCCCAGACTGTCTGGGTCCAGTCATCCATCACGGTGTCTGCCAGTGACGAGATTGAGGCTTCCACTGAAATTGCCAAAGAAATCTCAGAGAGTGGCGCAGGCAATATTTATACAAGCTGGCAGTCTGTTCTTGTAAACCACTCAACAGACGGCACGGCGGTGAGTCTCTGGGACGAGGATTTTACAAAAATTTTCTCAGGGGACATTACAGTAGAAGAATTCATGGACAACATAAGCAAAGTTATGCAGTAAAGGCTGTGCTGCCGGTCCTCAAAAGAGAACCGGCAGTATTTTTAAGGAGACGGATGTATGAATAAAAGACATAAACAGGTTAAATTTATCCTGCCCGGGTTTATTTTTTATACCTGCTTTATTATCCTGCCGATTATCTATGTGTTTTATCTGAGTTTTTTCCAGTGGTCAGGGTTGGGCGAAATGAAGTTTAATGGGATTCAGAATTTTGTCACCATCTTTACGGATGAGAGATTTTCACCGGTGTTTTTTAATGCGTTATGGAACAATATAAAATATCTGCTCTGTGTTTGGCTTATTATCACGCCTTTTCAGTATTTGATGGCATATCTGTTTTTTATCAAAATTCCGGCTTACAAGTACCTGAAATTTATGATATTCATGCCATATGTCATCAGTACAACGATCATAAGCTTTTTTGCAACTCTGATTTTTAACCCCAATATAGGTTTCCTGAATAAATTCCTTGAGGCGGTTGGTCTTGAGCATCTGCAGGGAGCATGGTTCGGAGATCCGAACTGGGCCTTCAAACTGATGATCTTATTGATCCTATGGCAGGGAGCCGGTTCGGGAGTTATGATATTTTACTCGAATTTTATGGATATCTCCAAAGATGTCATGGAAGCCAGCAGGATTGACGGTTGTACGGAATGGCAGCGGTTTACAAGGATTCTGGTTCCGCTTTCTCTGCCGTCCTGTGCGTCGGTCATCACTATGAGCACGATCTGGGCTCTGGCTCTCTTTGACCTGCCCTTCATTCTGGGCGGTGCAAAAGGCGGGGTCAGCGGCTCTCTTGATTTTGTGAATCTGGTATTTTACCGTTACACTTTTGGCAGTGCTTTGAATGGTAAGTCCGAAATTGGATTTGGAGCATCCATCTGTGTGGTGATGTTTGCTGTCATGCTGATCATCACGACAATTCAAAACAAAGTCCTTAAAAAGTTTGAATATGACAATTAGGAGAATGGATATGAAAAAGGAGAAAAATACAGAAATACTTTCGCCGGGCGCCAGGGTTGTCAGATGGGTCTTGTCCATTATTCTGATGATATATACCGGAATCACTATTTTTGCACTGTCTATTACAGTGATGGATTCCCTGAAATCAAAAGGGGATATTGTAACTAATTTTGTCGGATTTCCGAAACAATTGACTATGGAAAGTTATTTCCGGGTTCTGAAGGAAGCAAACCTGCTACTGTATCTGAAAAATAGTGTGGTGCTTACGGTAGGCGGCACTCTGGGCTGCATTTTGCTGGCGGGACTGACCGCTTATGGAATTTCCAGATTTGATTTTAAAGGAAAAAATTTTCTGAGCGGATATTTTCTGATGGGTATGATGGTGCCGGTACAGGTCAGTGTACTGCCTCTGTTTCTGATTTTGAAAAGAATCGGCCTTCTGAACAACATTTTTGGAATGATGTTAGTGTATGCTTCAGGTATTTCCATGGCCTGCTTTATTTTCCAGAAATTTTTCCACACGATTCCTGTGGCACTAGAAGAATCAGCGCGGATAGACGGAGCAGGGGACTTCCGTATTTTTTTTCAGATTATTGCGCCGTTATGTAAACCGGTCGTAATGACGGTTGCGTTGATCACAGCAATTTCTCAGTGGAACGATTTCTATATGCCCATGGTGCTTCTTGGGAAGAAGACTTCAAATACCCTCACATTAGTTATCTATCAGTATATCGGCCAGTTCACAAAATATATGAGTGAATCCATGGCAGCCGTAGTTATCACGTTGATTCCTGTCATTGTGCTGTATTTCCTGTTCTCATCTAAAATTGTGGAAGGTCTGACAGGAGGAGCCGTCAAAGGTTAGAGGAAAATATATGGAAAGAAAAGAATTTGCACCGCTTAGCTTCTGGGCATGGAATGAGTTTATGGATGACGAGAGTATATGCCGCCGAATAGAGGAATTTCATGAGGAGGGCCTGCGTGGATTTTTCATGCATTCCAGGGCCGGACTTATGACTTCCTATCTGTCAAAAGAGTGGTTCCATGCCTGCCGGACAGCCGTGAAAAAGGCGGAAGAGCTGGGAATGGAGGCCTGGATTTATGACGAAGACGGATGGCCCAGTGGTTTTGCCGGCGGTCTGGTAAATGGCTGCGGACAGGAATATCAGGCAAAGTATATAAAAATCTGCAAAGCAGATGATGAAACAGCAGGACACCGCATATTGGCGTCCTTTCGAAAAACTTCCCACGGCTATGATTTTACAGAGCCGGCAAAGGCGGATGTGCTGTTTGTTTGTGTCACAGAACCGAATTATGTGGATTTACTGTCTAAAAAAGTTACGGAAAAATTCCTGGAAGTGACACACGAACGTTATAAAGAGGAGCTGGGTGAATTTTTCGGTACAGTAGTCCCCGGATTTTTTACGGATGAACCGCAGTATGACCTGCATGGGTTTCCTTACAGTGATGAATTGGAAGAATATTTCCGGAAACGAAATGGGTATTCCTTTTTAAAGTCCATGTATCTTTTTTTGGAAACAGAATCCCCGGAAACGGGGAAATTCCGGAAAGATTACTGGGATACGGTGCAGGAGATGATGGAATTTCATTTTGCACGGCAGATTTATGACTGGTGCGAAAAAAATCATGTGAAGTTTACGGGACATTTTCCAGGGGAGGACAGTTTTATCCAGCAAATGCAGAGCACGGCAGGCGTGATGCCAAAATATAAGTATATGCAGCAGCCGGGCATTGACCATTTGGGAAAGAGAATCACCTCTGTGCTCCTGACAAAGCAGGTTACCAGTGCGGCAAAGCAGTATGGGAGAAATAAAGTGCTTTCCGAGACTTTTGGCTGTGCGGGGTGGAATATTACTTTTGAGGAGATGTGTTATATCTGGGGCTGGCAGGCAGCCTCAGGGATCAATATCCCTGTATTGCATATAGGTGCCCACACAATGAAGGGAATCAGAAAAAGAGATTATCCTGCCTTTTATTCTTATCAGGAACCCTGGTGGGAGCAGTTTCATCATGTTGCTCATTGGATGGAAGGCATAGGCTATTTTATGGAAAAAGGAGAATGGACTGAGGATACATTGGTATTGAGTCCTTTAAAATCCATATATCTGCTCCACAGGGAACGAAGATCAGAGGCGGAACAAGAGTATGCGGCTTCCTACCGCAGCCTCTTGGAGAATTTGATGGATATTCAGGTAGGGTATGATATTGGTGATGAAGAAATCATACGTGACTGCGGAGCAGTGGAAGACGGGAAATTTATAGTTGGCAAATGTGTTTATCATACCGTAATTGTACCAAAGTGCCTGATATTGGAAGAAAATACGGTATGTCTCCTTAAAAAATTCAGGAGCCAGGGCGGAACTGTCTTGTTTACAGGGGAACTACCAAAATGCGGGCCTGCTGATATGACATGGGCCAAAGATTGTCATGTCATTCAAAATAGAAGAGGATTTTGGGATAAATGCTTCGCAGCATTACACAGTAAAAGGGATATGGTTGTCTTTGAGAAAGAAGGACTTCATATAGCGAAAGACCTTTGTGTATCGGTAAAACAGGCAGAAAAAAAATATATTTATATATGGAACCGTCATCAGGACAGCGTAAGGAAGCTGATGCTAAAGATATCCGGACAGCAAAAGGTTTGCGAAATAAATCCGGAGACTGAGGCCAGAACTTTTATGGAGGTGCAGTACAGCGGCGGAGATTCCATGGTGTATTTCCAGATGGAAGGCAGACAGTCCATACTGCTGGAAGCCGTGGAAGGGATGTCACATTACAGGGAGCCGGAAGAAATGTATACCTGCAGCCTCAGAGGAAACTGGAAGCTGTCCGGAAGAAATGCCCTGACTCTGGACTATGCGGCTTTCTCTTTTGACGATAAAATCTATTCAGAAGAAATGCCGATGGTAAAAATGCATCCTGAATTATACCGCAGGGCAGCAGAGGAAAAGGCAGATAAGTTTTATATTCGTTACAGTTTCCATAATGAAATGGAACATCCTGTTACGCTTCAGGCAGCAGTAGAAGATGATGACTGTATAGGAGTGTGGTGCAACGGAACTGAAATCACCTCATCCAGAGCAGACTGGTATATGGACGAAAAAATCCATGAATATTCTCTGGAGGGAAAATTGAAAGAGGGATGGAATACAGTAAAAGCAGCTTACCGTATCCCGTCAGAGGAAGTCAGGGACGTGGACGGACTGTTTGAGACGGAAGTAAACAGATTTTTTTATCCGGTTGAACCGGAGGCCATTTATATACTGGGAGACTTCTGGGTCCAGCCGCAGGCACTGCCTGTTCAAAAGCCGGCATATATACAAGTAAAGCGCTGTACTTTTAGTCTAAGGGACAGAAAAGAAATTTCAGGATTCCAGAACGTAACTACTCAGGGATGCTGGTTTTACAGAGGAAATCTGAAGACCGTGCTTGAGATTGATAAGATGGAGGAATGCATACAGTATCTGAAATTTTCTGACCTGAGGGCAGCAGCCGTTTTGATTCGATGCAACGGGCATTCTGAACTGCTTTATATGTCTCCTTTCAGGGTGAAGCTTACTCCAATGCTGAGAGAGGGGAAAAATCATGTGGAGGTAATACTGTATGGCACCAACAGGAATCTTTTAGGCCCTCACCATCACTGCAAAGGGGAAGTGTGCTTTGTGGGACCCAACACCTTTAAAGGTATTCGGGGATATGAGGATCATGTAGTAAGCCCGGATATAGATTTTGAGGATACCTGGACAGATTCCTATTCATTTCAGCCTTTTGGCGTGGGCAAAATTATACTTGAACAGAAAAAAGCGGTACGATCAGAAGGATGCTGATCAGTTAAGCTTCCGAAACCCCAAAGGCGTGACCCCGGTTATTTTCCTGAAGATAGAGATAAAATGGCTCGCATCCGCAAACCCCACCTTATGCGCAATATCCTGCACTTCCATACGCGGATTTGTGAGCAGATACTCCTTGGCCTTGTTGATCCTGTAAATAGTCAGGTATTCATAAGCGGAGCATCCCAGAAAACGGTGGAACAGCCGTGACAGGTACTGGGGCGAGATGTATACCTGGCGGCTGAGTTTCTGTACGGTCAGCTCGGAATGATAATTTGTTTCGATTTCCTGTATTGCCGGGGCCACATACCTCTGATACAGGGAATCTTCCAGAAGGTCGCGAGTATTGATACCATCTGCAAGAAACATCAGGAGCCGATAGCAGTCTGCCGATAAGGCCTTGACATCCATGGGCGGGTTCTCATATTTCTTTACTATGCCGGAAATAAAAGACGCTATCTCGGCGCCCTGCTCCTTTCCGATAAAGATAAACGGCCTGTTTCCTAAAAGTCTGGGAATGCTGCTTTCAATAGTCCCTGTAAAGGTGGCAAACAGGGTGAGCCATTCCTCTGTCTCCTTTCCATAGGAATGCTGGATGAACGGCGTGATCAATACACCTTCTCCCTCCTGCAGAAGGTATTCCTTTCCCTGTATGGTGATTCTGCCGCTTCCTTTTTCGGACTGGAGATAGTGGCAGAGCGGATAGCCCTTGGGACGGGAAGTGTGTTCCTGTACCCAGTGGTTTCCTATGGAATCAAAAGTAAACGGTTCGCTGACCGGTGTATTTCTAAAATAAATCGGCATTGTTCTCACCTGTTTCAAAATGTTATATTATTTAGCTTAACATATTACACAATCCTTTGTCTATCTATAATATAATCAAACTAACCGTAAGAGAAAGCAGAAGTAACGGTTCAGCTTGTCTGAATTGTTACAAGCAGAAATAAGGAGACAGGTGACATGAAAGGTAAATTTAAAAGAATTTTATACGGCGGGGATTATAATCCAAACCAGTGGCCAAAGGATATCTGGCAGGAGGATATGAGGATATTTAAGGATGCGCGGATCAACAGCGCCACCATCAATGTATTTTCCTGGGCAAAGATCCAGCCCTCAGAGGAAGTCTATGACTTCAGTGAACTGGACGAGATTGTGGAGATGCTGAGCCGGGAGAATTATGACATTGTGCTTGCCACATCCACGGCTGCGCTTCCCGCATGGATGGTGAAGCGGTATCCTGAAGTTGCAAGAACAGACTATGAGGGAAGGCATCACAAATTCGGACAGAGGCACAATGCGTGCCCGAATTCTCCGGTCTATCAGAAGTATGCGGAGGCGCTTGCAAAAGAACTGGCAAAGAGATACGGAAGCAATGAACATATTGCGTGCTGGCATATTAATAATGAATACGGCGGCGAATGCTACTGCGAGAATTGTGAAAAGGCATTCCGCGTCTGGCTGAGGAAAAAGTATGGAACCATAGAAGCTCTGAATAAAGCGTGGAATCTGGAATTCTGGGGACATACCATTTATGACTGGGATGAAATCGTACTGCCTAATGCGCTGAGTGAAGGGCTGGGGAGCGATAAGACGGCATTTGCGGGGATCTCTGTGGATTACCGCAGATTTATGTCAGACAGCATGCTGGGTAATTATGTGATGGAGCGGGATGCGGTACGCTGTTATGATAAAGAGACTCCAATCACCACGAATCTCATGGGAACCTACAAGGGGCTGGACTATTTCAAATGGGCAAAAGAGATGGATGTCGTGTCCTGGGACAATTATCCCAGCTATGACACACCGTGGAGTCAGACCGCTATGTGCCATGATCTCATGCGCGGTCTGAAGGATGAATCTTTTATGCTGATGGAGCAGACACCGAGCCAGCAGAACTGGCAGCCATATAATTCTCTGAAAAGGCCGGGACAGATGCGGGCCCAGAGTTATCAGACCATTGCCCATGGTGCGGATACCATCCAGTTTTTCCAGCTTCGCAGAAGCGTTGGCGGATGTGAAAAGTTCCACGGGGCAGTCATTGCCCATGTGGGTACTGAGGATACGAGAGTATTCAGGGAGGTACAGCAGCTCGGACAGGAACTGGAGATGCTGGGAGACCGGACACTGGATTCCGTCAATGAGGCAGAGGTGGGCATTGTCTTTGACTGGGATAACTACTGGGCACTGGAATATACTAGCGGACCGAATGTGGATCTGACATATGTAGACCAGATACACCAGTATTACCGGTATTTTTATGAGCGCAATATTCCTGTCAATATGATACCCTTTGACGCGGATTTTAGCAGGTATAAAATGGTTGTAGCGCCTGTTCTTTACATGGTGAAAGCCGGTATGCAGGAAGCCCTGGAGGATTTCGTAAGCAAAGGCGGCGTTCTGGTCACTACATATATGAGCGGAATCGTGGACCAGTCGGATAATGTATATCTCGGCGGCTATCCCGGAGTTCTGAGCAAAATGGCCGGAGTGTGGGTGGAAGAGATTGACGCCCTGGCACCGGAGCAGGAAAATACGGTGATCTTTGACGATGGTGTCAGTGTGCCCGGCAGATTGGTGTGTGATATCATACATCTGAGAGGGGCAGAATGCATCGGCCGTTATGGAAAAGATTTCTATGCAGAGAGCCCGGCAGTGACCAGGAATCTGTTCGGGGACGGATCCGTATATTACATCGGAACAGAAATGGACTGCCGGGGGCTTGCGAAGGTCCTTGACATGGCAGCAGAAGATGTAAGCGTTAAACCGGTTGTGGAAGAGAAGACAGGTCTTGAAATCACCTGCAGGAAGAAAGACGGACAGAGATATTATTTTGTGATCAATTTTAAGGATGAAGATTTTGAAATTCCCTCCTGCTTTGTGGGAAACACAGATGTGCTGACAGGGGAATGTGTGAAAAGCGGCGAGATGCTTTCAAAATATGATGTAAAGATCATCTGCACAGAAGATTAGATATTAGAATTATTATAAAGTTTCTGCTAAAAGAGGACAGTGACACTGAGAAGTGTGCGCAGTCCTCTTTTGGCATAGACGATGTATGGCCCATATGGATTGACAAAACCGAAAGATGGGATATAATGAAAATAGATTTTAACATAAACGGATTTATATAAATACATTTTTAGAGAAGGTGAGATATTGCCGCGGACACAAATCCCAAAAGAAGCCATATTGAAAGCCGCCCTGAGGAAACTGATCCGGGATGGGTATTCCAGCTTGAACATTAAAAGTATTGCGGAGGAGATTGGCTGTTCCACACAGCCCATTTCCTGGCATTTTGGCAATATGGAGACACTGCGCAGAGCGCTGGCAGAATTTGCTTTGAACTATGCCAATGAGAAAATGTACAGAGGCGGGAAACAGGGGATGGATGCCTTCTTTCATGTGGGCAGGGCTTACATAGAGATGGCATTTGATGAACCTAATCTTTTCCAGTATCTGTTTATGAACGGCGGAAGCGGAAACCGTGGAATCGGATTTAGACAACTTGTAAATACGGATGAGAAAAAAGAGATGATACAGCAGATCACAGTTGATCTGCAGATACCGGAAGAAAAGACCAGCCAGTTTTTTCATAATATGATAATCTACACACACGGTCTGGCCTCTTATATTGCCACAGGACAAATCACAGCACCCAAAGAAGAGGTGTGGGATATGCTCAAAAAAGCCGTCTTTTTGTTTCATGAGGAACAGGCGCAGTCAGAGAAGGGAAAAGAAGGATGAAAAAAACAATTTTATTTGTAATACTGGAGCAGTATGCGGATTGGGAATCAGCCTACCTGGCATCAGCGCTCTATATGCTGGGACAGGGAAAATATGAGGCAAAGACAGTATCCCTGACAACAGACAGGGTGGCATCCATCGGCGGTTTTCATGTGGTACCGGATTATGATATCTGCTCAGTGCCGGAGGATTATGAAGCTGTCATTCTGGTTGGAGGCATGTCCTGGAGAAATGCAGAGGCCGGGAAAATCGCGCCTCTGGCAAAACAGTGCTTTGAAAAGGGGAAGGTTCTTGGTGCAATATGTGACGCGTCAGCTTTTCTGGGAACCATTGGCCTTTTGAACCACGTTGAACACACAAGCAATGATTTAAATGACTTAAAACAATGGGCAGGTGAGGCATATACAGGGGAAGCGAATTACATTGCAAAACAAGCTGTGAGCCATAAAAATGTGGTTACCGCCAACGGCACAGCAGCGCTGGAGTTTGCAAAAGAGGTACTGCTCGCTTTAGAAGCGGCACCGGAGGAGAAGATAGTGGAATGGTTCCAGTTCCACAAACTGGGATATTATGCTTCCGCAGTGCCTAAGGACGCCAATAGCTGGAACGACTAGAGAAGAGGTGAGGTGCGGTGAAACGTTGTATTGCAGCAGCCGGAATAGCTGATAAACCAAATTGTGATTACAGGAGGATTTTTTATGACTATTCCGGAGAAAGAAATTTATCCCAGAACAGGCGATAAACAGACGATTTATTTAAAGAACGTGATCCATGATCCCAATATAACGGTTGGGGAATACACGATGTATAACGATTTTGTCAATGACCCGGTGCTGTTTGAGAAAAATAACGTATTATACCATTATGCCATCAACAGGGATAAGCTTATCATCGGGAAATTCTGTTCCATTGCCTGCGGCGCAAAATTTTTGTTTAACAGTGCAAACCACACATTCCGTTCGTTGTCCACATACCCGTTTCCTCTTTTCTTTGAGGAGTGGGAGCTGGATAAAAAGAATGTAACGGATTCCTGGGACAACAAGGGAGATATTGTGATCGGCAGTGATGTGTGGATCGGTTACGAGGCTGTTGTAATGGCCGGCGTAACCATCGGTGACGGGGCGGTCATAGGGACCAGGGCAGTGGTGACAAAGGACGTTCCGCCCTATACGATCGTAGGGGGGATACCTGCGAAACCTATACGAAAACGTTTTTCGGAGGAAACCGTTCAGGCACTGCTTGACTTAAGGTGGTGGGACTGGCCGAAAGAAAGGATCATGCAGAATCTGCAGGCCATTCAGTCCGGCTGTATAGAGAAGCTTTGAAAGTGGGGCCCTTCGGGGCCCTGCATGAATATCTCTGCCTGCCGGGGTATGGAACCGGCTGCCAGGGAAATATCAGCGAACGGCAGAGCTGTCCGCAGCGTTTTGCAGATATGGAGTGACTATGGAAAATGAGAGAAGAAACAGACTGACGGATCATCTGGATAAACTGCATACAACAGAGTTAGGGGCAATGCGGATCAGAAGGAATCTTGCCCTGGATACGGATCAGGTGACTGCATGGTGCAAAGAAAAAATAAGGTCGCCCCATGCTGTTATCACCAGAAAAGGAAAGAACTGGTATGTAAGCGCTGATGGCTGCGTCATTACGGTTAACGCCGGCAGTTGGACGATCATTACAGCACATCGGGAAATACATAGAGCGGATACATCCGTAAATTATATCAGCGGAAATAAAGCGGCATGGGAGGAAGCCTTTGAGCACAGGCATCCCGGCTGGGGAGAGGAAAACCATGTAAAATTAATGCATGAGAGGCTGCCGTTTTTCTGTCCGGATGTTATAAAAGAACTGGAACAAATAGATTTTAAAGAGAAAACCATATCCCAGTTTTGCTGCAACAACGGACGGGAACTGCTGTCCCTGATGCAGCTTGGGGCCAAAAATGCGGTGGGGTTTGATATTGCGGAAAATATTATAGAGCAGGCAAGAGACACCGCGGAGAAGGCCGGCATGGACAACTGCCGTTTTGTCTCATGCAATATACTGGAGATTCCTGAAACATATAACGGTCAGTTTGATTTTATTCTGTTCACCATAGGAGCGCTGACGTGGTTTGAGGATCTAAAACCGCTTTTTCGGAAAGTGTCAGACTGCTTAAAGCCAGGGGGAATCCTGTTAGTCCATGATTTTCATCCGGTGATGAACATGCTGCCATTGCCGGGGGAACCGGAATTTGATGAGAAACATTTGAATAAAACAGCGTATTCTTATTTCAGAAAAGAGCCATGGAAAGAGAATGAAGGGATGGGATATATGTCAGAGACATATGAATCCAAAACCTTCACCAGCTTTTCCCATACAATGGCTGATATTATCAGTGGGGTAAGCTGTGCAGGGATGCGCGTGCTGAAGCTGGAGGAGTTCGATTATGATGTGGGCTTGACTGAGGCATATGATAAAAAAGGATTACCGCTGTCTTTTCTTCTGACCGCGGAAAAATAACGGCAGGAGTGGGGCAATGCAGGAAAATAAAGAAGCAGAACGAAACAGGATCACATATTTGATATGGATCATAGTGACCATGATACTCGGCCTTTCATCGAGAAAATTCGGTCCTTATCTTCCGGTATTTGTCAGGGATTATGCGGGGGACACGCTCTGGGCATTGATGGTATTCTGGGGGATTGGATTTTTATTTGTAAAAATGTCCACAGGAAAGGTGATGGCCGCAGCGCTTCTTTTTTCCTACGCCATAGAATTTTCTCAATTATATCAGGCAGAGTGGATCAACGCGCTGCGCCATACCACTTTGGGTGGTCTGGTATTGGGGTTTGGTTTTTTATGGAGTGATCTAGTGTGTTATACTGTCGGAGTCCTGGCAGGCGGGCTGATGGAATATACTGCTGCCCCTTTCTTCTTCCGCAGTATCGTTTGCCTGAGAAGAGGAAAGGGGCGGCGGGAGTAAAACAATATTAGGCTATAGCGTTTCGGAGGCAATGACTGCGGCTCCTATGGCTCCGGCATATTGTGCCATTTGATGGGTATGTACCTCTAACTGCAGATATTCTTCAAGGGTCTTTCGGAATATTTCATATTTGGACAGGCCGCCTGTGAAGAAAACTTTTCCTTCCAGATTCATCTTCTGGGCAAAAAACGAAGTTCGTTTGCAGATGGCGTGTATCATTCCCAGTGCGATATTACCGGCATCCTCTCCCTCAGCCAGGAGACTGACAATCTCACTTTCAGCAAAAACTGTACACATACTGCTGATACTGGCTGGCTTTTTTCCTTGTACAAAAGTATCGATACTGTCCAGCGGTGCATCCAGAGTACGCATCATCATTTCTATAAATCGTCCTGTTCCTGCCGCACACTTGTCATTCATCAAGAAGTCTGCTACCTGCCGCTGTTCATTGAGCAAAATAGCTTTACAGTCCTGCCCTCCGATGTCTATGACAACCCGGATGGAAGGATTCAGCCAGGCAGCTCCTCTGGCATGGCAGGTGATTTCCGTGATTTTCTTGTCCGCCTGCTCCAAAAGTCCCCTTCCATAACCGGTAGATATGGTAAAATCCACACCATTTTGGGATAAGGCTTTGTATACGGTGTTCAGGCTTTCCTTTGGTCTGGCAGTTGTAGGCACCAGCAGGGCAGACACGATTTCGGTTCCGTCAAACAAGATTCCCTTTGTGGTTGTAGAGCCTGAGTCGATTCCTAGACTTAACATATGGTCCCTCCTACAACATTTCAAGAAATGCAGCCATTCTGGTATTCAGCTGTCCGATATCGCTGACGGAATAGTCAGTCTCCAGAGACATGTATGGCAGATGATAGGTTTCCGTTACGAACCGCTTGATTCCAATGGTTTCCACGTTATATGTATGACATGCCTGCAGTACAACATCAACGACTGCGTCCGGCCGGAATTCTTCGATAAGCTGTCCCATCAGTTTATATCTGCTGGGGTTAGGTGACATACAGGAACATCCTATATTCAGATAGCGTTTTGCCAACGCTTCATATACATCAGGATTTTGTTCATCTACCAATTCCTCCACAGATTTGGCTCCCCCGCAGTTTTCAAATACAACAACCACTCCGCCATTGTCTTCAATGGCCTTGATAACCTTTGAGGCCCCGCCGCTGACAGGGGAACCGGTGATCATGATTCTCGGTCTTTTTTCCAGGTGATTTCCTTCCTCATATTCTTTTTCGATTTTGTCACAGATGGCGTAAATTTCCAGGGCAGACTGTTTTTTGTCAAATTTAAAGGTGGCGCCGTAGAGTACTTTATATAAATCGTCTCCAAGCATGGGGGCAGGGTCTTTTTTCATGAGTTTGTAAAGACGCTTCAGTGCTTCCCGTTCCCGGTTTCTCTCTTTTATGGCAGCTCTGATTTGATCTTCTGTTATGATAACTTTAAATTTTTCCTCCAGGACTTTTTTGAAACGGATGATCTCATTCTTATACATGGTACATCCGTCCTCGCTCTGTCTGTTCGGCAGTTCCATCACGTGCACAGGTTTAAAATTTGCCAGATATTCGTACATCTTCTTTTTTCCGTCGCATGTAGTTTCCCCTACTACCAGGTCGGAGAAATAAAAAAACGGGCACTTATCTGTTTTGGCAAATCCATAACTGGATTTGATCAGCGGACAGAGATTTCTTGGCAGGTCTTTTTCGGCATCGGGAATGGTTTCATCAGAAGTTGAGCATAATCCTACTACAGCGGCGCCCATGGCGGCAGGAATTTCCTGTGGGAAGTAGGTACAGAAAACACCGACGATGGGGACACCTTTTTCCTTTAGACTTTTTATTCCCAGGAAAGATTTCTTTCTCTGCTCTGCAAATTCTTCGTATATTTCCGGTAAATCCTTGATTAATTCCATGTTTTTTCTCCCTCATGTTCTATGTTATTTTTAAGCTGTTCCAATTCGTTATTCTTTTAAAAATATAACGAAGGATAAATAAAAAAGTCCGGTATATGAAAACCATATATTATTCCGAAGCAATTTTCCTGACAGCATCTATGGCTGCCTGCACTTCCTCCTCTGTGTTATAATAGGAAAAGCTGAACCGTACAGCGCCCTGTTCGGCTGTTCCCAGTGCCTGATGCAGTCTGGGGGCACAGTGTGCTCCGGGTCTGGTGGCAATATCATAGACCTGGGACAGTTCATCACTGACTTCTGACGAATCATAATCCCAAATATTCAGAGCTACAATAGGAGCGCGCATCCATGTGGAAAAGTCCCCGTATACCGTTACACCATCTATATCCTTTACCCCCTCATAAAAGGTTCGGGTAAGTCTCTGCTCATGTCTGAAAATACGGTCCATCCCGGTTTTTTCAATAAATGCGGCGCCGGCGCCTAAACCGGCGATCCCATGTCCGTTCAGAGTACCCGCCTCAAGGCCTGTCGGCAGTTCTTTCGGATGTATCCTGTCAAAGGTCCGGATTCCGCTTCCTCCCACTTTTAAAGGTTTGATCTCCAAGTTACCGCACACAGCCAGTCCGCCTGTCCCCTGAGGGCCGAAGAGACTCTTATGTCCGGTAAAACACAATACATCGATGTGCATTTCCTCCATGTCAATGGGGAACACACCTGCAGTCTGGGAAGCGTCCAAAATAAAAAGCGCGCCATATGTATCCGCAATTTTACCGACTCTGGCAATATCGACTAAATTACCTGTAAGATTTGAGCCGTGTGTACAGACGATCGCTTTTGCGTTATCTTTTACAAGAAGCTCCAACCGGTCATAGTCAATACATCCCCTTGTGTCTGCTTCTGCAAAAGAAAGCCGGATCCCCTTTTCCTGTTCCAGCCGATAGAGGGGTCTGAGAACAGAATTATGCTCCAGATCGGTAGTGACAACATGCTCTCCGGGGCCGACCAAACCCTGTATTGCAGTATTTAATGCCTCTGTAGAGTTTAGAGTAAATACAACATTCTGAGCCTGCGGACAGTGAAACATCTCTGCCAGGATCTCCCTGGTTTCGTAAATCCTTCTGGAAGCTGTTAGTGCCTCCTCATGGGAACCCCTGCCGCTGTTTCCCATATGCATCATAGCCTGCAGCACTGCCTCTGCCACCTCCGGGGGTTTATGCAGTGTAGTAGCCGCATTATCAAGATAAATCATTTCCTTCTTGTATGATGTTTATAGAAGCTAAAACATCACATTTTCCTTTCTTTTAG
>OATT01000146.1_pt1 | contig 79176 bp, 70 predicted proteins | sample 1476071 | NCBI WGS metagenome assembly OATT01 (sample SAMEA2579989, study PRJEB22360) | human gut metagenome | biome: human gut; feature: human-associated habitat; material: faeces | place: Denmark | collected 2008/2010 | reverse complement strand
ACTTGGACGTACTCGGGACTTTAACCCGTTAGATAATACCCATGCCGGGCGCACATAAAAAAAAACACCACACAAATGGTGGTGTTTCAAAATCAAAACTATTTAGTGTTGATTCCGTATTTTTTGTTGAAGCGTTCGATACGTCCATCAGCTTGAGCGAATTTTTGACGTCCTGTGTAGAATGGATGACAGTTTGAGCAAGTGTCAACACGAATTTCTTTCTTAACAGATCCGCTTTCGAATTCGTTTCCACAAGTTGTACATACTACGTTAATACGGTTGTATTCTGGATGGATTCCTTGTTTCATTCTAGTTCACTCCTTCGGCCCTGATTAATTGATTAATCAGAGAAAGTCTATATAACAATAGAATTATACTAAATTTATAGTACTGGTGCAATAAAAATTTTCATGAATCGATCAATTAAAATTTGACAATTGCTATGAAATTAGTTAATTGCAAATAAAGTACTCTATCTTAGCATTCCATTTTTATTTTGTTTTATTATTCTGTTACAGTTTCACGCCAAACTTTAGCACCGATATTGTTTAATTTTTGTTCAATATTTGAATATCCACGATCAATATGGTATGTATTTCCGATTTCGGTTACACCCTCAGCAATTAACCCCGCAATCACTAATGAAGCTCCCGCACGTAAGTCTGTTGCTTTTACGCGAGCAGCATGTAATTTTGTTGGTCCTTGAACAATCGCAGAGTTTCCTTGAACTTTAATATTTGCTCCCATTTTATTTAATTCGAAACAATTTTTGAAACGATCAGAATAGATTGTATCTGTTACCATTCCAACCCCAGTTGCTTGTGTTAATAAAGTCACTAATGGTTGTTGTAAATCTGTTGCAAGTCCTGGATAAGTACTTGTTTTAAAATCAACGGCTTTCATTTCTTTGCCGCCACGTACAATGACATGATCTGCATGAACATCAATATCCACACCCATTTCGCGTAATTTTGCAATTAACGCCTCTAAGTGATGAGGAATAATGTTATCAATTTTAACTTCTTCTCCAGCGACAGCTGCTAAAGTAATATATGTTCCAGCTTCAATACGGTCAGGAATAATTGCATGACGTGTGCCATGAAGTGATGAAACTCCCTGAATACGAATTTCACCTGTTCCTGCTCCTTTAATTTTAGCTCCCATACTATTTAAAAGATTAGCTAAATCGATAATTTCTGGTTCTTTCGCAGCATTTTCGATTATCGTTGTTCCTTCTGCTTTAACGGCAGCTAACATAATGTTAATCGTAGCCCCTACTGAAGCAAAATCTAAATAAATCTTAGCTCCTGTTAATTTCTCGGCTTTTAAGCGAATCGCTCCCGATTCTTGTGTAATAGTTGCTCCTAAAGCTTCAAATCCTTTTAAGTGTAAGTCAATTGGACGTGGACCTAAGTAGCAACCCCCAGGCATTCCAATCACTGCTTCTTTAAATTTTCCAAGTAAAGCCCCCATAAAATAATATGAAGCTCGTAATTTATTTACTGCACCCTCTACTAATGGTGTATTGATTAAATTTGTAGGATCTATAATTAACTCGTCATTATCTATCTTATATGTACCATTTAATTGTTCAATCATCATCCCTAGATGCTCAACATCGACAATCTGTGGAACACCTTCTAAAATAACTGAAGAATCCGCTAAAATGGCCGCAGGAATTAAAGCAACTGTACTATTTTTAGCACTATCAATTCGGACCGTTCCGTTTAATGGACGTCCTCCTTCTATTTTAATCACTTCCATCGACGCTCTTCCTTTCTGTTTTTACACGAATACCTATTGTATTATATCAAACTTTAGCCCAAGTTGTTAAAGATATTTTCACCTTTTATAGCGCTTAAGACATAATTTTCAAAAAATTTCTTAATTATCTATTATCTCAAGTAGATTCGACACGAAATCGCTTTTGATTTTTGTTAATTTAAATAATATTTTATCAAAATGAACCGAACGAAAAAAGAAGAAGAAAAGACCTCTGTAATCTAGGATGATTACTTAGATTCTTTTATGGTAAAGTAAATTTCAAAAATGCAATCTTTTCTTTAGCAAGAATACGCTTCTCACTTCATATTTTTCAACATTAATTATCTTTTCCTATCGACTTATCATTATCCTCTCTGCTTTTTCTTTTCATCTATTGTCACATCCTGTAAAATACTAGGTGATAGGAGGGATTTCATCTATGAGAAAACTTGAAGTATCAAGCATTATTCCAAAGATTGAATCAATGTGTATTGAAGCAAACTATAATGCAAGCTCATCACTTATGACGACATTAAGACAAGCTCAAGAAAACGAAAGTTCTACTCTTGGGCAAACCATCTTAAGTCAAATTATTAAAAATGATGAAATTGCAACAAATTCACAAGTACCGATGTGCCAAGATACAGGAATTGTTGTCGTATTTGTTGAGATTGGTTCAAGTATTCAATTGATTGGAAACCTTGAAGAGGCCATTCATGAAGGTATCCGACGTGGATATCAAAACGGTTATTTAAGAAAATCAGTCGTTGCACATCCTCTAGACCGTATCAATACGAAGGATAATACGCCAGCCATCATTCACTACCAATGGGTAGAAGGCGATGAATTAAAAATTACGATTGCCCCTAAAGGTGCTGGAAGTGAAAATGTCAGTGCGGTTGGAATGTTAAAACCATCAGATGGCTATGAAGGGGTTAAACAATTTGTCCTAGATACGATTTTAAAAGCTGGAGGAAACCCTTGTCCACCGATTATTGTCGGAGTCGGGGTTGGTGGGAATTTTGAAAAATGTGCCCTACTCTCTAAGCAAGCATTAATGCGTCCATTAGAAGATACATCATCAGATGAAATTTGCGCACGTCTTGAAAAAGAATTATTAACTGAAATTAATGAGTTAAATATCGGTCCAATGGGGTTCGGTGGAAGCACAACTGCATTAGCCGTCAAAGTTAATGCTTATCCATGCCATATTGCATCTTTACCCGTGGCAGTCAACATTCAATGCCACGCCTCAAGACATGTCACAGAAATTTTTTAATTAAAGGATGAGGACAATGAAAATTAACTTACCGTTAACAAAAGAAGTCACTAAAAACTTAAAAGCTGGGGATATTGTTGAATTATCTGGGATCATTTATACAGCACGTGATGCAGCTCATAAACGATTAATTGAACGTTTAGATGCAAATGAACCATTACCATTTGATTTAAAAGATAGTATCATTTACTATGTCGGTCCAACACCTGAAAAACCAGGTGCCGTCATTGGATCGGCAGGTCCGACGACAAGTTATCGAATGGATGCTTACGCACCGACCCTTTTAGATTTAGGATTAAAAGGAATGATCGGTAAAGGTCCACGTAATCATGAGGTAATTGATGCGATGAAACGTAATGATGCTGTTTATTTTGCAGCTGTTGGTGGTGCGGCGGCGCTTCTTGCTTTACATATTAAAGAAGCTGAAGTGATTGCTTTTGATGATTTAGGAACAGAGGCGATTCGCCGCTTAGTGGTGGAAGATTTTCCTGTTATTGTGGCGACAGATTGTCATGGTAATAGTCTTTATTCAACTCAAAACTAATCGAAAAAACTATTTGGAGGATTTATTATGAATGTTTTTGAACAATCGTTAGCATTACATGCACAGGCTCGCGGAAAAATCGAGATTAATTCAAAGGTTAAGGTTGAGTCGAAGGAAGATTTAAGTCTAGCTTATTCACCTGGTGTTGCTGAGCCTTGTCGTGTGATTTCAGCAAATGAAGACGAAGTATATACTTACACAAGTAAAGGAAATATGGTTGCCGTCATTACGGATGGTTCAGCTGTTTTAGGACTTGGAAATATTGGTCCGAAAGCCGCTTTACCTGTTATGGAAGGAAAGTCTATTTTATTAAAACAGTTTGCTGGGGTAGACTCTTTTCCTCTTTGTCTTGATACACAAGATCCTGAACTGATTATTCAAACTTGTAAATTGTTAGCTCCATCTTTAGGAGGAATTAATTTAGAGGATATTTCGGCACCTCGTTGTGTCGAGATTGAGCGTCGTCTAATCGAAGAAATGGATATTCCGGTTTTCCACGATGACCAACACGGTACAGCTATCGTTGTGAGTGCAGCTTTAATTAATGCTTGCCAGTTAACCGATCGTAAATTAGAAGATTTAAAAGTAGTTGTGAGTGGAACCGGAGCAGCGGGAAGTTCCATTATTAAAATGTTAAATCAATTAGGGGTTGGGGATATTATCGGTTACAACATTGATGGAATTGTACATCGTGATAAAATTGATCGCTATGACTTCTTAACAAAAGAGTTAGTTGAAATTACAAATAAAGAAAACTTCATCGGTGATGATACATTAGCCTCTGCGTTAGTCGGTGCTGATGTATTTATCGGAGTCTCAGTTGCCAACATTGTGACACCTGAAATGGTTCGTTCCATGAATAAAGATCCTTTCATCTTTGCGATGGCGAACCCAAATCCTGAAATTATGCCAGAAGATGCATTAGCAGGTGGCGCTTTAGTCGTCGGAACAGGTCGTTCAGACTTCCCTAATCAAATTAATAATGTTTTAGCTTTCCCTGGTATTTTCCGTGGAGCTTTAGATGCGCGTGCCACAAAAATCAATGAAGAAATGAAATTAGCAGCCGCAATGGCTATTGCCTCATGTGTCCCAGAAGAAGAGTTACGCGCTGACTTCATCATTCCTTCGCCATTTGATCCAAAAGTCGCTGAACGCGTAGCAGATGCTGTTAAAAAAGTAGCAAAAGAAACTGGCGTAGCTCGTATATAAACAATATAATCTATATCGCTTTGGAGAAATTGAATATCGCTTCGATTTGTTGTTTCTTATGAACCAGGAGGCCTAAGTGATAAGTTGCATATCGTTGTTGATACGCAGACTGGGATTAACTACATAAAGATTTGTTATGATCATGTCTCTGGTCTAACTCCTTTATTATATAAATCAGTCATACTATCAACGTATTTTAAGAACTTAGCTTGACTTAAAATCTCTAGATTATGTATTGGTTTGTATATAGATGCCGAAGGACAAGTTGTTGTGAAACCCATTGCTAAAAAATAATATATTAAAACAGCATGATTGATTATGCTGTTTTTTTTACTGAGAAGGAATTAAACGTGATGCAAAAATTTAGAGGATTTATTACTATGTTGAAAACAATATTAACCGTTAGATGATGTATTAAAAAAAGTTATCCACAACTATCCTATAATCAGATTTTTTGACGTTTAAATGTAAAACTAAATTTAGCTTCATATACCGAGATTAAAATGTCTAATTTAGAGCAATTTCCTCTGATTGTGAATAACTATTACGAGCTTCTTTCTTCTTCTGTACCTAAAAATTTAATTTACTTCCTACAATCACCCTATCGTACCTGTTAGGAAGTCGGGCATACCTTCTTATCACTCATATCTGATGCTAAAAAAGAAAAACTAAATCTTTCTATCCTATCGGTTTATGGAACTTATGACTGTTAAAAAAATCTTTATGATGAATATTGTTGAGAAGATGATTAACAAATAGCTGATACATACAGTCCACACCCAATTCATAGTGAGCATCAACCACAATGTGCATTTATCATGAATAAAGAAATGGAACCAACGAAAATCATTTGGTTAGGTGAATATGCCCATGAGTATAGATTCATTATTCGCTATCCACAACCACTAACTCATTTAACTAGGTATCAATATGAACCGTGGCATATCACCTATGTTGAGAAACCAGTAGAAGACCTGATAAAACAAAATCAAATTCAAATGTTAAAAAAATATAAAGTGAATTTTATGGATTATCGCTTATAAAAAAACTCGTCTAAAGACGAGTTTTTATTTTAGTGCGATTTCTTTGTAGACTTTTCCATCAAATGTTTTAACTTTAAACTGATCGTGATTTAAAATCCCATATGAATTTGGATGATTTTCTTTTGGTAAGGTTGTCGATCCTGGATTTAAGATGTACACACCATCTTGTTGTTTTAAAATTGGCACGTGGATATGACCAAAAATGAAGATATCACCTTCAATCAATGAGCTCGGAATTTGTTGATCATTATAAAGGTGTCCATGTGAGGCCATTAATTTACGATTTTTTAATGGAATAACGTTATAGTCTGCTGTAATGGGGAATTCTAACACCATTTGATCAACCTCACTATCACAATTTCCACGAATCGCAATAATTTGATGTTTGATACTGTTTAATAATTTAATAACTACTTGTGGATTATAGTCTTGTGGTAGCGGGTTTCTTGGTCCATGATACAATAAGTCACCAAGTAACACTAAGTAATCCGCTTGCTCTTCTTCAAAACGTTCTAATACTTTTTTTGCCCAATAAGCTGATCCATGAATATCCGATGCGAACATTAATTTCATCTACTTCACTCCCTCTTTTTTTCTATACTTATTATAACAAGAACCTTATCTCTTTTATGTAAAAATTAAAAAATTGTGATTTGTTTTTGATTAATAAACTAAAAAAGACGACTGGATCAATTACAATTTGTAATTCAACCAATCGTCTTTTAGAACTTTTCTGCTTCCCCTCAGAAAAGTTCTTTATTTATTTAATACTCCCGAAATAAATATGATTTTCTATCTAAAAAGGTTCATCAATTATAACAAGCTCATGTAACGTTTTAATTCCCATTCATGAACAGCTAAACGATACTCATCGTATTCAGCATGTTTCGCTTCAACGAATTTTTCAAAAATATGAGCACCTAAAGCATCTTTAATAACTTCATCTTGCTCTAATAATTTTACAGCTTCTGATAATGATCCTGGTAAAGCTGTAATTGAATGTGCATCTAATTCTTCTTGAGTCATTTCAAAGATATTTTCTTCAACTGACGCTGGAGGTGTTAATTTGTTTTTGATTCCATCTAATCCAGATGCTAAGATTGCAGCTAATGCTAAATATGGGTTAGCTGATGGGTCAACTGAACGTACTTCTAAACGAGTTCCCATTCCACGAGAAGCAGGTACACGTACTAGTGGCGAACGGTTAGATGGTGACCATGCCACATAAACTGGAGCTTCATAACCTGGAGTTAAACGTTTATATGAGTTAACTGTTGGGTTAGATACGGCTGTGAAGTTACGAACGTGTTTTAAGATACCAGCCATAAAATGATATGCTGTTTCACTTAATTGTAACTCTCCTTCTTTATCAAAGAATGCATTTGATCCATCTTCATTGAATAATGAAACGTTACAGTGCATTCCTGAACCGTTGATTCCAGCGATTGGTTTTGGCATGAATGTTGCATATAATCCGTGTTTACGAGCAATTGATTTAACAACTAATTTAAATGTTTGAATTTTGTCACATGCTGCTAATACATCATCATATTTGAAGTCGATTTCATGTTGCCCTGGAGCAACTTCGTGGTGAGATGCCTCAATTTCAAATCCTAATTTTTCAAGTTCGATTACGATATCACGACGGCAATTTTCTGCTAAATCTAATGGTGCGTAATCGAAGTATCCACCGTGGTCATTTAATTCACCTGTTGGTAATCCATTCTCATCTAATTTGAATAAGAAGAACTCAGCTTCTGGCCCTAAATTGAAACGAGCAAATCCTAATTCTTTCATTTCACCTAATACACGGCGTAAGTTAGAACGTGGGTCTCCTGCAAATGGAGTTCCATCAACATTATGAACATCACAGATTAAACGAGCAATTTTAGCTTCTCCTGGCGTCCAAGGGAAGATTAACCATGTGCTTAAATCAGGATATAAGTACATATCACTTTCTTGAATACGAGTAAATCCTTCAATTGACGATCCATCGAACATCATTTGATTGCTTAATGCTTTTTCTAATTGAGATAAAGGAATCTCAACATTTTTTACTACCCCAAATAAATCTGTAAACATTAAACGAATAAAGTTTACTCCTTCTTCATGTGCAATACGTAAGATTTCTTCTTTTGTTAAAGTTGCCATTTAGAACTCCTCCTCATAATCCATTAATAATCATTGATTTTCCCAATTATAGATACTGCCCTATTCTAGATAATGATACACTCAGTGATTGAGTCTGTTAATCTTATCGACATTGATCAAAATTAACAAAAAAGGGTTCACTAAACAAGTGTTAAACAAAACACATTGTTTAATGAACCCCATTGTTCATCATCTATTAGTTTAAATATTGTTTCTTAAAGACGCCTTTGTCTATGTTTCCATTATATGAGATTTCTCTAATAAAATCAACTGTTTTTTTTATAACTTTTTAAAATTCTCTCAGCAAGTTCTAACTTACTAATTCGTAGTTCCATACTACGTTTTTGAATATAGCGATGTGCCTCATCCTCTGTCATATTCTGATTTTGTTGTAACGCACGCTTAGCTAACCGTATAGTTTTCTCAGTTTTTTGAGCTTGTTCTAATTCGTTAACTTTTGATTCTAATTGTCTGACTGTTTGACCGTATTTCGTCAAGACACGTAGCATCGTTGATAAAACAATGGATTGAACCGGCTTTTCACAAAATTCAAAATACGGATCTTGTCTATAATAAAACTTTTGATAAGACTTTCCTAATAATAAAACTGCTTGACGTTCATGAATCAATGTTTCTACAAGTGATACAATACTCATTCCTGGCAAATCTTCATCCACAATAACTACTTCGGGTGCTAATGCTTTTGACCGGCGAATTAAATCATATCCATCCGTCGTTATCCCTACGACTTCATAACCAGAACTCGTTACTTGGGACCTAATTGTTGACACTAATCTCTCTGATTGTGATGCAATAATAATACGCTCTCCCATGAATCCACCCTTTTCTAGTTAGATAAACAATTCATTTTTCTCACTGTAAATTTATTATGTACTTGTCATTGTGACAAATACCTTACGTCATAACTAATAAATCTACTTATAATTATCATGCTCTCTATTTCATTCTTTGTCAATATTCACCCATCCTAAAATTGGAAAAACAAACAGAGACATAAATACATCTTATCAATTTTTTATAGTATTTTATAAATATTATCGTTTGTTAATAACTTAGTTAAAAATAGATTCCTTCTTAATTAGATATTATTGTCTATCATTTACATTTATAAAAAAGGAATCGAACATATCGATTCCTAATTAACTATTTTGTTAACCAACTTTCATCACTTGGATCTTTACGCCATGCCGATAATTTTTCAATTGATTCTTCAGAGATTTCTCCAATTTCTGCTGCAACTTCAACTAACGTTTGATAGTTACATAATGAAACATTTTTGCATGATGCTGCTTCTAAGTTCTTTAATCCTGTTTCTAATTCATATGAGAAGATAGAAACGATCCCTAATACATCGCACCCTAATTCACGTAAAACTTCAACAGCTTCAATTGAAGATTTTCCTGTTGAAATTAAATCTTCAACAACGACTACTTTCATTCCTTCTTTAACTAATCCTTCAACTTGGTTCCCACGGCCATGTTTTTTAGCTGATGAACGTACGTATCCCATTGGTAAGTCTAATTTATCTGCCATAATTGCAGCGTGAGGAATACCAGCTGTCGCTGTCCCCATTAACATTTCACACTCAGGATAATGTTCTTTTACAATTTCACATAATCCTGCTTCGATGTCACGACGAACTTCTGGATAAGATAATGTTAAACGGTTGTCACAATAGATTGGTGACTTAATTCCTGATGTCCAAGTGAATGGATTTTCTGGACGTAGTAATACGGCGTGAATATTTAGTAAATGTTTAGCAATTGTACGTTTCATAAATAAATCTCTCCTCATAGTTATAATATTTTATGAATCTTATAATCCAAGAAATTGTTTATTAATTAACTGATATGTTTCAACTGGGTTTTGTGCACGTGTAATTGAGCGTCCGACTACGATGTAATCTGATCCTAATTCTCGTGCTTTTTCTGGTGTGACGACACGTTTTTGATCATCTACACTGTCACTAGCCTGACGGATTCCTGGTGTACATGTTACGAAATCTAATCCTAATTTTTCATGAATTTCTTTTGTTTCTAACGCAGAGCAGACGATTCCATCTAGACCAGCCTCTTTTGTAAACTGGGCATATTTTAATACTGTGTTTGGTAACGTTTCATTGATTAAAATTTGCTCTTGCATAATTTCTTCACTTGTTGACGTTAATTGAGTCACCGCAATACATAATGGTCGGTTTCCACCTTCTGGTGTTCCTTCAATTAATCCTTCTACAGCAGCCTTCATCATTGGAATTGTTCCAGCTGCATGAACATTTACCATATCTACACCTAAGCGTGCTAAGTTTTTCATCGCACTCTTCACTGTGTTTGGAATGTCATGTAATTTTAAATCTAAGAAAATTTTATGGTTTTTCTCTTTTAAATACTTGATGATTTGAGGACCTTCTGCATAAAACAGTTCCATCCCAACTTTAACGTATAATGATTCTTCAAACTGATCAATGAATGCTTTTGTCTCTTCAAAATTTTTAAAATCTAATGCAATGATAACTGCTTTATTCACGTAGAACATCCTCCCTTTTAGTTGCTTTAATTCTAGTAACCCAATCTAATCTTTATAAAATTCAGAATAGTGCTAATCCCTATTTACCACTCAATTCAGCTTTTTATACACTCTAGCTTCAAGCTCCAGTCTTTTATACAAAAAAATCCTCTTTCAGCCTATGAGTATGCTAAAAGAGGATACACGAATTCCATAAAAATAATTGGGAATATATTAAAATATAAACGTGTTCTTCTCAGCCTCACGGGACCGAATTAAAGCTTTCTCAGTAATTATAGAAGATACCCTATTTTTTGTCAACTATTGAAGTAGTTTCTATCAAATTTTTATCCCTTTTTGAAAAAAAGTGTAGTCGATTACTAAACCTCTTTTATCATTTATTTATGAGCATATCCGACTGCATCGCTTAATTTTTCAAATCCGTATTTGTCTAATACTTCTGGTAAGCGGTCGATGATATCCACACATGCATATGGGTTGATGAAATTAGCTGTCCCTACAGCAACGGCACTCGCTCCTGCGTATAAGAATTCTAACACATCTTCTGCTGTCTCAATTCCACCCATTCCGATAATTGGAATGTTAACATTTTTATACACATCATGAATCATACGTAGTGCAACTGGTTTAATCGCAGGTCCTGATAATCCACCTGTTCCATTAGCTAAGATTGTTTTTCCTGTTTTTAAATCAAAACGCATTCCAAGTAACGTATTAATCATTGTAATTCCATCCGCCCCTGCCGCTTCAACTGCTTTTGCAATCTCAACAACATTTGTGACATTTGGGGATAATTTAATATAAACTGGAACACTTGAAACTTCTTTAATTGCTTTCGTTAATTCTGCGGCAACATTCGCATCTGTTCCGAAGGCAATTCCACCTTCTTTAACATTTGGACATGAAATATTGATTTCTAAAGCAGCTACATTTGGTGCTTTAGAAATTTTTTCAGCAACTGTAACGTATTCTTCTAATGTTTTACCTGCCACATTTGCGATAATTGGTAAATTATATTGTTCTAAAAATGGTAATTCACGCTCAATAATGACATCAACACCTGGGTTCTGTAATCCGATTGCATTTAACATTCCACCTGGTGTTTCAGCCACGCGTGGTGTAGGATTTCCAATACGCGGCTCATCGGTTGCAGCCTTAATCATGATAGATCCTAAACGTGACAAGTCATAATATTCAGCGAATTCCCGTCCAAATCCAAAGCATCCTGATGCTGGGATAACTGGGTTTTTAAGATTTAATCCTGGTAATTTAACTGCTAAACGATTCATTATAATGCAACCTCCCCAAGTTTGAATACTGGTCCTTCTTTACAAACACGAGCCATTTTCCCACTGTTTAATTGACAAACACAAGCATAACAAGCTCCAATTCCACATGCCATGCGCTCTTCAAATGATAAATATCCTTTTTTCGTTTGACCGAATTGTTCATCAATCGCTTTTAACATCACTTTTGGTCCACATCCATAAATCCAGTCGAAGTTTAATTGTTTGTCATTGATTAATTCAACAACATTACCTTTGTAACCATGACTACCATCCATTGTCGTGATGTATACGTCTGCATAAGCTTTAAATTCTTCTTCATAGAAAACATCAACTGAAGAAGCGAATCCTAAAACAGCGATCACTTTGTTACCTTTTGCATGTAATCGTTTGGCCATTTCGTACATTGGTGGAACTCCAATTCCTCCCCCAACTAATACAACTGTTTCATTTGCTTGAACATCTTCAATGTCGAATCCTGTTCCTAGCGGTCCTAAAATATCAACTTGTTCACCTGCTTGTTTTTGAGAAAGAAGTTTTGTTCCTTCTCCTTCTGCACGGTAAATCATCTTAAATTGATTTAACTCTTGATTAATCTCACAAATTGAGATTGGACGTCTTAATAGTGGATAAGCCACCTCGTTAATTTTAATATTGACGAATTGCCCTGCTTGCAGCATTCCTTGAACTAAGTTTCCACTTAAAATAATTTCATACACATTTTTTGCAATTAACTTTTGACTGACAACCGTCATATTCTGAACTTTACGCATAGATGGAACCCCCTATAATCTAGATTCTATTTAAATTAAACTTCTAACTATACTTTATTTAATTGCTTATTGAAACCGACATCTAAAAAGATGTCGGTTTTATAAACATTGGATTAGATAGCTGCGTCAATTGCAAAGCTCATTGATTCTAATACTTTATAAACCGCGCGCGCTGTATCTAATGATGTTAAACATGGAATGTTATTTTCTACCGCTTCACGACGAATTAAGAACCCATCTGTGATGCGATCTTTTTTACTTACTGAGAATGTATTGATAACGAATTGAACTTGTTGTCCACGGATTACGTCTAAAACTGTTTTACCTTCTTCACCGATTTTTGCGATTGGAACAGCGTAAATTCCGTTTTCATGTAATAACTTACAAGTTCCTTCTGTTGAAATTAATTCATATCCGATTTCAGTGAATTGACGTGCTAGTTCTACTGCTTCTTCTTTATCTTTATTTCCAATGGTGAATAAGATGCGTCCATGTGTTGGCATCTTCATACCTGCTGCAACTAACGCTTTGTATAATGCCTTTTCTAACGTACGATCCTTACCGATTGCTTCCCCTGTCGACTTCATTTCTGGGCCTAAAGAAATGTCTACTTTACGTAATTTTGAGAACGAGAAGACTGGTGCTTTAACATAAACACCTTCAGAATGTGGATGATATCCTGTTTCATATCCTTGCTCAACTAACGATTGCCCTAAGATTGCCTTTGTTGCAATATTAGCCATTGGGACGTTTGTGATTTTACTTAAGAATGGTACGGTACGAGATGAACGTGGGTTAACCTCTAATACGTAAACTTCTTCTTCTTTCGTCACAACGAACTGGATATTTAATAATCCGATGATTTTTAAACCACGAGCAATACGTGTTGTATAATCGATTAATTTATCCATAACTTCTTTTGATAACGTTTGTGGTGGATAAACTGCCATTGAATCCCCTGAGTGAACTCCGGCGCGTTCAATGTGTTCCATAATTCCTGGAATATAAACATTTTCTCCATCAGAAATCGCATCGACTTCAACCTCTTTACCTGTTAAGTAACGGTCGATTAAGATTGGATTTTCCCCATTTTCTTTTAATGCCTCTTTCATATAGCGTTCGATTTCAGCATCATTATCGATGATTTCCATCGCACGTCCACCTAATACATATGAAGGACGTAATAAGACTGGGTAACCGATACGGTTAGCAATTTCTTTTGCCCCTTCAACTGATTGGCAAGTTGCTCCTAATGGTTGAGGAACTTCTAAATCTTTTAATAATTTTTCGAATTGATCACGGTCTTCTGCACGGTCAATATTTTCTAAAGATGTTCCTAAAATTTTAATTCCACGTTCTTGTAACTTAGATGCTAAGTTAATTGCTGTCTGTCCACCGAACTGAACGATCACTCCTTCAGGTTGCTCTAAGTCAATCACATGCATAACATCTTCGATTGTTAATGGTTCAAAATATAATTTATCTGAAATTGAGAAATCTGTTGAAACTGTCTCAGGATTATTATTAATGATAATTGCTTCATATCCTGCTTGTTGAATTGCCATTACACAGTGTACTGTTGCGTAATCAAACTCAACCCCTTGTCCGATACGGATAGGTCCTGATCCTAATACAACAACGCTTGGTTTATCTGTACGTTTTGATTCATTGAATGTTTCGTATGTTCCATAGTAGTAAGGTGTTTTTGATTCAAATTCTGCACTACATGTATCTACCATTTTATAAACTGGCATTAATGATTTTTCTTTTCGGAAGTTGTAAACATCTAATTCAGTAGAATTCCAGTATTTTGCGATTGTAATATCGGCAAACCCTAAACGCTTAGCTTGTCCTAAAATGTCTAGGTTCCAAGGATTTTCTTTTACAACTGATTCGAAATCGATGATTCCTTTTAATTTCGTTAAGAAGAATAAATCAATTTTTGTGACGTTGTGGATTTCTTCGATTGTTGTTCCACGGCGGATTAACTCACTGATCACGAATAAACGCTCATCATCTGCAAACTTCGTACGTTTCCATAAGATTTCATCTGATTCTTCTTTTAATGATTCTAACTCAACATGATAAACCTTTGTTTCTAATGAACGAACAGCTTTTAATAATGACTCTTCAAAGTTACGCCCAATTGCCATAACCTCTCCTGTTGCCTTCATCTGAGTTCCTAAACGACGATTAGCTGAATTGAATTTATCAAATGGCCAACGTGGGATTTTAGCAACAACATAATCTAATGCTGGCTCGAAGCAAGCATAAGAAACACCTGTCACTGGGTTGATGATTTCATCTAATGTTAAACCTACAGCGATTTTTGCTGCGATTTTTGCGATTGGATATCCTGTTGCTTTAGACGCTAAGGCTGATGAACGAGAAACACGAGGGTTGACTTCGATAACATAGTAGTTAAAGCTATTTGGATCTAAAGCTAACTGTACGTTACATCCACCTTCGATTCCTAAAGCACGGATAATTGTTAATGAAACATCACGTAACATATGGTATTCACGATCAGCTAATGTTTGAGATGGAGCGACGACGATAGAATCTCCTGTATGAATTCCAACTGGATCAAAGTTTTCCATGTTACATACGACAATCGCATTATCATTTGCATCACGCATCACTTCGTACTCAATTTCTTTATATCCCGCAATTGATTTTTCAATTAAACATTGTGTAACTGGTGATAAATTTAATCCATTTTCAACAGTTGTACGTAAACCTTCTTCATCTTCTACGATTCCTCCTCCGGTTCCACCTAATGTAAAGGCCGGGCGAACGATAATTGGATATCCGATTTCATTTGCGAAGTCTACTGCTTCTTCAACGGTATTAACAATTACCGATTCTGGAATTGGTTGGTTTAATTCAAACATTAATTCACGGAACATGTCTCGGTCTTCTGCTTTTTTAATGGCTGCTAAATCTGTTCCTAAAATTTCAACACCACATTCTCTTAAAATTCCATCCTCTGCTAATTCAACGACTAAGTTTAATCCAGTTTGTCCTCCAAGTGATGGTAAAACGGCATCTGGGCGTTCCTTTCGGATAATTTTGCTTAAAAATTCTTTCGTTAAAGGTTCCATGTAAACTTTATCAGCAACTTCTGTATCTGTCATAATCGTCGCTGGGTTTGAGTTAACGAGAATGACTTCATATCCTTCTTCTTTTAAAGATTGGCAGGCTTGTGTTCCTGCATAGTCGAACTCTGCTGCTTGCCCGATGATGATTGGTCCTGAACCAATAACTAAAATTCGGTTAATATCTGTACGTTTTGGCATCCTTGCTTCCTCCTAATTTCTCTATTTCATTATAAAAATTATTTTAAATTAGCAATAAAACGATCGAATAAATAACTTGCATCGTCTGGTCCTGGTGATGCTTCAGGGTGGTATTGAACAGTAAATGCTTTATATTCTTTATGTTTTAATCCTTCAACTGTGTTGTCATTTAAAGCAACATGAGTGATTTCTAGTGGTGTATTTTCAACTGATTGACGACATACTTCATATCCATGATTTTGAGAAGTAATGTGAACTTTGTTTGTTTCTAAATCTTTAACTGGATGATTACATCCACGGTGTCCAAATTTCATTTTCTTCGTGTCTGCACCATTTGCTAACGCGAATAATTGATGCCCTAAGCAGATTCCCATTAATGGATATTTTTCCTGAACTTCACGAATCATTGGTAAAGCTTCAACGACATCTTTTGGATCCCCAGGTCCGTTACTTAAAACAACTCCATCTGGATTTAAGTGATCGATTTGAGAAGCTGTCGTATTAAATGGGACAACGATGACTTCACATCCACGTGCTGTTAAGTCACGGATGATTCCTTTTTTCACACCAAAATCAACTAAAACAATACGATGTCCCTTTCCTGGTGCTGAGTAAACCATTTTTGTTGATACCTGTTCAACATGACGATCTAATACTGGTGTTGCTTTTAACTCTGCTAAAATTTCTTCATTACTTTTATTGATGTCTGCAATCATTCCACGGATAGCTCCATGCTCACGAATTTTAATTGTTAAAGCACGAGTATCCACATTACATAAACCTGGTACACCTTTTGCTTCTAATAATTCGCTTAATGTTTTTGCTGAACGCCAGTTTGATGGCACTTCACAATACTCTTTAACGATTAAGGCTGATGCTGATGGTGAGAATGATTCAAAGTCATGATCATTAATTCCATAGTTACCAATTAAAGGATACGTCATCGTAACCATTTGTCCAAAGTATGATGGGTCCGATAAAATTTCTTGATATCCTGTCATCCCTGTATTGAATACGACTTCCCCGGTCATCGGTTCAAGGCATCCAAATGCTGTTCCTAAAAATACTGTTCCATCTTCTAATACAAGTTTACGATTATACATCATTTAACCCTCCTATTAATTCACCTGTTCGTCTTTGTAGACCACTTTGCCATCTACTAATGTCATCACTGGCCATCCCGCTACACGGTAACCATTAAATGGCGTATTCTTTCCTTTTGATAAAAATTGAGTTGAATCAATTTCCATCTCTTTATCTAAATCGATGATGGTAATGTCTGCTACTGCTCCAACTTCTAATTTTCCGTATGGTAAATTGAAGATAGTTGCAGGCTTTGTACTCATACAATCAATTAATTGTTTTAACGTCATCTTCCCTGTTTTAACGAATGTCGTATACATTAATGGAAAAGCTGTTTCTAATCCGACAATCCCAAATGGTGCTGTTTCAATTCCCCATGCTTTTTCATCTTCATGATGTGGAGCATGATCTGTTGCAATAACATCAATTGTTCCATCTAATAAACCTTGCACACATGCTATGCGATCAGCATCAGCACGTAGTGGCGGATTCATCTTGAAGTTTGGATCATCGTTAACGATGTCTGTATCACAAAGAATTAAATGATGCGGTGACACCTCAGCAGTCACATTAATTCCTTGGGCTTTTGCAAATCGAACTAATTCAACACTTTCCTTCGTACTAATGTGGCAGATATGGTAATGAACCCCCGTCGCCTGAGCTAACATAATATCACGAGCTATTTGCGCTGATTCGCTAACTGATAAAATTCCGCGATGTCCATTTGCTTTTGCGTATTCTCCATCATGTAAATATCCACCGAATAACAAACTATCATCTTCACAGTGTGCAACAATTGGTTTATTCACAGCCTTGGCACGTTGCATCGCTTGATACATTACACCCGCTTCTTGAATTCCACGTCCATCATCTGAAAACCCTAAGATACTTGTTTCTGATAAAGCCTCAACATCAACAATCTCTTGTCCTCTCTCACCAAGGGTGATAGCTGCATACGGGAAAACACGTACTTGTGCCGATTGTTGTAATAACCCTTCGATATAGGTCACACTTTCCATTGAATCTGGGACTGGAATCGTGTTTGCCATCGCTGCAATCGTTGTATATCCACCACGTGCGGCAGCTTTCGTTCCTGTTTCAATTGTTTCTTTTCGCTCATACCCTGGTTCTCTTAAGTGAACATGAACATCGATTAATCCTGGCGAGACTAATTTTCCTGCTAAATCATAAACTTGTGCCTCAGTATTTTCAATACATTCAGTCATTTCAATAATGATTCCATCTTTGACTAAAAGGTCAACAGCTACTAATTCATTACTCTCATTGATTTGTCGCCCATTTTTTAAAAGAATCATGACACTTCACTCCCTACTCCATAAGTTTCTAATAGTATTTAGCCCTACTACTTGAATTGAACTATTATAACTTTTACTCTTATATCATCTAGTTTCAATTTACCCTACCAGCGGAGGATAGCTACGATCTTAATCTACGTAGCCCAGGGATCCCACCAACACTGCCATTCGAATAAATACCCCATTACTCATTTGTTTGAAGATTCGACTACGTTTACATTCAACGACATCGTCTGCAATTTCTACTCCGCGGTTAAATGGGGCTGGATGCATAATGATAGCTCCTTCTTTCATGCGTTTTTCACGTTCAACCGTTAAGCCATACTGCTTATGGTATTCTTCTTTTGTTAACTGCATTCCACCGTGATGACGCTCATGTTGAACACGAAGTAACATGATAATATCCATTTCTTCTAGCACCTCATCTAAGTTCTCCCATGCGTATCCTTCTTCTTGGAATTGTTCAGGAGCTACTAAGTGAACCTCCATTCCTAATCGGTTCATGACCTCGATATTTGTGTGAGCTACACGAGAGTGCGCGATGTCACCAACGATTGCAATTTTTAATCCTTCAAATTTACCGTACTCTTGATAAATCGTTAATAAATCTAATAATGATTGGGTTGGATGATTTCCACTTCCATCTCCTCCGTTGAAGATTGGAATGTTTAAATTAGGAATTAATTCTTCGAAGTAATTATTTTGTGGATGGCGAATTACCACTCCATCAACTCCAATTGCTTCAAACGTTTTGACAGTATCGTATAACGTCTCACCTTTTTGAACACTTGACGTTTCAGCTGTGAAATCCATTGTTTTTAATCCTAATTTTTGTTCTGCCATCATAAATGAGTATTGCGTTCGTGTACTCGGTTCAAAAAAGAGATTAGCTACCACTTTTCCTTCAAGTTGTGGAATTGTTTCACCAGATGCATAACGATTGGCACGTTCTAAAATTTCCATAATTTCTTCTACTGTAAAATCTGACAATCGTGTTAAATGTTTAATAGCACTCATAATTTCACCCTTTTTTATATAAAATTAAACAATATTCTTCCTTTTTTAACAATATTTTCTATAAAAATGTTTATAAAAAAATCAGCAAAGAAGCTGACTTTTTTTATAAAGGACTAAATAGCTGTTGTTTGTTCCTTAGTCATTACTGTTTCTGAAGTTGTTGATTCTTCTCCAACTACTTCTAATTCAAATTCAGTTTTGTTAGATCTTTGTCCATAAGAGGCTTCTTTATCTGGTAAGATTAAGTGTAAGATCACACCAATAATTGCGGCTAATGCCATTCCTGATAAAGTAATTTGACCGATGTTGATTGTTAAGCCTCCAATTCCTACGATTAAGATAACTGCTCCAATAATTAAGTTACGTTGACGTCCGAAATCGATTTGGTTATTGATTAAGACGCGTGCCCCTGATGAAGCGATAACTCCGAATAGAAGAATACTTACTCCACCCATTACAGCACTAGGAATTGTTTGAACTAATGCGGTAAACTTACCAATAAATCCTAAAGCAAAGGCTGTCACAGCTGCTCCACCGATGACCCATACAGAAGCAACTTTTGTTAATCCAATGACTCCTGTATTTTCACCATACGTTGTATTAGCAGGTCCACCAATAAATCCAGCGAAGAATGTTGCTACTCCATCACCGATTAATGTACGATGTAACCCAGGATTTTTTGTTAAATCACGCCCGACGATTGATCCCAAAACTAAATGATCTCCAATATGTTCTGTAATTGTTACAATGGCTACTGGCACCATGATTGCTGCTACTTCTAAGTTAAAGACTGGTTTTGAGTGTAAGAACGCAAAATTAGGCATAGCGAAGAGGCTTGCTTCATTAACTGCGCTAAAGTCGACTAATTGGAAAGCGACAGCTGAAATATATCCCACAACAATTCCGCTAAAGATTGGAAGTAGTTGTAATAACCCTTTTGTATAAGTTGAGACAATAATTGCTGTTAATAATGTAATTAAGGCAACCACTATATGTTCTGATGCCATGTTAACAGCTGTTCCTGCCAAACTTAACCCAATGACCATAATTGTTGGTCCGATAACAACCGGCGGTAAAATTTTATTTAACCAATCTGTTCCGATAAACTTAATGATCAAAGCAATCACTAAATAAACTAGCCCAACCATCATTAATCCACCCATTACGGCTCCGTAATTTGGATGACTCGCAATTGAACCATCTGCATTCAAAGTTGCTCCAAGAGCTAATGCTGAAGTAATTGGGGCGATATAAGCAAATGATGATCCTAAATAAACAGGTGATTTCCCTTTTGTAACAAATAAATAAAATAACGTTCCAATTCCTGATGATACTAATGCTAAACTAACTGGTAGTCCTGTTAACATCGGAACAAGTACTGTTGATCCAAACATGGCTAACACGTGTTGAATGCTTAACGCAATCCAATGTGCTACTTTCGGTTTTTCATGCACATCTAAAATTAATTTCTTTTCCATTATAATTCCTCCTTAGATGACTTATCCTATCGGATATCCTTACTTAGAAAGAACACGAAGTTGGTAATAAGTTAGTTTAGACTAGTTAAGTTCGTTCCTATAAAAATTCGTAAAATTCTGCAAGATTGCTTACCTAGTATTAGTCATATTAGAAACAAGATATCATTCCAATCTAGCTTCGAGCAGCAGATTTTCTACCAAGTCACCTCATGTCATTAAACTCAAAATTCGAGTTTAGACTACGAACTACGACCTGTATGAAATTTCAATTGCCACTTTCAGCTTTTTAAATAAAAAATCCTCTTTCAGCTAACTTAGGTAGGCCAAAAGAGGATACACGAATTCCATTAAAGGAAGATATAGTTCTATTATCTTTTAAACGTGTTCTTCTCAGCCTCACGGGACCGAATTAAAGCTTTCTCAGTAATTATAGGAGAAACAGGAAAAAAAGTCAACCTTTAATCAATTTTAATCACAATATTCGACTCTATTTTTTATTTAGGCTTGTCCCTTCCATTCATTCAAAAATTCCTCGACGAACGTCACCATGAATTCATGGCGCTGATTAGCGATTTTTTTCGCTGTTTCTGTATTCATTAAATCTTTTAATTTAAATAATTTTTCATAAAAATGATTAATAACTGTTCCTTTATGTTGGCGATAAGCCGTCTCATCTTCAAACTCCATTGGTAGGATATTTTCATCATACATTTTAGTTCCTCTTGATCCACCATACATAAATGTTCGACCAACTCCAATTGCTCCAATGGCATCTAATCGGTCCGCATCTTGAACAATTTTGGCTTCAAGTGTGTGAACAGGTTCACCTGTTCCCCCCTTATAAGAAATATTTTCAATAATGTAGAAAATTTCTTTAAGCTCTACTTGGCTACATCCAAGTGTTTGCAAAAAGATTAATAATTTAGCCTGTTGCTCTCTTGAATCTTCAAATAACTTGGAGTCAATGACATCATGAACTAACGCTGAAATTAAAACGACACGTTCATTTCCACCCTCTGATTTTAAAATAGCTTTAGCATTTTTATAAACACGAATCGCATGATCTAAACTATGACCACTCGTATCTTTGCCTAGCTCCTCTTCTAAAAATTCAACAATACGTGGATAGACTTGTTCCATTTTATTCAGTCCTTTCATAGATGCTTGATTAAACTTATTATATCACCCTCACTTTAAAACGTCTTTTAAATTCATCAAACAAAAAAAGGAAGTCACTAAAGACTTCCCTTAAGCTGTATATGTTAAATAATGATAAAGCGCACCTATTAAATTCGAATCATTTCTAAACGTACATGGAACTACTTGGACACCAGGTTTATAGTTCCCAAAATTATCTGAGAAACTATCCACATTTTTTCTAATATATTCTAGCAATAATGGTTGAGCACTAATTCCCCCACCAATGGCCACACGCTGTGGATCAATTACACATTGAAGGTTAACAATTTGTGCTGCGATTTGTTTTGTAAATTCATCTAAAATTGCTAAAACTTCTTCATCTCCTTCATTTGCTTTTTCAAAGATGAAATAACCATCCACCTCATCTGGATTTAACTGTTTTACTTCAGCCACTTTACTTGATAATTGTCTTGCTCCACCGCTAAATCCCCACGTATATTCACCATCATCTAATTTTTGATTATTTAAACGCATTGAGCTAAACTCTCCTGCAAATGATGACGAACCTTTATGAACCTTACGGTTAATGACAACCCCTCCGCCAATACCTGTTCCAAGAACAATGACAATCGCATCATTCACATCTTGCAAGCTACCTCTCCACACTTCTGCTAAAGCTGCACATTTCCCATCATTTTCAATTGTGACCTTAACAGGACAGCGCTCTTGAATTAATTTGACAATTTCCACGTCTGTATTATATCTTAAAAATCCTCCACTATAAGCATAACCACGTTCAACATCTAAAACCCCTGGCATACTAATGGCTATTCCTTCAACTTCATCTTGATACTGATCATACAAAGAGCCAATAACTTCAATTAAACTTTCAACTTTATCAAGTGGTGTTTTAACACTACCTTTTTCTAAAATGGTAGCTTCTTCATCCATTTTTGCATATTTAACTGCACTTCCACCGATATCTAAAACTAAATACTTTTTCACGTAAAATCCCCCTCACTTAAAAATGAATTCGTTTACAGGGTTATCATATCACTTTAAGTCAGCAAAATTTCAAGCATTTTGTTAGTTTTATCTAATATTTAGTAATTCATTCGCACTCTCTCTATATTATAAGGATAAGGTTTATCATCTGCTTAATTGAATAGCCTCACGTTTTAACCATTCTAAAGCTTTTCCTGTTAAATGAGGAGATAAGGTTTCGACTACTTTTTGATGATACTGATTAAACCAAGCTAATTCTTCATCATTTAACATCTCAACAATGATTGCTTTTGTATCAATTGGGAAATACGAGATCGTTTCAAACTCATAAAACTCTCCATATTCAGTTGCACATTTTTCAACAACGAGTAATGTATTTTCAATGCGAATTCCATGGCGACCCGCTTCATAAACCCCTGGCTCATTTGTTGTCATCATTCCTGGTTGCAGAGGAACAGTTTGTGTTAATCTAAATCCTTGTGGCCCTTCATGAACACCACCAAAGTAAGAAACACCGTGTCCTGTTCCACAACGATAATCTAAACCATGCGACCAAAGTGGCTGGCGTGCTAAAATATCTAAATTTCCTCCTGAGCATCCTTTTTGGAAGACTGCTTTACTCAAATTAATATGGCCTTTTAACACTAGGGTATAATGAATTTTCTCTTCTTCTGTTAATTCACCTAAGACAAATGTACGTGTAATATCTGTTGTTCCATCTAAATATTGACCTCCAGAATCAATGAGTAAAAACCCTTTTTTCTCAATCAGTGAGCACTTTTCTTTTGTCGGATTATAATGCATCATCGCCGCATTTGCACCATAAGCAACAATGGCCCCGAAACTTGATCCATAGTTTAACGGCTGATGTCGACGATAAACTTCTAAAATTTCACGCACATCGTATTCTGTCACTAATTCCCCAGCATCTAATTTTTCATAAATCTCTTGCATGGCACCGACTAAGGCACAACTATCTTTGACTTGGGCATTGTGGGTATTTTTAATTTCGGTTTCATTTTTGACCGCTTTTAAGTTGTTTACAAGATCAAATCCCGCTACAACTTCAGCCCCTTCATGATTAACTAGCACATGATATAAATAATAATTCACCGTCTCAAGTGGACATAAAATACGCCCAGACACAACAGATGAGGCCAATATCTCATCGATTTCATCGTACTCCTTCAAGGTCACTCCATTAGTTGTTAAGTAGTTAGTCACCTCATCTGATAAGCGATGCGAATCAACAAATAAATAAGCTGACTCTTCTAATACAAGTGCATACGATACCACTAACGGATTAAATAAAATATCATCCCCACGAACATTAAATAACCAAGCGATACTTCCTAATGACGTTAACACATATCCGTTTAAGTTTGATTTTTTCATCTCTTGACGAACCATGTTTAACTTATCAGCACAGCTGTATCCCGTATATTTGGTCTCATGAATAAAAACATCTGTACTTGGAATCGCTGGACGATCCGTCCAAATTGAATCTAATAAGTCATGTTCTCCACAGACTTTGATTTTTTTTGGCTCAAATGTTTTTAACATTTCTAAAACATTTGAAGCGGCTAATACTTTTCCATCAAACCCCACACAACTTCCTTCCTGTAATGTATTAGCTAAATACTCAGTAATTGTCGGGACACCTGATTGTCCCATTTTAAATAATTGAACTTCACTACCAGCAAGCTCTGACTCTGCCTGAATAAAGTAACGACCATCTGTCCAAAGTCCACTTTCTGTCTCAGTAACAACTAGTGTCCCTGCTGAACCTGTAAATCCTGATAAGTAGGCGCGTCCTTGCCAATGTGTTGCGACATATTCACTTAAGTGCGCATCTGCACTCGGAATAATGTATGCTTGTACCCCAATTCGTTTCATTTCTGTTCTTAATGCTTTAATCTTTTCATTGACGTTCATAGTTTTCTCACTCCTTATTCACGTTAAGAAGATTGTAGCACGTTTCCTATCAACAGTCATTTATTGGAAAAAGAAAAAACGACTAAATCGTCGTTTCCTCAAAGACAATTATTAATCACGAGTAATAATGACCGATAATTCGGGATAATTTCATCTTCACCTAAAACGGTAACAAAGTGTGAGAGGACGGGTTTACACTGTGCTAAAACATCCTTTTCAAGTTGTTCTGGCAACACATTTAGACAAATATCTTTCACAGCATCTCCTGTCCATTCACTTGGAATTTGATCTCGAATCGTATACATCGCTAAGACAAATGTTTGAGTAATTAACTTATATTGTTCCTTCGCTTGTTCACTCAAATCATCAAGTGCTTGTTGGATTTGAAGCGTATCTGTAATTTGGTCTGCAAACATAATTAACTTATCAATATCTGACTGTTCACTCTCAATGACTTTAACTGTGTTAGAACTTGCATTCTGTAATTCTTCAAAAATATATTCGGCAAATTCATGAGCTCGCGCTGTATGATAATCGATAGAAAGTTTTACATCAATTTGTTTACAAACATCTTCAAGTAGTGCATAAGTATCTTCATCCTCTGCAATAATTTCACACGGTCTAATTTTAAGTTCAAGAAATTGCTTTGCTAGTTCTGTAACAGTATCTGTCAAGTAAAGCGCAGCTGTTTCCTGAACATCCAGATAAAAAAGTTGTCCTTCTTCAGAATCGACAAGTGCAGTAACAAGCATAAAAAATGGTTGGCCAGAACCGACCTCAACGACAGGATTAGGCAAATAAAACTGAATTGCTTCTAATGTAATTAGTAATTTAGGTAGCTTCTTCACTCGATAAGCTAACAAATCATTTTGAAAAATAGTTTTCTTAGGAGTAGGTGCTTTCTTATACAATGTAGCATCGACAAAAGTACCTTCCCATCCTTTTTCTTCTGTATAATATCTTAAATAATATTTACTATCATAAATCTCTGGAACTTGTAGATCTTTCGTCAACTCTAATCTTGCGATAATCATTGCTTGCTCTAATGCTTTCGTTAAAAATCGACATTGCCACCCATCCGTTAGATACCATGAATAAATTCCTGGATGATGATAACGAAATCTTGGACATTCATTTTTCCCTTTAAACTGATAGCCTAAAAACATCGCCTGCTCATCATCATGCTCTGTCAAAGTTTCTGGGTTTTCAAAGCTGACGGTTAAACAATTTTTCTTAACCTCTGCTTTCATGAAAATATGATCCATATACGCTAAACTCGCCTTATCATATAAATAGCGATACGATTGATAACCGGCCTCTCCTAAATAGACTGATAATGAAAAATGCTCTCCCATCATTCCCATAATGCTACAAAATCCATCTATATCTCTCTCATCATCGTGAATGATAAATACTTGAGAGGCATACATCCATTTCCATGGTTGTAATTTTCGAAAAGCAATTGCTGCTTCATACAATTTGTGCAGCTCAACATTTGTCGCAATCCCCATTACACATCACCCTCTCTATGCCCATTTTAAATCCCTCTACTTAAATAATATGTCGTTACATCAAGAATCATGTTAAATTAAAACATTTTCACATTTAGGGGGAATTTTAACACGATTTTTATTGAATTAGACCTTGTTTTAACTTATAATACGGGTATTGTAGGTATTTTATAGCATTATTTAGTTTATAGTATTGTTGATTATATTCTCATTATTTAACAATATACAAAATACACATTAGGGGAAAGAAGGAATTTAGTTGAAAAAGAAGTTAAGTTTAGTACTATGTTTTGTATTAGCAATTGGACTATTATCGGGATGTGCAATTTCACCAGAGCCAATTACTGCAGAGACAGCGTCTGGATTATGGGATAAAGTTTTCGTTTTACCATTAGCTTCATTTATTACATTACTTTATAAATTATTAGCTAATAACTTAGGTTTCGCGATTATCTTAGCAACAGCAATCGTTCGTTTAGTATTAATGCCATTATATTCAAAATCAAATAAATCAATGGCAGTTATGCAAGAAATCCAACCAGAAATGCAACGTATTCAAAAGAAATACGAGAACAAAAAGGATCAAGCGTCTCAAGTTAAAATGCAACAAGAGATGATGGAACTTTACAAAAAATATAACTATAACCCTATGATGGGATGCGTGCTACCATTCTTACAAATGCCAATCTTCTTAGCATTCTACCAGGCTATTTCTCGCCATCCATTAATTAAAGATGCTGGTGCAGCTGAGTTCTTTGGAATCAATTTAGGAGCAACAGGTACAATACCAAACTACGTTTTAGCATTCATCGTGGCTGGATTAACAATTTATTCTCAACGTTTAATGAATAAAAACATGGCTGCTAACATGAATTCTCAACAAAATCAAACAAGCAATATGATGATGAAGGTTATGACTTATTACTTCCCGTTTGCAATGTTCTCAATCACGATTGGGACACCATTCGCATTCGGTTTATACTTCTTAACTGGACAAATTATGACAATCGTTCAATCGTTAATCTTCAAACGTCCAGGAGCGAAAAAATAATAATGAATTTTAAAGCTTATTCTATTTGGAATAAGCTTTTTTTATAGCTAATCATCTCCACCCAACACCGATGTGACGAACTGGCTCTAGCAATGTCCTTAATTACTGTTTTATATGATATGTCTTTCATCTTCTTAAAATATAGCTACCAGTTGTATAACAAAAAAATTATAAAAGTATTGTATGTTCGGCATATTTAGACACATCCTAAAAAACTCTAATGTTATATTATCTATGACACAATGATTCAGAAGATGAAAAATCAATTAACTCTATAGATAAATAGAAATGTTTTTCATCTTTCTAAGTCAGTCTTAGTAATTAACCGTGTTCGATATTAAGGCATCCTATCGTCCAGGGGTCACCTAGTGATTTCTGAAAGAAATCTATTCCTCAACTGCTAGGGCTTGGGTCACCTAGCGATTTCTGAAAGAAATCTATTCCTCCATTACTAGGGCTTTAGTTTTTACACTGTGAAAAACTTATCTGAACTTATATATTTAATTTAGACAAAATCACATGTGGCGATATCCATTTATTGATCTTATTTTTTCAATTACAGTGATTTTATTCATAATAAATGAAAAATAAATTTCCTTTATGACAGTATTTCACCTTAAGAGAAAGAAGGCATTCAATTGAAAAAGAATTTTAGCTTATTATTATTTTTAGTTTTAACCATTGGATTATTATCGGGATGCAGTATTTCAACCGAGCCTATTACAGCCGCAACAGCAACAGGACTTTGGGATAAATTATTCGTATTACCACTAGCTAACTTTATTACCTTTTTATATAACATCCTTAATAATAATCTAGGTCTTTCGATTATCTTAGCAACAGCGATTGTTCGTTTAGTTTTAATTCCATTATATTTAAAGTCAAATCAATCAACCATGGTGATGCAAGAAATTCAGCCAGAGATGGAGAAAATGAAAAAGAAATACGAACATAAACAAGATCAAGCTTCCCAAGTTAAAATGCAACAAGAGATGATGGAACTTTATAAAAAATATAATTTTAATCCTATGATGGGATGCCTATTACCGCTATTACAAATGCCAATTTTCTTAGCATTCTATCAAGCCATTTCTCGCCATCCGTTAATTAAAAATGCAAGTGCTAATGAGTTCTTTGGAATTAATTTAGGAGCAACAGGAACGCCGGCAAACTGGATTTTAGCTCTAATCGTTGCAGGTTTATCCATCTACTCTCAACGTTTAATGAACAACAATATGGCAGATACTATGAAAAATTCTCAACAAAATCAAGCGAATAATACAATGATGAAAGTTATGACTTATTACCTTCCATTTGCGATGTTCTCGATTACAATTGGAACACCATTTGCATTTGGTCTATACTTCTTAACAGGAGCCATCATGCAAATCATTCAATTTCTTATTATCAAAAAGCCACAACGAAAAAAATAACAATAAACATTAAAGCTTATTTTATTTGAAATAAGCTTTTTTATATTCTTTAACCACTTAGGTAATCTTTAATGAAGCACAAAAAGCTATCATCTATTTGATAGCTTTTCATTAAGAATAACTTTCAGTGACACATTTTTGTAAGTGAATATAATTCGGAATGAGTTCTGCTTCTCCAACGACATCTAAATAATGAGTGAGAATATCTGGGACAATCTTTAACTCTTCTTCTGTTAATAAGCCAGGTAAGACCTCTTTACACGCACGTTCCACATTCTGTACACTCCAATGATCTGGCAATTCTTGAAAATGACCTAACATAACAACATGAAATAACTCAACTATATTCGTAAACTGCTGTTTTACCCCTTCTGGTAGATGGCGACTTAAAGCATCACACTCTAAAATATTTTGACAGATTTCCCTACTTGTTAATAAAACTAAATCGATATTTTCTTCAATATCTACTTCCATTGAGGCATCAAATTGCTCTTCAATCTTCATTAAATCACAAACAAAATCTGTGGCTGCCTCTAGCTCTGGAACTTTCATAAGTGGAATTTTTGTTTTATCTGAAAAATCTTTAAACTGTCTTAAAACCGCCTCACAATCCGTGACTAAGCATTGGGGTTTAAACTCTAAATCTTTTATTAATGTATTGGCGAATCGAGATAAAATTGTTTCTTGACTTTCTAAGCTAGGGCTTGACATTTCTGCAAATACTAATTGTTTCGTTTCCTTTTCTAAAATAGCCGTAATCATCGGATAGTATGCTCTTGAATCCCCCTTCTCTTCAATAGGACGAGGCATTAAAAATCGCGCGATTTCAAAAACCATATTCGTACTTGGAAGTTTAGAAATACGATAAGCTGCTAATTCATTTTCATAACGTACCCCTGTCTCTTTCATTTGCTCTAAGAAGACAGATAATGAAATTTTTAACGTTTTCCAATTCCCTTCAAAATCTTGTAACCTCATTAAGACCTGATCATCTTCTAACGTAAATGAAGGCGTTTCTTTAACCAGCTCTGCTAATTCACCCACTTGTTTTAATGCCTGTGTTAAAAAGCGGCACTGCCAACCACCTGTCAGTGAGATTGGGACAAAACCAGCTAAACAATCTCGAAATTGTGCTACAACCTCTCGGTTACGTAACTCTGAAACTCGATTAAACCCCACTGATAAACAAGTCTCTCGAGATAGAAGACTATCGAGTGTTTTATCTTCAATCGTCAATTGGTTAAAGTCAAGCATTTCGATATAATGACGAAGCCCATCAATGCCAAGATAGACTTTTAATCCTCTTTCATCTGATTTATTTCCAATAATGCAGCAAAATCCCATAATATGTGTTTCAGGATCTTCTACCACTAATAACTGGTATTCACTGATCCATTCCCAAGGCTGCAATCTTTCAAATTCATCGGCCGCTTCATATAATGATTTCAATTCTAATTTAGTCGCCTTCACCATTATCTCTCCCTTAATATTATTTTCTATATTATGGTATTTTTTATTTGTTTTTACACATACTAGAAAAATTATTAATGTAAAAATGTAATCAAAGGATAGGCTTAAAATAAAAATGCATCTTTCTTGCGTTATATTTGCTTGTGATTTATTTTATATTTAGAAATAAATTAAAATTCTCACAATATCATAATTGTAAAATCAAGTTATCCTGATAATACTATTTCTTAGGTGAATTAAACGATCCATTAAATATCTATTGCGAGCTAATCTATTTCTTAACTTGACTATTGGAGGGACCATATGATTCAATCTGTATTATTAAAAAATGACGTATATTGGTTAGGTGTCTTAGACCCAAATCTAGATGTCTTTGATATCATCATGGAAACAAAATACGGGACAACTTATAACTCTTATTTAGTAAATACGACTGAAGGAGCTATTTTAGTTGAAACAGTAAAAGAAAAATTCTTTGATTCATACTTACAAAAAATCGAAGAAGCAATCGGTGATTTAAGTCAGATTAAGTATATTATTACCAACCACACTGAGCCTGATCATGCAGGTTCAATTGGACGCTTAGTTAAATTAATTCCTGGTTTAACAGTCATTGGTTCTAAAACAGCCATCACTTATTTAAAAGATATTTTAAATATCAGCTTTAACTATTTAACAGCTGACAGCTTAAAAACATTCACACTTGGAGAGAAAACATTCGATTTTATCCCAGCTCCATTCTTACACTGGCCAGACTCAATGTACACTTACCTCAGTTCAGATAACGTGTTATTCACATGTGATTCCTTCGGATCCCACTATAGTCCAAAACACGGAATTAAGTTATCGGAAGTGCCTGCAAGTGAAGAGGAAGCTTTCCAAGATGCTCTACTTTACTACTACACAGCCATCTTCTCACCATTTAAGCCATACGTAATTAAAGCCATCAACAAAATTAATGATTTAAAATTAGATATGGTTTGTACCGGACATGGCCCAGTCTTAGATACACGTATCGATGAAATCATCGAAACCTATCGTAACTGGTCAACTCCTGCTAAAAAAGAAGGACCTAAAAAAGTGGTCATGCCTTACGTATCAGCTTACGGATATACAGGTGAATTAGCCGAAGCTATTACAAAGGGAATTCATGAAGTCGATCCAACGATTCAAGTCATTCCTTACAACTTAGATATTTTAAATTATCCACAGAAGAAAGATGAAATCTTAGCACACTTTGCAGATGCAGATGGAATCTTACTTGGTACATGTACCATTAACGGAGATGCGCTTCCAATTATTTGGGATTTATCAATCAACTTAAACCCAATCGTTCATGGTGGAAAAATTGTGTCCGCCTTTGGCTCATACGGATGGAGCGGAGAAGGTGTGGATAACATCATGGACCGTTTACACCAACTTCGTATGAAAGTCATCGATGGATTCAAAATCAAATTCCGTGCATCTGAAAGTGAAACACAAGCAGCTATCGATTTCGGTAAATTATTTGCTAACAGCTTATTAACAGGAAAAGTCCCAGCTCGTAAAAAAGAGACAGGAGCCGCTCTAACTGCAGAAGAATTAAATCCAAGTGGTAAAGTTGTATTATGGCGTTGTATCATCTGTGGAGAAGTTTACCCAGGTGTTCTACCACCAGAAGTTTGTCCTGCGTGTGGAGTAGGTTCTGATTTATTCGAAATTTATGAAGAAGAAGTAATCAACTTCAAATCAACAGCTGATGAAAAATTCGTCATTGTTGGTGGTGGAGTTGCTGCTGTGACAGCTGCAAATGCGATTCGTGTTCGTAATGAAGTTGCATCAATCACAATGATTAGTGCAGAATCAAGCTATCCATATTACCGTCCTGCTTTATCAGATTTAATCGTGAAAGATGTTCCAGCTCAGGAGTTTAACTTAAACCCTGAAAATTGGTATACCGAGAATCATATCAACGTTCAATTAAACACGAAAGTAACAGCATTAAATGTAGATGAAAAAGTATTAACGCTTGAAGATGGAAGTACAGTGGCTTACGATAAATTAATCTTAGCAACGGGAACTTCAAACTTCATCCCACCAATCCCTGGCACAGAAGCAGAAGGTATCTTCTCAATTAAATATAAAACTGATGCATTAGCATTACGTAATTATGCAAAAGGTAAACAAAATGCCGTTATCATCGGTGGTGGCGTCTTAGGATTAGAGGCTGCTGATGCATTACAAGAATTAGGATTAAATATCACGGTATTAGAAGTTGCTGATCGTTTAATGCCTCGTCAATTAGATGAATCTACTTCATCATTCATTTCAAACATTTTAGCCGAACGTAAAATTGATGTTCGTACAGGTGTTCAAGTTCAAGAAATCATCAATTCAAATGGTCAAGTTAGTGGCGTAAAATTAGCTGATGAAACAATCAATGCTGATGTGGTTGTGATCAGTGCCGGTGTTCGTGCAAATACACAATTAGCAACGATGGCTAACATTGAAACTAATCATGGGATTGTGGTTAATAATCAAATGCAAACATCAGTGGCTGATATCTATGCTTGTGGGGATGTTGCTGAATTTGAAGGGATTTCAACAAACTTATGGGCACCTGCTATCGATCAAGGTAAGGTTGCTGGTATCAATGCTGTTGGCGATCATGCAGAATTCTCTAATAAGGTGGAGCCATTATCATTAATCGCCTTCGATACAGAAGTCTTCGCAATGGGGACATATCCAACTGAAAATATTGAAGAGTACCAAATCTTATTAGACTCTAATGCAAAAACGGGTCACTTCAAAAAATTATACTTCAAGGAAGATGAACTTGTTTATGGTGTCTTATTCAAAGATATCTCAAAAGCAAGCGTGTTATTAACAGGTGTTCGTAACGGTGACGATTATGCAACAGTTGTTTCAAAATTATATCGTTAATTTAAAAAGGAGCTGTCTCAAAATAGCTATAAATAGTTAAAATTCGTTATAGAGAGCATCTCTTTGAATCATAAGTATTAAAATAACAAAAGGACTCTGTAGTCTACGAAAACATCTTAAATGGGCCGGGGAAAATAATTTCCCCATAAATAGCGAGCAAGCTCGCTAATCATCCCATATTTTGAGTTTTCTTGACCTTAGAGTCCCTTTTTAATACTTATTAAAAAGAATGATGAAGTTTTATTAGTTCTATAAGTTAGGATTCACTGATTACTTTAATTTTTTCTCTAATAAATGACACACTTTTTTGAAACTTTATATATTCATCTTGTACTAAAATCCTCTTCAATGAAGTAGAAATTTCATTTTTGATGATTAATAACCGATGCATTTCTTCTATTAAAATAAATTTGATATGAAAATTTTCATGATTTGAATGAGCCAATTAGTTTCAAAACCGTTGTGCCGCTTTATAGGAGAGAAAATATTTGCTAATCAGGGTATTTATATTATAGAGACCCTCTCTCTTCATATGAAGTGAGAATGGGAAAGATAAAATATCTTTGACGTGAGATGACTAGCGGCTAACCCCGCTAGTTATGCGTGAGTCGCCGACGGAATAAAGATACTAATATCGTCCCATTCTAACTTAAAAGGGGCCATCTCATTTTGAGATAGACCCTTGCTTATTTATAATATTTAGCCAATACATGACTTAAAACAAATGAATTTTTAAATAGTCCAAGCTCTTGTTGGCAATCTAAGTAAGCTTTAATTGATGAACCAATGTACGGTCTATAATCATTTTTGACACTTTCTTCTAAAAGATGAGATTGAAGTAAAGCTTCAAATCCTTCTTTACTCCACTCACCAGGAAGTTCATTAAACTCTTTATATAAAAATAAAACCGAATAAATCCAAATATCTTTCAATGCCGATTTTTGAATAGAAGTTAGCATTTGCCCTAAATCAGTCTCTAACATGACTTCATATGATTGTTCTGCAGCTTGAATAAGGTGTAAAAATGCTTGTTCTTCACCATTTAAATCTCCCATTTGAGTGGATAGAAATGAACTCATAAAAGCATCAGCTGCAACAGTCGGACCTAAATCACAGTCAATGTTCGCTTTCTCACAAAAATCACTAATTAAATCTAATAGTATTTCATCAGATACAATAATTTCACGCGGTCGGAATTGTAATCGAGTCAACATTAAATCCGCTAAACGATCACTGACTAACTCTAACTCTTCGCGAGTTGACTTATAAATTTCACCTGAATAAACTTCCCCACTTTCATGGTTAATAAATGTAGTAAGCAGCGGGAACAATTCACGATTATTTTCTTCATCCCAGAGTGGCGTAGGTAAATAAAATTGACTTCCTTCCATGATGACCGGTTGTTTAGGTAGCTTACTAACTCGATGAGCTTTTAATTCATTTGGATAAATGAAAATCTCTTCTTCACCCAGTAGTTCATCTTCTTCAGTATAGGTAAGTGTCCACTTCCCATTCTGAACACTTATTGTCAAATAAAAGTTTTCACGCAAATCAATTTTTCCTTGATCAAAATCAGTCAGTACTTGTACTAATTGATCTAAGTACATCGTTAATAATCGTACATCTTCATCTGTTTCAAGTAGCCAAGGCTTTGATCCTGGAAACAATCGTCTTAAAATGGGCCACTGAGCTTTTCCTCTAAAACTCATGCCCACTGATTTAATCCGTTCATAGTCCTCTTCAAACAGTTCATCGCGATTCGCATAAAGTAATAGAAATCCCTGTTGGCGATATGAGGACTTAATATAATTCATATCCTCTAATTCTTCAAAATCATAATTTAATGACTCTAAGTAGGCACGCATTCCGGCCTGTCCATGCAAAATATTAATCATTAACGTTCCATCTAAGGGGTCTTGTTCAACCACACAATAGCCCATCATCTTTGTAACCGGATCTTCAATTAAAATAATATCTTGATTGCTCCAAAATTCCCATGGATTTAACTTTCTCAATTTCTTACAAACCTCATACAAACGTGTCCACAACGCTATACTATCTTTGCTCATCATCTGACTCCTTCTCACATGTTTCTTTTATTATAGGTAGATTCTTAAAAAATTAACGCTATTTTTCATGCAAAATAAAAAGCAACTCTATTTTGCAGTCACTTTTCTATCCATCTTAATAAATTTTTGCTTCTATCGTTAATGTGTATAAAGGGCATTTGATAATTTTAAATCTGATATGCTAACGTACATCTCTTTGATACAAGACTGTCTTTAATTAAGGAGTTTTTTCATTCAATCATTTTAATCACTTTAGCTGGTACTCCTGCGACAACGGTATTGGCTAAAACATCTTTTGTTACGACTGCTCCCGCTGCTACAACGGCATTTTCCCCAATTGTAACACCCGGCATAATAGTCGCCGCCGCACCTACCCAAGCATTTTTCTTAATTAAAATTGGGGATGAAATAGTTGAGTGTCGACGATGAGGTTCTAATGGATGATTAATCGTAATTAAATTGACTTTTGGCCCAATTAAAACACCGTCTTCTAATGTAATTCCTCCCCGATCCATAAAGGTACAACAATGATTGATAAAAACATTTTTACCAACCCTAATATTCTTTCCAAAATCAGTATAAAACGGAGGGCGAAGGCGGAACGTTTTCTCAACTTCTATCCCCGTCAATTGAGAAAATAAACGTCTAACCTCCGGTTCTTCATGATACTTATTATTTAATTCAAAAAGAAGTTTTTGTGCCTCATCTATCATTTCACGAATCTTATGATATTCTGGATCCTGATGTGAGATTTCCTCCCCTAATTTATCTCTTTCAAAAATATCCCTTGCTTCCATCCTATTTCCCCCTTTGAATCTCCAATATCCACAGGTTATGATTTTTGAATCTGTCTCTAAATTGATTCAACCCATTTAACCCGGAACACCTTTATTCAAAATAAGTTCAATTTAATCAACTTAGACTCATTCTTACTGATCAAGCTTCTCTCTTCTTTTGGTTGATTTAATAAAGTATTGTTTTAATGTTTCTGCATCATTATCATAGATTGATTTCTTTATTAAATCTAATTCTAATTCAAAACGATTAATAGCGTTTAATAGATGGTCTTTGTTGCCTAAAAAAAGTTCACTCCATAAATCTTCATTAATATTAGCGATTCGAGTTAGCTCTCGATAACTATCCCCGATGAAACTTCCTGTATCTCTTCCTTCTATATCACTATTAATTAAAGCAACTGCCATTGCATGAGGTAATTGAGAGGTAAATCCTATCATTTCATCATGAAAGTCTGGTGTTATTCTTCTTACTTTTTTAAAGCCTATTTCATAAGCTAAATTCTCGATTAATTCAATATTCCTTTCTTGATTTCGAGGGGTTGGTGTAATCAGATAATTAGCTCCTTTAAAAACACGACTTGATGCAAAATCAATCCCTCTTTTTTCTCTTCCTGCCATCGGGTGTCCAAATACAAAATCAACTTCATTAGGTAGTATCTCTAAAATATCATTAATGAACATTCCTTTAACACCTGTTGCATCCGTAATCACACATCCAGGTTTAAAGTTATCTCTATTGCTCTGTATGAATGATTTCACTAACTTAGGATAAATAGACAAAATAATTAAATCAGCTTGCTTCAAAAATAACTCACCTGTTACCGATCCATCCTTAATTAACCCCATCTGTTTAGCTTTTTCTAGCGTCTGTTTATTCGTATCTATTCCATAAACTTGTTGATAACTCGCTTCCTTAAGAGCCATCGCAAACGAACCACCAATGACCCCTAAACCTACAACCACAATATTCATCCCAAGATTCCTCCTTTTTAAAATTTACTTCCTAAATTAGGTCAATCTCACTCCATCCTCCATGGTAACGTTTATTATCATTCCCATCTCTTTACAAATAAACTTCCATCACCATATTTCATTATATGGACAATGTTTTAATCGATATTCCTTTATAACTCTAACAAAAAAGAGCCTTTCGGCTCTTTTTATTAATGTTTATTAAAACTTACTTTCATAATCATAGATTACTCGTAAGATAGCTTCCATATCATGTACCATTGGCATTCTAGGGTTAGCTGGTGTACATTGATCTTCATATGCATTCATGGCCATACGATGAACAGATTCTTCCCAAGCTTCTTGATCAATACCTTGCGATTTGATATTAGCAGGAACTCCAACCTTTTTGCATAATTCTTCGCAAGCGTCCGCGAACATTGCAACACCTTCCGCTGGTGTTTGAGGATTTAATCCAATTAATTGAGCAAGTTCCATGTATTTCACATCTGCTTTATAGTTTTCAATTTTAGGCCAAATATTTAATTTTGTTGGAATCGTTCCATTATATCGAATGACGTGTGGCAATAAAATTCCGTTAGTACGTCCATGCGGTACATGCCACTCTCCACCAATTTTATGAGCTAATGAGTGGTTCATTCCTAAAAAGGCGTTTGCAAACGCCATCCCAGCGATTGTCCCAGCATTATGCATTTTTTCTCTTGCCTCTGGATCATTTTTACCATTTTTCACCGATCGCTCTAAGTAATCAAAAACTAATTTGACAGCTTGTTTTGCCAATCCATCTGTAAAATCAGAAGCCAAAATTGAGACATAAGCTTCAATGGCATGCGTTAAGACGTCAATTCCTGTATCCGCAGCAATTGAGGCTGGCATACTCATAGCGAACTCTGGATCAACAATCGCAACGGTTGGTGTTAAAGAATAATCAGTTAATGGATATTTCTTATTCTCTTGTTTATCGGTAATAACTGCAAAAGGTGTAACCTCTGATCCGGTTCCGGATGTCGTTGGAATACAAATTAATCGGGCTTTCTTTCCTAACTCAGGAAATTTAAATGCACGTTTTCTAATATCCATAAACTTTTGTTTAATATCATCAAAATTCACTTCAGGATGTTCATACATAAGCCACATAACTTTTGCAGCATCCATTGAAGATCCACCACCTAATGCAATAATCACATCCGGTTGAAATTTTCTCATTAATTCAACACCTGCATTAACGGTTTCAATACTTGGATCCGGTTCGACATCAAAGAATAGTTCTACATTAACTTTATTACGTCGTCTTTTAATCACATCTTCAATTTTATCCACATATCCCAGATTGTACATTCCTCGATCGGTTACAATCATGGCCTTCTCCATTTCTTTCATATCTCTTAAATAACGAATTGAATTTCGTTCAAAGTAGATTTTTGGAGGAAGCTTCATCCATTGCATATTATTGTTACGTCTTCCGATACGTTTAATATTTAATAAGTTGATTGCACTAACGTTATTAGAAACTGAATTGTGACCGTAAGAACCACAACCGAGTGTTAATGAAGGAATAAAGGCATTATAAACCGAACCAATTCCACCAAATGTCGATGGGGCATTTTCAATGACACGAATCGCTTTACATTTTAAACCGAATTCAATTGAAATCTCATGATTTTGAGTGTGAATCGCAGCTGAATGTCCTAATCCATTAAAAGCTACCATGGCCGCTGATTTAGCAATTCCATCTTCCGTCGATGTTGCTTTTAAAACAGCTAAGACTGGGGATAATTTTTCTCTTGTTAATGGTTCATTTGGTCCAACCTCTTCACATTCAGCACAAATAATTTGAGTGTCGTCTGGAACAACGAATCCTGCTTGCTCAGCAATCCATGTCGCAGGTTTACCAACAATAGCTGGATTTAATCGAGCTTCGTTGACTTTATCACTATAAGCAGTACATCCAAACATGTATGTTTCTAATTTAGCTTTTTCTTCATGATTTGCAAAATACACTTTGAAACGGCTCATTTCTACTTTAAATGCATCATAGATTTCTTGATCAACAATAGCCGCTTGTTCAGAGGCACAAATCATCCCATTATCGAATGATTTAGATAATACGATATCATTAACTGCTCGTTTTAAGACACAAGATTTTTCAACATAAGCCGGAACGTTACCTGCACCTACCCCTAAAGCTGGTTTTCCACATGAATAAGCCGCCTTCACCATTGCATTACCACCTGTTGCTAAAATTGTTGCAACACCTGAGTGGTTCATTAAAGCATTTGTCGCATACATTGAGCGCATTCCTAACCATTGAATACAGTTATCAGGTGCTCCAGCTGCAATAGCTGCATCTCTAATGACCTTTGCCGCTTGTACCGAACACTCATATGCCGATGGATGGAAAGAGAAAATAATTGGATTTCTTGTTTTTAAAGCAATTAATGATTTAAAGATAACGGTTGAAGTTGGATTTGTTGTTGGAATAATTCCACAAATAACACCAACTGGTTCAGCAATTTCAGTAATTCCAGTTAGGGGATCTTCATTAATAATCCCTACCGTTTTTAAGTGACGAAGGTTATTTGTCACATATTCACAGGCAAATAAATTTTTAACAGCTTTATCTTCAAAGACTCCTCGTCCTGTTTCATTCACTGCTGCTTCCGCTAAAACCCCATGTTGATCAAGTCCTGCAACCGAGCATTTTGCTACAATATAATCCACAGCCTCTTGATCAAACGATTCAAATTTTTCTAAAGCAGCTAACGCATTTTGAACTAATTCATCTACATGAGCATCAATCTGTTCATTTGTCCATTCTTGAACTGGCTTCACTTCTTGTTCTACTTTGTTTTGTTCACTCATCTTTTAAAATCTCTCTCCTGTCTTTTTAGTTTATACACGCTAGATATATTAAAAAATGAGAGCCATTATTCCAACTTCAATAAATTCAATTCACTGCTATTGAAAATTCTAGTAACTAAAGACAAAATCCGCTATCGATTGAATAATAAATATGATACTTTTAATGACTTATGCTCAAAAGTAACTCTTTCGTGTCTAACTTATCTATTCCTAAAATGTTATTTATAAAACTATAAAAAAAGAGCCTTTCGGCTCTTTTTTGATTATTCCCACTCGATTGTTGCAGGCGGTTTTGATGTAATGTCATACACTACGCGGTTAACGTGTGCCACTTCATTTACGATACGAACTGAGATTTTCTCTAATACTTCAAATGGGATACGTGCCCAGTCAGAAGTCATTCCATCGATTGAAGTTACGGCGCGAACAACGACTGTGTAATCATAAGTACGCTCATCGCCCATAACACCCACTGATTTGATGTTTGGTAAAGCTGTGAAGTATTGCCATACGTCGCGCTCTAATCCCGCTTTTTTGATTTCTTCACGTAAGATGAAGTCTGAATCACGAACGATTTCTAATTTCTCTTCTGTGACTTCTCCTAAAACGCGAATTCCTAATCCTGGTCCTGGGAAAGGTTGACGGAAGACAATTTCTTCAGGTAAACCAAGTTCTAATCCTAATTGACGAACTTCGTCTTTGAATAATGTGTTTAATGGTTCGATTAACTCAAATTCCATATCTTCTGGTAATCCACCTACGTTATGGTGAGATTTAATTGTTTGAGCTGTATCTGTACCCGATTCGATAATATCTGTATATAAAGTTCCTTGTGCTAAGAACTTCATGTCTTTTAATTTAGCTGATTCTTCATCGAAGCAGTAAACAAATTCGTTTCCGATGATTTTACGTTTTTGTTCTGGATCAGAAACTCCTTTTAATTTACTTAAGAAGCGCTCTTGTGCATCGATTTTGATGAAGTTCATATTGAATTTTCCATCAAATGTTTCAACAACACTTTCAGCCTCTCCTTTACGAAGTAATCCATGATCAACGAACATACATGTTAATTGATCCCCAATTGCGCGGTGAATTAATGCTGCAACTACTGATGAGTCTACTCCCCCACTTAACGCACATAATACATTGTCGTTTCCAACTTGTGCACGAATTTTTTCTACTTGGTCTTCAATGAAGTTTTTCATTGACCAGTTTGCTTGTGCACCACATACGTTAAAGATAAAGTTACGTAACATTTCTGTTCCATGTACTGAGTGTTGAACCTCAGGATGGAATTGTACTAAGTAAATATTGCGCTCTTCACATGAAGCTGCAGCAATTGGACAAGAGTCACTACTTGCATCAACAACAAATCCTTCTGGTAAGTTTGTTACATGGTAACCATGGCTCATCCATACGACTTGCTCTTCTGGTGTTCCTTGGAATAACTTGCTGTTATTCTTAATTGTAATTTCAGCTTTTCCATATTCACGTTGCTCTGCACGTTCAACAGTTCCACCATGCATATGAGTTGTTAATTGCATCCCATAGCAAATACCTAAAATCGGTAATCCTAAGTTAAAAATTTCAGGGTCTACTGTAAAAGCACCTTCTTGAGTGACACTGTTTGGACTTCCACTGAAGATAATTCCTTTTACATTAGACATTTTTTTGATGTCTTCAGCTGTTAATTTATGTGATTTTAATTCACTGTATACTCCAAATTCGCGAATACGTCGCGCGATTAATTGATTGTACTGACTACCAAAGTCAAGAACAATAACTTGATCATGTTGCATGCCTTTCACCTCTTTTTACTAGTATGACTATTACAATAAAAATTTATAGGTCATCACCCTAAAAATTTCTTATTACGATTATATAGTAAAAAATGAACTTTCGCCATCAAAATTAAGACAAAACGTTCACTTTTACTACTAATTACGACAAGATACCACTTTTAAATCTCCCAAATTTAAAAGTACCCAAAACGAAATTACGCTAATACGAAATGGATTAAGAAGATAACTGATAATACCCACATCACTGGATGAATTTCTTTTTCACGGCGTGCAGCTACCATCATAATTGGATATAATAAGAACCCAGATGCAATCCCTTCTGCGATTGAATATCCTAAGACCATCATAATGATTGTTACAAAGGCTGGAATTGATGTCTCTAAGTTCTTCCATTCAATATCTCCTAAAGAAGATGCCATTAAAATTCCGACTGTAATTAGTGCTGGTGCTGTTACTGCTGATGTAACAACTGATAATAATCCTGAACAGAATAACATCACTAAGAAACATAATGCTGTAAACACAGAAGTTAATCCTGTACGTCCACCTGCTTCAACTCCTGTTAATGATTCAACGAATGAAGTTGTTGAAGATGTTCCTAATACTGATCCAATAACTGTTGCAGTTGAGTCGGCTAATAATGCTTTATCTCCATCAACTAAATGACCTTTTTCATTGACTAATCCAGCACGAGAACCAACTGCCATTAATGTTCCTGCTGTATCGAAGAAATCAACAAATAAGAATGAGAAAATAACTGGAATCATTTCTGCTGTAAAAATTGATGGTAATGCTTCAAATAATGCTCCGAATGTTGGCTTTAAAGATGGAATTGGAGCAATAATTTGTGTTGGTAAATCAACAACTCCTAAAAAGATTCCTACAACAGCTGTCACAATCATACCGATAAAGATCGCTGCCGGTGTTTTACGAACTAATAAAATTAAAGTTACAATTAAACCGATAACTGTAATTAAAACGTTAGGATCTGTGAAGTTACCGATTCCGACTAGCGTTGCATCATTATTCACAATAATTCCTGAGTTTTGGAATCCTAAGAATGCAATAAAGAACCCAATCCCTGTTCCAACCGCATGTTTTAATGACGTTGGAATACTGTTAATGATTAACTCACGTAATCCTGTTGCTGATAAAATAATAAATAAAATTCCTGAAACAAAAATCCCTGCTAATGCTTGTTGCCAGCTATATCCCATCATTAAGACAACTGTATAAGCGAAGAAAGCATTCATTCCCATACCTGGTGCTAATGCCACTGGGAAATTTGCATAAAGTCCCATAATTAATGTACCCACAGCAGCTGCTAAAATCGTTGCAGTGAATACCGCTCCTGTATCCATCCCCGATGCTCCAAGCGTGTTTGGATTAACAAAGATGATGTAAGCCATTGATAAGAATGTTGTCAATCCGGCGATAAACTCTCTTGAAACCGTTGTACCACGCTCTTCTAGTTTGAAGAATTTGTTCATATAGGTTACTCCTCCTAATTGTTCATTCTTCTCTCGACTGTTTGTTTAAACAACTATAATGACCATGAATTATCTAAATTCCTACTCCCAATAGTTAGATATGAAATGGCCTTCTCCCATGATCATCATTTAAACAAAAAAAGACTTTCAGCAATTAGTACTGAAAGTCCCCACAGTGGAATGATTAAACCAGATAAACCTTGACCTGTTTATCTAGCAATTGCCACCCGTAGTCTACTCATTTACGGTGAGTAGGTAGAGACTTTCGGACCTTATTTCCGATAATATACGAGAGAAAAGATTAAATTTACTACTTAACTATAAAATCAATTAAGAAAAAAGTCAATGTAATTTCCACAAATTGTTTACATAAAATAAATAAAATCAAGCTAAAATGAAAATAACAAAAAGTTTTTTCATTAATCATTCAATATATTCTAACAAAGTATCACATGATTTCTCAAAAAATACTAAATTTCACCGATAAAAAAAGACTCCTGATTAATCAGCGAGCCTTTCGATAAAAGAATTGTATAAATTTTATGGTAATCAAAAAAAATCCTCTAACAATAGTAAACACCAAAAATCCAAAAATGACTCCTAGTGTATTCATCATCAAGTCATCAACATTAAATCCCCGATACGCATATCCTGTAACAAAATCGTAAGACAACTGGATCAATTCAATGGATAATGAAATAAAAAATCCAATGAGTATCATTCGTAAGAATCCCCAATCCCTTTTCTTAAATAATATAGGGCAATAAAAACTTAGGGGCATCAACATCAAGAAATTTCCGACTGTTGTAATATGAAAAAGATTTCCCCATTTCATAAAATCAAATAGCTGTAAATTATGTCTACGCTCCACAAGGATTCCACATTTTACTTGTTGTTTAAGCAATTCAATATATGTTTCATTAATTGGAATTGGAAAAAAAGCTAATCGAATCACATTTAACACATAAAAAATGAAGCTTGAGACAATCATAAACTGAAGTAATGACTTATTCACTGACCTCTGATGATATATAAACATAAACACTAATGTCAAAATGACTGTCATCAAAAAGCTAAAATGAATGACGGATGTTTTCTCGAGTGCAGTTACTTGATCGGCTAACTCAGATAAATTCCGACAGTCAGATAACTCCCAGTTCATAATGTCCACCTCTTTTTATCATTTTTATTTTACATGTACGACTTTCGTCTTAACTAGCATATCGTGTAACGCACGTAATTCTTGCTTACGAATGCATTGATATGTTAATAAAATCCCATTAAATAATACAATAACTCCTTGTATCAATGATGACAATAAGAACTTCACAACGAAATCACGTTGAAAATACTGTTTTGGTGTTAAATCATTTCCATCTAATGTAACTACTTTAATTTTTAATAATTTTTTACCAATTGTTTGTCCTGGCATTTTAACTGGAATATAAACAAAGTAAATCCACACATAAAATAATTGCAAAGCAACCATCATACCTAGTCCACTTAAGCTTAATGGATTATTCCCACTAGCCTGTAATGAAGTCATAATAAAACTAAAGTTCCCAAAAAAGATTAAAGCTAATAATAATGCATCCACTATAAACGCAGTCCCACGTCTTAATAACATATTAAACATTTCTATTCTTCCCTTCTCAATCATAATAAATTTCACTTTCGTTGATGTAAACTAATACTGTTTCATTATACATGAGATAAGAAAGCGTGTAAATTAAGCGCTCATATCTTTTAGCTTCTACCTATCTTTTATGCAGTAATATAGTGTAAATATTCCATATTATAGTATAATACTCTTAATAGCAGAATCTATACGGCTATTAAGAAAATCATTCGGAAAAGGGGAATTTTTTATGTCATTCGATTATTCATATTTTTATGAATTAGCTAAAGACATTTTGACAACACCAAGCCCTAGTGGCTACACACATATCGTAATCGATAAAATTAAAAATTATGCTGATGAATTAGGTCTGAAAAGCTTTAAAACGAATAAAGGAAATCTAATCGTTGAATTTGAGGGTGAAGATTCAAACAAAACTTTAGCTTTATCTGCTCATGTGGATACACTAGGTTTAATGGTTCGCTCAATCAATAGTGATGGAACATTAGCTATCACTTCAATTGGTGGGAATCAAATGATGACCTTACAAGGGGAATATTGTAAAGTTCATACACGCGACCAAAAGACATATACAGGAACAATTTTAAGCACTTCCCCATCTTCGCATGTTTATGAAGATTGTGCCCGTAAAGGTCAAACAGCTGATGAATTAATGATTCGCTTAGACGAAGTCGTTCATAGCAAAGATGATGCACTAGCTCTTGGGATTCAAAATGGTGATTTTATTTCTATTGATCCTAAAACAACTATCACGGACAGCGGATTTATTAAATCACGTCATATTGATGATAAAATTAGCGTCTCAATTATCTTTACTGTTTTTAAATATTTATTAGAAAACAACAAAAAACCAAACTACAATATCAAATTTATTATTTCAACATATGAAGAAATCGGACATGGTGCCGCACACTTACCAAATAGTATCGATCGTATGATTGCCGTTGACATGGGATGTATCGGAAAAGATTTATCATGTACAGAATATGATGTTTCAATCTGTGCGAAAGATTCATCAGGACCTTACGACTATCAAATGGTATCTGAATTAATTGAATTATCTAAAAAATATGACTTAGGTTATGCGGTCGATGTTTATCCATTCTACGGTTCAGATGCCTCGGCTGCTCTTCGTGCTGGGCATGATATTCAAGCTGCATTAATTGGACCAGGTGTTCATGCCTCACACGGTGTAGAACGTACACATATTGATGGATGTACGAATACGATGAAATTATTGCATGCTTATTTAACAGAAATTAAATTTTAATCCATAAAGAAAGGAGCCTAACGGCTCCTTTTACTATTCAACAACTAAACGTGCTGATTTATCTCCATTTAAATACGCTTGATAACGATTAATAATATCCATCATTTCTTCACGTGTTTTAACCGTTGTTACCATACGTTTAACATGAGTTGCCCCATCTAGTCCTTTGATGTACCATGCCATGTGTGAACGCATTTCAAGTAACGCTACTTTTTCACATTTTAAATCAATTAGACGATCCATATGATCCACTGCTAAGCGTAATTTTTCTTCAGCTGATGGTTCTGCGATTAATTCATCTGTTTTTAAGTAATGAACGATTTGTTTCATTAACCATGGGTTACCTAAAGCGGCACGACCAATCATGATTCCATCCACACCTGATTCTTCTAACACTTTTTTCGCAAATTCAGGTGAATTGATATCTCCATTTCCGATTACCGGAATAGTTTTGATTGCATCCTTAACATCTTTGATAATTCCCCAATCAGCTTTTCCTTCATACATTTGAGAACGTGTACGGCCATGAACAGCAATGGCACTTGCACCTGCTTGCTCAATCTTAAGTGCATTTTCTACTGCATAAATGTGCTCTTTGTCCCATCCAGTACGCATTTTTACCGTAACAGGCTTTTTACATACATCAACGACACTTGCGACAATGTCATAAATTTTATCTGGTTCCAATAATAAACGAGCTCCCGCTTCATTTTTAGTGACTTTTGGAACTGGGCATCCCATATTAATATCAATGATATCGCAATCGCAATTTGCATCAACATATTTAGCTGCCTCAACGAATGTTTCTTTATCTGCACCAAAAATTTGCATTGATAATGGACGTTCTGCTGGGTCAACATAAAGCATATCTAATGTTTTTTTATTTTGATAAACAACAGCTTTATCACTAACCATCTCAGCATAAATTAAACCTGTTCCCATTTCTTTAACAATCGTACGGAACGCTGCATTACAAACACCTGCCATCGGCGCTAAAACAACTGGGTTATCAATTTCAATCTCACGAATTTTCCAAGTCATATTTTCACCACTTTCTTTTTAATTCTCATTCATCTATATATCAATCAAAATTATTTCGACACAAAATCTCAAATCATCATTATACCTTATCCCATTGAAAACTTCAAGCCAAGCAACTTTCTCAATCCTTTTTGAAATATTACCTAGGTAATATTTTTTATTGAGATCTATTTTAAAAAAGTGTTTATATTTCTTTAAAACATACTAATTTATTTAAATTGTCGCTCCATCACTTCAAAATATAGCAGTTATTCATATCCATGTTTTGAAACCTCAACCTTTATCTCAAACACACTCAAAATAAAAAAGAGAGTCTCACTCTCTTTTTATCCTTTCCAAATAACAAATGCCATGTATGCTACATAAAGCAACACTAAGAAGGCACCCTCTGGTTTATTAATTTTACGTTTTGAAGCCGCAAATCCATAAGTAATGAATGACGCTGCTAACATAATGAACATATCAAAGAAGACGGCATTATTAATTGTGATTTCATGAATAAATGATGAAATACCTAATACGAAGAAAATATTAAAGATATTCGATCCAATTACGTTACCAAGGGCAATGTCACTTTCACCTTTACGAGCTGCCACAATTGATGTGACTAGCTCTGGAAGTGAAGTTCCCACTGCTACAATTGTTAATCCGACCATACTTTGACTCATTCCAAAGGTAATGGCAATATCAGAAGCAGCATCAACTACCCAGTCACCACCTAAAACAATTCCAACAATTCCGACTAAACATAATCCAATACTTTTTGGCATTGAGTACGTTTTAATCTCTTCTTCCTCATCCGTACCATTTTTACGAGAGGTTAAGGCTAATTCAATTAGATAGTACATAAAGATTCCAAGTAACACTAATAACATAATTCCATCTGCACGTGTTAAGACGTTATCGGGATAATTATGATATTTTGAATCATATCCTAAAACGATAAGAACGAAAGCCCCCATAATTGCAAATGGAAACTCCTTCGCAATAATGGAACGTTTAACATTTAAGGGGCAAATAAAGGCGGCTACTCCAACAACAACTAATAAATTGAAAATATTCGATCCAACAACATTCCCAACTGTAATATCATTTGCACCTGCAAATGCTCCTGTAATACTAACTGCTGCTTCTGGGGCACTTGTACCAAATGCCACAATGGTTAATCCAATAATTAAACTAGGAATTTTCAATGATTTTGCAATTGAAGACGCGCCATCTACGAACCAATCCGCACCTTTAATTAATAAAATGAAACCAATAACCAAGATAATATAACTCATTTATTTCACATCCTTTATTAAATTTTATCCTAGGATTGTATTTTGTAAGAAAATACTCAGACCAATAATAATTAAAATAATACCTCCGACAATCTCGGCATAATTTTTTAAATATTTTCCAACTTTGTTTCCAAGCACGACTCCAGCATAACTAATGACAAACGTAATTCCTCCAATTAAAGTGATCGCCCAAAGAATATTCACATTTAAAAAGGCAAACGTCACTCCAACTGCTAATGCATCAATACTCGTTGCAATGGCCAAAATCATTAAAGATTTCGTACTTAATGGATTGCCCTCTTCAAACTCATCCTCATCATCTTGAAAAGACTCATATAACATCTTTCCACCAATAGCACATAATAAAATTAAAGCAATCCATGGTGTAAAGGCATGAATATATTTTTCAAAACTTTGTCCACATGCCCATCCAATAAACGGCATTAGTGCCTGAAAACCACCAAAGAATAATGCAACTTTCGCTGCTTGGTGAGGTTTAGCTTCTTTCAAACTAATCCCTTTTGCGATAGCTACGGTAAAAGCATCCATCGCTAAACTAATCGCAACAAAGACCAATGTAATAAGCCCCATAAGTGACCTCCTATTTAATTTTTTCATTTAAGCTGAGAAAAGTACGCAATAAAAAAACGAGAATCTTACATAACAAAAAAAGCTGTTATGTATGAGTCTCGTTATTTAATATTAAGCCAGAAACTAAGTTCGCGGTTGTTGACTTAATCACATCAAAGATGCCAACTACTCCCTCATCATTAAATGAGTTATTTAATTATAACGAGATTATTATACTATATTTAGATTTTATAAATCAAGAAAATTATACCAATATCTAAAGAGACTATTCTTAGTATTTACAAAAATATCAATTTTAACACACTAATTCACAGATTCTGCTATATCTATGCCATGAATGGGTGATCAAGCTTGAACGACTTCAATCTAAACTTATTATAGGGAAATTTTAATATGAATGAAACAACTACTTGAACATGTAAATTTAGAAATTCACAAGGTCAATTACGTTCAATTAATATCCATAGTCTAGCTGATGACTTATCATCTGAAAAAATCACTAACTTTATGCCATATGTCATTGATAGTAAGGTCTTAGTTATTAACTAGGGCTAACCTAATTTAAAGTTCATCAGTATCATAGTCGCTTCAGTTACTAGAATATTAGTTTAGACTAGCAAGTAAAAGCCTCCATTCTTTTGATGAGGGCTTTTTAATTTATCTAAAATCTTATGACTTCTTTACAACTCAAACGACGTAAATCCAACTTTTTCGTCGCCTTCACAGTGTATAATGAGAAAATCATATGGAGGTGAATGCTGTGAGCCGTTATCAAAATAAACAAAAAAAGATTTGGTTTAATATTATCACACTTAATATTTTAACTTTAATTATTGGGGGATGCGCGTACTATTATTACGAAACAAGCACACTCATTAAATCATTAAATACTAAAATTGAGCAACAAAATCAAACAATTGATCAACAACATCATGCCCAAACAGCATTAATTGATGCCAATCATTCGCTACAACAACAACTAGAAGAGGCCCTACAAACAAAACTAACATTAGAAGATGAAAATACATCTCAAGAAGATCAACTTGTAGCATTAACTGAGCAAAATGAGCAACTCAATCAGAATATTAGTAGCTTGAGCAGTCAGTTAGATGAACTAACTAAATTAAACGAACAATATATCGCCGAACGACCACTCAGTGTTATAGATCTTGAAACAAAATATCGAAAACTTCTTGGAGAGGCACAAACTAAAGCGAGCGAACTAGAGACAGCAAAAAATGAAGTTCAAAAAGAACATGATAAAATCCAAAACTATTATAATGAAATTAACGAACATTTTTATATTAAAGATGATTTAAAAGTAAAACTTGTTGAAACAAGAACGGAAAATCAGCATTATTGGGTCACTGAAGTGATTTCGTCTGATACCACTCCTCTAAAAGGGGCGATGGCCAATGATACGTACAATGGAAATCGGGAGACTATCTCCTCTATGGCCAATCGTTTAAATGCCGTACTTGCCATTAACGCCTCAGGCTTTTATGCTAAAACAAATAAACCGATGGGAACTGTCGTTCGCAACGGAGAACTTATTAGCCTTGACTCTGCCTATACAGAGGAAATTTTATCTTTACAATCAGATGGCAATTTAAATTTTACAACTGTTAATACAGAAGAAGAATTTAATTCCGGTGATATTGAGCAAACCTTTACTTTTGGTCCTATTCTTATTCGAGATGGACAAGCTACTCAGTTAAGTGATAAAAGTCGTCATCCAAGAACCGCAATTGGTCAACTCAATGATAATCGATATGTGATTGTTGTTGTTGAAGGGCGAATGGAAGGTGCGGATGGAATGACCTTAAATGAACTTCAACAAATTTTTTTAAATCTCGGATGCAAAACTGCCTATAACTTAGATGGTGGTGGATCGACTAGCCTTTACTTCCAAGGAAAATTAATTAACACTCCCTCTGATGGAAGTGAGCGCTCAGTGGTCGATATGATTTATTTCTAAAAGAACTTTCTCATAAATGAAAGTTCTTTTTTTACATAACTCCATTTCTTTACTAAATAACAATCATCTGTATAAATAAAATAAAGTCTCCACCCATGTAAGTGATGAATTAAGAACATCTCTTTTACATAGAAAATTGGACTGTTTAAGTCAAAAACACAAAAAAAGAAGCCTTGGCTTCCTTTTTATTTTGATGAAATAATTTTTAAGGCTTCTTGATTAAAATTTTGTGCCCAATCTTGTACCTTTTTTTCTTTAACAACTAACTGTGGACAAATCTCTGCTAGTGGAATCATCACAAAATCACGTTCTGTCATATATGGATGTGGCACGATTAAACGTTCACACTCAATGGCCTCATCATTATAAATTAAAATATCCACATCGATCACACGAGGTCCCCACTTAAACTCACGTACACGTCCCAGCTCATTTTCAATCTGTTGACAAACATCCAATAGTTCAATTGGAGCTAACGTCGTTTCAATTTCAACAACCAAATTCATAAAAATATCTTGATCAACATATCCCCATGGGACTGTTTCATACAAAGATGATAACGTCGTAATCATTATTTGTTCGTGATGATTTAGTATTTGAATCGCATCATACAAATAACGCTTTTTATCTCCCATGTTTGAACCTAGTCCTAAATAGGCTTTATTCATTGTCATCGCTCCTAACGTGTCACTGTTAAACTAACAGCAGCTGTGCCATTAAAGTTTGCGATGGGTGGTTGCATTTTACGAACCTCAACTTTTACTTTCTCAACTGATGGATAAGTTTCAATTAACTTATTTCCAATACGATAAGCTAACGTTTCTAATAGATCAACATGTTCACCATACATCACATCTTCAACTAAAGCATACGCATCCGCGTAATTAATCGTTAAATTTAACGCATCAACTGCTCCTGCTTTTGCGACACAATCTGTTGTCATCCATACATCCACTTTAAATTTTTGATCAAATTCATATTCATGTGGACAAGCCCCATGGCGTGTAATAAAAATCATATCATTCAACATAATTTTTCCCATATTTATATCCTCACTTTATACATAATTTAAAAGGGTTTGCATCACTTTTGCTGCCCGCGAATTTTCAAGTACATCATGTACACGCACAATTTCAACTTCTTGACTCACAGCAAAGCAAGTAGCTGCCATTGTACCTTCCGTACGATTGTTAACATCAAGCCCGCCAAGTAAATGTCCAATCGATCCTTTCTTACTTACACCAAGTAAAATTGGATACCCTAGGTCATGTAATTCGGAAACTCGTTGCATTAATTCAATATTACCCTCAACAGTTTTAGCAAAACCAATTCCTGGATCAATAATAATTTTATCGTCTGGTACTCCAGCTACTTTCACTAGATCAATACACTCTTTCAGCTCAGCTTTCACTGTATCAACAATATCTTCATATTCTGTTAATTCACCACTAATCGTAGTGATACAATTTGTTTCATTTAAATTCGGCTTACGATTGTGCATTAAAATAACATAAGCACCACTTTGAGCCATAACTTCTGGCATTAATGGATCAAACTTAGCACCACCAATATCGTTAATAATTGTCGCTCCCACTTCAACCGCTTGTCTTGCCACTTCTGCTTTATAAGTGTCTACTGAAATGGGCACATCAATTTCACTCGCTAATCGTTTAATAACAGGAATTACACGCGCTAACTCTTCTTCAAGTTCTACAATAGTTGAACCCGGACGTGTCGATTCACCACCGACATCAATAATATCGGCCCCATCTGCTACCATTTGTTTAGCTCGAGCCACAATCTCATCTAAATCTTGATAACTTCCTCCATCTGAGAAACTATCTGGGGTAGTGTTTAATATTCCCATAATTAATGTCTTTTTTTCACTTGGCCACATCATAATCCCTCATTTTTCATCAATATCCATAACTTAGTATAAGTATAATTCATCTTTTTCATGAAGTAAATAAAGAAAAAGCATCGATTACTCGATGCCTATTTTTGTTCAGTTAGCTCTTCTCCATGTACTTTGAAATATCCCTTTGGATGCTTACAAACTGGACAGATAGTCGGTGCTGCTACTCCATAATGAATATGCCCACAAACTTGACACTCCCAGGCAACGGGAGTTGCCTTTTTAAACATCGTGTCATCCTCTAACTCTTTGGCTAATTTCGCAAATCGTTTACTATGTATTTCCTCAATTTTAGCAATCATATTAAATGAAGCTGCAATTTGATTAAATCCTTCTTCTTTTGCCACTCTAGCAAACGTAGGATAAACTTGTTCATGTTCATGACTTTCGGCAGCGACAGATGCTAATAAGTTTTTCACCGTATTTTCTTGATATAAATCAACAGGATAAGCCGCATCAATCTCAATTTCTTCTCCATTGAACTCTTCAGCTAAATACTCAAAAAAGATTTTTCCATGCATACGTTCCTGTTCAGCGGTATAGTTAAAAACATCCGCTACTAATGGATAACCTTGTTTTTGTGCAATCCCTGCATAAAATGTATATCGGTTTCTAGCCTGCGATTCTCCCGCGAATGCTCTCATTAAATTTTTATGTGTTTCAGTCCCTTTTAAAGATGCCATATTCCCAACCTCCGTTAATCTGAATGATAATTTTATTGTGGGAGGTTCAAAAAAGATTATTCAAAAAAATTCAAACTTTAATTAATCTGCTATCAGTCACACACAAAAAGGACTCGCTTTCTCCTATTTTTTTGTTCATTAATATTTTTCTTGTAAATATCTACAAATCAGTACAAGCTGTGAATTAAATTCTTTTACATACGGTAATGTCGTATCTTTTTTCGGTTGAAAGCAGATAATTTCATCATCAGCAAATGATAAGATTAATCGGTGACAATTCTCAGCTAATTGGTACTCACTTTTCACAAGATAACGAAGACTTCGTGTAACTACGCGAATCACTTCTAAATCATAAGTAATCGTGATGAGTTGATAGGTTGGCGTAAAAATATAAAGAATCAAATCCTCATCACGACAGTATAAGTTTTTAGGATAGACGAGGATTTCATTATCTAAAATAAGGATTTCATCTAAAGCTTTTAACATATAAATAAGCGCAATCGATTGTGAATCAATATAACGCATTGAACTTTCTCTTAACTGGCTAATCGTAATCATAAAAAAACTCCCTTCACAACAACATATGTCGAAAAGGGAGTAGACATGCTTTTATTCAGTGATTCGTAATAAGTAATTATAAATAGCAAGCTGATCTTGATTTACAGGGCTCAGCTTTGGTTCTTTTAAGGTACATGGAACATGAACCACATCTCGAATGAATTTCATTCGTTTTTGAGCGACTTTTTCATAAAATTCTTTTTTATCTTTCGTTCTTAAATAGTTTTTTAATGGTAAGCTTAATTGCTCCAGTTGTGGATATTGATCATAATACAATGCCACTAAGTCAATCGTCGCTACATTTGCACGATCGTACTTCATGGTTTTAGGATTCAATAACTGAGTGTAGTAGTAACTTAGCTCTGTCATAATAGTAACATCTTGTCCATCTTTAGCTAATCGTTTCGTAGATTGGCTGGCATACTTTTGACTGTGTAAACTATGTCTTAAATGACTCGATTCTGCAAAATGTGTATTGATAACATCTTGTGCCATTAACCAATTATAAACACTATAAAAGTTGGCTAATTCTAGATGCCCCAGTTTTGCTAACGTTACAGAAATTCGATTTCTCAAATGACATCTAGCCTTAGCATCCTCCTCATTATGATATAAAAAAACATAAACTTTTAATCGCAATTCAAGTGGTAAATAATCGAGTGGTGTCTTCGGATAAACCCTGAATTTTCCCTGATAAATCCATGCAATTCGCTGAGTTAAGAACTTATTTAAGGTATCCGTTTCTAATCTTGCATCTTGAAGAACATTTTGAAACGATGAATTAAAATATGACTCTAACCGATTGAGCTTTGATTTTGCTAATGAGACATACCAATCAGGTAACGTTTCAGATGCTTTTAACATCTGATAAACATATAAATATTTAATATTCAATAAATAACCTTTGCTTCCTATATCATTACTTGCTTTTTTAAATGGATTCAATAATGTAATATCAGGGTCATGTTGATAACTATCTAATAACTTCTCAGCTTTATAAATAGATTTTTTAAATTTCATATTTCTCACCCCACCTATATCAATTAAACTTTTAGGTTCCTATTACATTATATGCACGATGATGTCTATTTTTGTTAATGCTTTCCGAAAACATAAAAAAAGAAGGGAGGACTTCCCTTCTTCTATTCCACCGATAATTCTGTTTTTTCTTCAGAAACTTCTTCTTCAGTCACTAGCTCAATTGCTTCTTGTTCTGTTTCTAATTCTGCTTTTAAACGTGGTGCAATATCATTTAATAAATAATGACGAACTTGTTTTCCTAAATCTTCACGATTCAAAGCAAAATCAATTGTTGCTTTGATAAATCCAAACTTATCCCCAACATCATAACGTTGACCTTCAAAGTCATAAGCATACACAGCTTGACGATCCATTAAACGGTCAATTGCATCTGTTAATTGAATCTCTCCTCCAGCACCAGGCTCTTGATTTTCTAACATTTCAAAAATCTCTGGTGTTAAGACATAACGTCCCATTACCGCTAAATCAGATGGCGCGTCTTCTACCTTTGGTTTCTCAACCATGCCTGTTAACTTCACCATACGACCATTTTCGGTTGGTGTATGAGACTGAGATGGACGGACAATTCCATATTTCGACACCTCTTCATGGGGTACACGTTGAACTCCCATAATTGAGCATCCAATTTTATTATAAGCTTGAACTAATTGACGCGTAGCTGGATTTTCATCATTAACAACAACGTCGTCACCTAATAAAACGACAAACGGTTCATCTTTAATAAATGTTTTTGCGCATAAAATTGCATGCCCTAATCCTTTGGCTTCTTTTTGGCGCACATAATGAATTTGAGCTAAGTTAGAAATTCCTTGAACCATTTCTAACATATCCGTTTTTCCTTTTTTATCTAATGTATCTTCCAACTCATATGATTTATCAAAATGGTCCTCAATCGGACGTTTCATTGAACTTGTAACAATTAAAATTTCTTCAATTCCAGATGCTACAGCTTCTTCGACAATATATTGGATTGTTGGTTTATCAACAATAGGTAACATTTCTTTTGGTTGTGCTTTTGTTGCAGGTAAAAAACGTGTTCCTAATCCTGCTGCTGGAATAACTGCCTTTCTCACCGGTTTACGCATGATTTCATCTCCATTTCACTTTTAACCGCTTTTTCTAAAGCAATTATATCATAATTTATTCTTACACATTGTAAAATTATTATAGAGATTTAAATTGATGAAATTTCTTATGTATCTTACTCACCAATCCTCACCAAATTCATAAATTAAATTAGGTAGTAAATCTACCGATCACTTAAGTGGGGTGAATATTTATGTTTGGAAATGGAAATTCTTGTTGTTTTATCTTAGTTTTATTTATTTTATTGGCAATTATCGCATGCTGCTGTAATGGTGGATTCTAAGCCGATAAAATTCAGTTATAAAAGTGATAAAGGACTCGTTTAATAGAGTCCTTTTTTATTAATCTAATGATATTTCTTCTAATAAACGAAAGACGTCTTTATTGGTGGCATCTAAACTTAATATTTGTTCAATATATTTCTTTGCCACGATTTCATCTCCAATTTTATGAGATTCCTGCACTAATATCAGATAACGTTCGATATTCGTCTTTATTAACTCATCTTTTAGTTGTAAGACGTACTCTTTTTGCTCATCTGTGATGGCATATTTTAAAGCATTATCAATACTTGTAATAAATAATTGATAAAACAGTGGATCATCAAAATAAGTCAACGCCTCTGATTGAGCTTTATCAATATAGTATTTATATAAAAGGTCTTTATACTGGTCAATTTTTTCTAATGTCTCATCCACTCGGATATTATAATTTAAAGCAGATTCTAGTCTTCCAATAACAAGTAGATATAAATGTTCCTCATAATATTTTTCAACCTGTTCATAAATACTCTCAACAACCTTTTCAGCTATTTGCGGTAACTTCTCTTGTGCCCGATAATAACGTTCTTCATCAATAGAATCTACTTCATTATAGTAGTAATAGGCAGATTCATAATTTTGACTTTCTTCAGCCTGTTCCCCTCTTAAAAAATTGGATTTAGATTTAATTAACTGATTCAACCGTTCAATCTCCTGTTCTAATAATTCAGTTGGAACCAGTTCATATGCTTTCTCAAAACTAAGAAGAGCTCCTTTTAAATCATCATTATCCAGCGATACTTCAGCATTTAAAATATATTTATACATATCCACATAACGCGGAAGTTTACTAACAAATATACATCCTACCATTAGTACAGCAATAATTATTAATATCCATATACGACTTCGATTGTTTATCACCCAATGGTTCAAACGTTTTAATCTCGACATCTCTGTTGACTCCTTCACTGCAAAAGATGCGCCTAAAAAACTCATTCGCATCGATAAAACGATTTGAATGAGGAAATAATTATTTTTAATTAATCTATGTCTAGAGTACCAAAAATGCCTTAGTCATAAAAGCCTTTTATGATGACTATAAATAACCAGATTACTAAAATTGCTTTAATTGATTCTTTTTATTTTTACATTTAAATAGTCTGAATTTTCTCTTTAAAATAATGGGACCTTGTGTTTTAAACTTCATTTCAAGAAATTCATTAAATTGTTTTCCTAAATGACGCTTCACAATATAATTGATATAATTCTCATCCTCATACGATAAAAACAGAGACATACATTGCTTCACGTCACGGATTAAATGATTCGCCTCATATTCTGTCACGTCTATCTGTTCATAAAGCATTTTTAACTGCTGGTCAATATCTATCTGATGTTTTTGGTAAGGATAAATAATATTAAATTCATTACTGAACTCATTCATTAATTGATATAAGCTACTAATCAAACTTTGTTCATTTACTAAAATATAATGAATGCCGGTTGGCTTCAAAACTCGACTGGCTTCGTTTAATGATTCAATTTGTTGTTCTGCACTCTGAAGCTGAAAAGCAATTTTCGAAAAAACACGATCAAATGTATAACTTTCATAGATTAGATTAGTATATTCCATTTGACCAATAGAAATATTAATTCCTGTATCCATCAACTTTTTCTTTGTAACATTAACATTCAGTAATGACTGATCAATAATTTCAATCTCAAATCTCTCAACTTGTAGTTGGTGCGTCCATACTTCCTTCAAATATGTTCCGATATGGAGTACTTTTAAATCTTGATATAATTCAAACTTAGTATTGTTCTCTATCCAATCTGTAAATGCAGTAAGTTCTGTATCAGAATAGTACGCCATATATTTAATAAACATATTTAAAATCTTCAATTCATGATTCTCCATCATACTCACATTTCTTTTAGCTGACCTATTAAAATGCTTCTGACTTAATAAAGACACAATAACCAACCCCCAATATTAGCTATAAATTCTCTTCTGTGTACAAGAAATAACGATAACTCTCCTTATAACAGAAATTCCCCCAAGTTTTTCTATCTTGTTTTGTAAAAATGCTCTAAATTTAGAGATTCCCGATTTGAAAATTTGATTCTTAATATCTTTAAACTCTGGATCACATAAAATAAACCCAATTAAATCATCCACATTATCAACCATCCATTGAGTTTGATATTCGCTCGACTCAATCGTTGAAAAAGTACTAGCTAACAATTGTTCAACTTCTTGTATATTCGATTGGAGATGTCGTGATAGCAGTTGATTTACATATAAATTCAAGTCATATTCTTCTAATAAACGATAAATAGAGGCATAGTAATCTTCTAAGATATGTGTATAATAAAAAGTTCCATCGGCTTTAAGTACACGAATCACTTCCGATAAAAGTGACGGATGATAACAATCTAGTTTCAAATCCAAATTACTTGAATAAACTAAATCGACCGTTTGATTTTCAATATCTAATCCTTCACTGTGATGTAAGGTCATATTAACATTGGAATGTTTTTTTAAAATTCGTTTTGCTTGTAAAATATTATCGATTTTCTTATCGACTAAATATAATTTCTGAAAGAACTGCGCATATTCCAAATTATGAGTCCAATAAATTTTAGAAAAACACCCTAACTCTAGGGCAACTTCATTACCCGTTAAATTCATTTTTTTAATAAACCATTGTATAAAGCTTTCTGGATTTAGACTATATCGTTGAAACATATATACTAAATCATACTGATGCGATGGATATGGGACCATCTTTAAATTATTATTTGTGACTGAAGTTAATATCATCTTATCAATATTACAAATGGTATATGTCATATTTCCTAAATCCCCCTTTAAAACTCACACAGCTACTTCTATCCCCTACTTATAAACAATACTATCTACATAATAAAGTTGCTTATGTGGATAAATAAAAACTCGATTTTCGTCGAGTAAATCAATAGTTTGACGAAAAATAAAGAAATCTATCCACAAAATTGTGCATAACTATATTCTAACATAATGTGGAAAAAAATAAATATTTTTATTACCACTTTTTATATTATTTAAGAATTAAACGTTGATTTTTGTCTAATCTTTATCGCTTAATATAATATTTTGTCTATTTTCGAATTAAACATCTATCGATTGTCGAAAAAACGATAGCGTTTTATCCCCAGATTTGATATTTCCCTTAAATCTTCATCAAAAAAAGAGGATTATCTCCTCTTTCTGTTTATAAATCAATAGCAGATCCACTTCGACACCAACGTACAAAGTGTTCACAATTATTTGTTATCAAATGATACTTCTCTTCACCTAATCGACTTAAGGCTCGTAACATGACAACTTCCTTAGGATATTTGATGGGACTATTTACTGTAAAAATAGGCTGTCCCTTTGCAAACTCTTCTAACGATACAATACAGATATGACTAAAATCATAATGAATCACCAATCCAAAACCTAAATATAACCCATGATGGGTATACGGAGTAGGACGAAATCTTTTTACGCAAATATGATCAGCGCAATCTAGATTATATTTTGATTGAATATATTGTTGATTCATCCTAAGATTCAAATCACTATCTATTTTATTGCCAATCGTTCTCCCAATACGACTGAGTTGATCAAATGCACCATAAACCTTTGGATGCTTATCCTGAACGCTCTCCAATAAACTAGAGGGTTTTGATCCTCGATTAGAAGAATTACGTTTATTGTTATTGCTCAAGACTCTCACCGCCCTATACAATGGTTAATACAGTATATGTCAGTTGATGAAATTTGGCTCAAAAAAATGATGAGAATATCTCATAAAACACACCCTTCTAGCATATATATTGATATCAAAAAGCCCTATTAATTAAAAAAGGAGGAAGAGTATGAGATTTCAACTCGTTGATCCATCATATTGCGTTACCACTGATTTAACCTATCATAAACACGCCATCTATGAAGGCGTTCGTTCGCTTTATCCCAATGTTTCAATTAATGTCCACCGCTATTACTTCGAAATTGAAGATGAATCTTCACAAATCGTCTCTGACTTACCTTTGATTAATGAAGAAATAGCAGCTAGAGATCCCTACTTAAAATCTTTATTTAAAAATCACCCAGTTAAAACCGATAATGAAATCATTTTTTCACCTCTTTTATTTAAAAATGCGTAATCACTAACTACTCATATAAATTCAAAAAGAGCATGTAGCTCTATGACTCTAAAATTTCAGTCATTTTGATACATGCCCTTTTTATATACTTATTTTTGACGCTTTGAAAATAATGACTTCCAAAAACTCTTTTTAACAATCTCAATTGGTTGTCTCGGTTCAATTAGTTCATTTTGATAAACCTTTAATGGATTTTCAATAAATAGTTCTTTGGCTAAATTTGAATCTAACTGTGTCACCGCTTCTAATGCTTTTTGTACCTTTGGCGAACGTTTTCTCGGTGTATGCGCATCAGTGGCAATAAAGTGAATCATATGATGCTCAATTAATTTAAGTACTGTCTGTTGAACTCGTTCTCCAAAGAATCCACGAATACTTCCAACATTAGCTTGGCATAAAACACCGAGATTTAAGAATTTTAATAATAAATTCGGATCTTCCATAATCATTGGATAACGTTCTGGATGTGCCAAAATAGGTGTTAATCCCATTAATCTTAGTTCATAAAAAACATCTTCTGCATACATAGGAATATCGTTCATTGGAAACTCAATTAAAATGTACTGAGAGTTGTTTAATGTGCTGACTTCACCTTCTTGTACTAGCTTTGGTAAATCAGGTGTCATATATACTTCATGTCCTATTGATAAAGTCAAATTAATCTCTTCTTGAGCAAATCTCTCATTCATTTCAGCGACTAAAGCCTCAACTTGTGCTTTATTGTAATAGTCACTATATTGGATGTAGTGTGGCGTACAAATAATATGATGAATTCCTTCACTCACCGCAATACGCGCCATTTCTAACGTTTCTTCAATATCTTTTGATCCATCATCAATTCCCGGTAATATGTGGCAGTGTAAATCAATCATCTAATTCCTCCCCTGTCTATTCTTTTATTTATTTTATCATAATTTCTATAAAATTACTTTTTAGACATTTTGAACTATCTGTTTATTTTAATTTTTATTTAAAATGTGACTTATATCATATTTTTAATGACTGACGTTTGTTATAATGAGACTAACAATGTGAGAAAGGATGAGCCTCATGAGTGAAATGATTTCAATGAAATGTGGTTGTGAATTTGAAAACGGACAAGCTGTTGCAGATAAAGTCCGTATGAAAGGTTTTGCTGATCGTGAAATGCCTCAACCAGCAACAATTAACTGTTCTTGTGGAGAAACTTATACAAAAACAAAACTGATTGATAATTGTCCAAATTGTAAAATGACATACGCTGTGACACCATGTTCAGCAGATGATCATAAATATATTGTTCCAGCTGGAATTAATTATTAAAAATAAGCGCATTAAAGGATAAACTTTAATGCGCTTATTTTTTTACTTTTTTTGTATAGTGACTTTAAAACCGATGAATACTATATACGAACTTATTTCGAAAGGATCGTGTTAAGATGAAACGCTTATTAATGACTTTATTCATTGGTTTAGCACTTGTAGCTTGTTCAAACACTAAAACAGATACAACCGATCAAAACAATGCAAATCAGAATAATACCACTCAAAATCAAAACAACAACGATACAACTACTGATCAAACAGCTGATGCTGACGTTAAATATCTTGAAGATTTAGGATATAAAGATGTTAAAGCTGCTACTGGTACAAATGCCCATCAGACATATAAATTAAATGAAGCAACTGCAGTTGATCAAAACATCTATGGTCAATGGGTTTTTACATGGGTTGAACCAGCAGAATATGTTGAAAAAGATGTCAATGTTCAACAATATACTGCAACTAAACACAATAAAAACTATGATGTTTTCGTTATGACAGATGCTAATCAGAACGTTATTGGTGGATACTACTACGAAGCAGGTCAAACAATGAATGAAGCTAAAATCTTAGATGAAAAACATACACCACGTATCGTAAAAGATTTCGAATCAACTTGGAATCGATTATTCAACATTAACCAAACAAACTCAACTGATACAACAGATACACAAGGTCAAAATCGATAATATAAAAAAGTCCAACAATGTTGGACTTTTTTAATTATTTCGATAGAACAGCTTTAACGACATACCGTTCTGGAGTGGGCCCCATATAAATAAATGGATAACACGTGACTAAAGTAATCGTTGGTTCTTCAGCAGTATGATAGATATATGGATCTTCTGGATCAACAATTTGAATCTCACTAATCTCAAACGTTAGCGTTCCATCTAACGTTTCTACAGTAATGTTGTCACCAATTTCAACATCTTTCAGATTCCATAAAATATTTTCTCGATGTCCATATAAAACAGAATTCCCTACTTCCCCTGGCTTAACTGTGCTTTCATCTAATCCAATCCCTTGCTTTAAAATAGCATCTGTCGTTCCCATACGTATTGGAATAATGTTATCATAATCGGAAATTTTTAATGTCCCAATTACACCATCAACTAATAGCTCCTTATTGTCTACATTTGACTGTTGATGTTGAGCTTTAATCCCTTCCCACTCGTGTAATGATTCATTCACTTTTTGATTCATTTCGAAGATTGGATAAATTGCCATGACACAACATCCTACTCCAATCACAATTAATAAAATAGAAAACCATTTTCTCATCATCAATCCCCCTATAGTAAAGGAGAAGACTTTCGGCTTCTCCTTTTTATTATTTACTGATCAAAACTCAAGTTATCAAACGATACAATTGTTTTTGTTTTATTTTTAGCATCGATATACTCGATAGTCACTTGATCTCCTTCACGACTAATTGGTAATTCTGGCGAAATTGTTCCAGATCCCATTAACAGTAATTCAGGATGTTCTTTTAAAATAATTGTATAGTACGTATTTCCATCCGTTTGACTCATTCCTAAACGGTCAATTGTAGCCGTAATTGTTTTATGCTCACCTGATGAAATATCAGAGAAGTTTCCTTGTCCACCGAAGACTAACTTCGTATAATTTGCACGAGCTTCATCCAGTGTTTCACCCGTTCCAACTTTAGAATAATCTTTAACATTAACAAATGCATATTGTTTAACTAATCCTTGATTATCTTTTAACGTCATGAAATAAGTTGGCTCATTTTCAACATTTAATAGTAATGGGAAACTTGATTGATATCCTAAATGCTGAACTTTCCCTTCTGCTGATTTCATTGCAGCTGTTTCAGTTGCTCCAGCAATTTTATAGAATGTTGTTTCTTTCGTACGTGTATTTGATAACATAAATCCAACCGTCGATTCATCTGAACCTGCTGATGTCATCCCTGTATAGAAATACCAATCACCGTCAATGTACATATAATTTGTCCCATGTGTTGTTTGAATAATTCCTTTTTTCGCAAATAATGTATTGATAAATCCGTTTGTATACCATCCCCAATCATTAATTTGATTAATCACAAATGATTGCGGTTGGATACGATCAATCCATTTTGGAGCATCTTCAACTGAATACTTCGCAGTTTCACCTGTTTGAGCATCGACTACAACAACACCTGTCGCATCAGCCCCACCGTGAATTCCAACTTTTTTCGTATAAGTTGTTACCACCCAATATGGACGACCATTATCGTCTAATTCAAATGAATAGTCCGTTAATCCTTCAAACATATTTCCTTCGAAATAAACTTTACGTCTAATATCATCATTAAAATAAGCTGATGGTAAATATTTTAATTTAATAGGATTTCCTTCGGCATCTTGTTGGACTAAACGTACATCTTGAGCATCTGTTGCAGAAACCATAATATATCCTGGTGTTCCTTCACGATTTGTAAACCATTTAATAATATCCACATGCTCAAGTGGAGCAACCCAGAATAATTCATCATTCATACTAATTAACGTATAATCGCCAACATAAACTTGCGATCCCAGTCCAACATCTTCTCCTAATTTCTTATCTCCTAGGCGACGAGCATAAGCCTCATCTACTGTTGGAATTTTTGATAAATCAACCATCGGAATGTCTTCTGTGAAATCCTTTGTTTCGATGTCTCCGATTAAATCATGATATTGCTGACTTAAAAGGATTGGCGTAGATGAAACTTGATACCCAATATAAATCACAAACAATGTGATAACACACAATTTGATTGTCTTACCTGGAAAATGAATCGGTTGACCTTTGGATAAATCTTGAAAAATATAACGAACATCTTCATAGAAATAAGCGATAATCGCAATGACTAATAATGCAAAAAATAAATTAAATCCCTCTTCAAATCGAATATTTAGAGGTACTAGTAATACGTAGTCCGCTATTAAAAATAAAATAATCAACGGAACAATGGTTACTAAAATATTTTTTAACCTTTTCATTCTACTCACTCCATTAATCTCTCTTCGAGTTCCATATCATTTAATGAGGCTATTATACCAAATAGTCCAATCTAATACCATAGTTTAAAATAAATCTGCCTACCAATTAAAATGGCTCTTTTCACACTCAAAAGATATGAGAAATATACAGCTTAATTCACCTAATATTTTACATACTTATACTAATCAGCTAATAAAGACTTACAACATTCTGCCGAAAATTCTATTCTCTTGTGGATTCTTCTTATCATTTAAAATTACTTTTCTATTCTATAAAAAAAGCTCTGACAACTGTCAGAGCTTATTAAGAAATCGATTATTAAGATAGTATGAGAATTTGAAGTTTTTTAAATCTGCGCTGCAAATCATAGATTTAAAGTTAGTCTTATTTTATTTGAGGAGTACAAAACTAATCTATAGGGAATATGTACCGAAATAATCGGTTATTCAAATTCACATTTTAGTGGTAATAATAAGCCTAATCTCATGACTGATTAGATTCATTATACTATCTCAAATTTCTTAACAGATTCTATTATACTACAAAATTTTGTATTTTTGTGAAAAAACACGAAAACTTTGTGATTTTTTATACTTTTATTTTTTTTACTTCTATTATCCTATGACAGGCAGGGTATTATAATAAGCAATTTACGGTGCATGTGATAAAAATAGGGTGATTATAATCACCCTATTTTTATTAAATTACTGTTGAATAGCTGTTGAAACTTCATCAACCATTTTTAGTGTAGATGTAAATCCACCAGTTGCTGTGTACCAAACTGCTGCATCTAAGTAAATAATATTACCATTTTTAGCTGCATCTGTTGAATTGATTAATTCGTTATTTAATGTTCCTTGTGCTGATGCTTCTCCACCAACAACTGCACCGCGATCAACAACGAATAAGTAATCCGGATTTAAGTCAGCGATATATTCAAATGAAACTTTAGCGCCGTGTTGTCCAGCTGACTCGATGTTTTCATCTGCTTCACCAAATCCAAAGCTATTATGAATAATACCAAAACGAGAAGACGCTCCGTATGCACTAACAGATCCTTCATTCGTTAAAACAACTAATGCATTTGATCCTTGAGCCGTTACTTCTTTATTTAAAGCTTCAATTTTTTCATTAACTTCTTCTAATCCTTTTTTCACAACCTCTTCTTTATTAAAGATCTCTCCTAATACTGTCATATTTTCTTCAAAAGATTGTAAATAATTATCGTTATCAATTGCCATGTAAATAGTAGGAGCAATTTCATTTAGTTCTTCATAATAATCTGATTGACGACCAGAAATGATGATTAAATCTGGATTCATTTCATAAACTGCCTCTAAATCTGGTTCTTTTAACCCCCCTGCATTTTGGTATTCATCTGATTCAAATTTTGATAAATGGGCTGGTAATGAAGTGGATTGTGGTACCCCTATCACTTCTACTCCTATATAATCTAATGCATCTAAAACACCTAAATCGAAAACAACAACATTTTTAGGTTCTTCATTCACCGTTGTTTCACCATATTCATGAGTAACTGTGACTGTTTTTGGTTCTTCTGCTTCTCCTCCACCTTGTGTAGTTTCATTACCTGCTGATGTTTGAGCACATGCTGTTAAAGCAACTAACCCTGCTAATACCGCTGAAGTTGATACTAATTTTTTTAATCCTTTTTTCATTTTCTTCTCCACCTTTATTTTATATTTTCAACTAAGTTTAGTAATACACACAGATTTTTTTGTCATTGATTTCTTGAACATTAAAATCCATGTCATATAACTTACTTAATGTTGATGCCTGCATAATTTCATCCACTGTTCCTGTCACCGCGATCTCACCATCTTGTAGGGCGATAATTTCATCTGAATAACAAGAAGCAAAATTAATATCATGAATAACAATCACAACGGTTTTACCTAATTCATCCGTAATTCGGCGTAGCATCTTCATAATCTGAACGCTATGTTTCATATCTAGATTATTTAATGGTTCATCTAAGAAGATATAATCCGTGTCTTGAGCTAAAACCATTCCAATAAAAGCACGTTGTCGTTGCCCTCCACTTAATTCATCTAAGAATTTATGTTGAATATCTTCTAGTTGCATATAGGCTAATGCCTCATCAATCTTAACCTGATCTTCTGCTGTTAGATTTCCTTGACTATGTGGGAAACGTCCAAAGGCAACTAAGTCACGAATGGTTAAACGAACATTTAAGTGATTACTTTGTTTTAAGATTCCCATCACTTTTGATAATTCTTTTGTGTCCCATTTAGAAATCTCTTTTCCATCGATAAATACTTCACCTGAATCTTTTTTAAGCAATCGACTCATCATGCCGAGAACAGTACTTTTTCCTGCACCATTCGGACCTATAAATGAAGTAATTTTACCACGCTTGATTTGGAAAGAAACATTATTCACGACTGCTTTAGAACCATATTTTTTTGAAATATTTTTAACCTCAATCATAAACGTTCCTCCTTCAATAAGATATAAATAAAGTAAAGTCCACCGACGAAGTTAATAATAACCCCTATGGTTGTATTAAATTGGAATACTCGTTCGACTAAGAACTGCCCTCCAATTAAAGCTAATAAGCTAAGTAAGATAGACGTTGGAATGACGATACTATGACGATAATCTTTAATCATTTGATAAGCTAAATTCGTGACTAAAATCCCTAAGAAAGTAATAGGCCCTACTAAAGCTGTAGAAACAGAAACCAAGATGGCTACAGCAACAAGCATTTTTCTAACCATTCGGTCATAATCAATCCCTAAATTAATAGCCTGTTCTTTTCCCAAAGCTATAACATCTAACTTTTTAGCATCTTTTAAAACCCAAAATAGAGTAAGTCCCATCGTAATAGTTGAGATACCCAATAAGGAGGACTTAACATTGTTGAAACTTGCAAACATCTTATTTTGAACAATTAAGAACTCATTTGGATCCATGACCATTTGCATAAATGATGATAAACTACTAAACAATGTTCCAAAAATCATTCCAATCATTAATAAGAAGAATAAATTTGTATTTTCTCTTCTAAACATCATTTTAAATAAGAATAATGAGAAGACAATCATTAATCCTCCTGCAATCAAGAAGTTTAAGTTTGATCCCATTAAAGCGACATTCAATGATCCTAAAGAAAAGACAATTAATGTTTGAAATAAATTATAAAGTGAATCTAATCCTAATACACTTGGTGTTAAAATTCGATTATTTGTAACTGTCTGGAAAATAACTGATGAAACAGCGACTCCACTTCCTGTCATTGCAATTGCAATTAATTTTGGTATACGTCTTGATAAGGCGTATTGATAAGAGTTGGGGTTCAATCCATAAACTAAGAATAAAACACTACATACTACTACTAATAGGAATAGGATATATAAAACTTTATGCCGACGCATTTGAATCCCTCCTCATCAACATGTATAAGAAAATGACACTTCCGATAATTCCAACAGTTAATCCAATCGATACTTCATACGGATAAATGACTAAGCGTCCAATCACATCACAAATCAGTAAGAATACTGCTCCTAGTAATGCAGTATGTCCTAAACTATGTTTTAAGTTATCGCCTAAGTACATCGATACAATATTTGGAACAATTAATCCGATAAACGGAATCGATCCAATGGTAATAATGATGACCGATGTAATTAAAGCGACAATCGTTAATCCTACATTGACAATCCATTTATGATTAAGCCCTAGATTAGTTGAAAAATCTTCTCCCATCCCAGCAATCGTAAATTTATTGGCATATAAGAAAGCGACAACAACAAGAGGAATACTTAAATAAAGTAACTCATAATTTCCTTTCATGATGTTCGTGAAATCTCCCTGTGCCCAAGAAGAAATATTTTGTACAAGATCAAACTGATAAGCAATAAAGCTTGTGATCGAATTGACGACATTTCCAAGCATCATCCCGATTAACGGAATAAATAAGGAATTTTGAAATTTTACTTGCTTCATAATCCCCATAAATAAAAATGTTCCAAATAATGAACAAATAAAAGCAAACAGCATCTTATGGACGAGTGAAGCCCCTGCAAAGAATACCATTGCAATTAACATTCCTAACTTTGCAAAATCCATCGTTGCTGCTGTCGTTGGTGAAACAAATTTATTTCTTGTCAGCTGCTGCATAATTAAACCGCAGATACTCATTCCAATCCCAGTTACACAAACACTTAATAAACGTGGTATACGACTGACAAATAAAATATATAATTGATGACTATCGCCATTTAAAATTGCTGATAGTGTCACTTCACTGACTCCAATAAACACGGAAATGACGGATAAGATGATAAGCAAAGTTGCTAAATATCTCTTCTTCAAGTCTACCCCCTCTTTCTTTATCTTCATATTTACTCTTTATCTTCATATTTACTCTTTATCTTCATATTTACTCTTTATCTTCATATTTACTCTTTATCTTCATATTTACTCTTTATCTTCTATATGCTATAATAACCTCAACGCAATTGATAATCGTTATCAAATTACTGATTATATTATAGCAGTTATAAAATTTAATTTCTTTGATTATATTTAGATTTTTATAACTATTTTTACGTTAGTGGTGTTTTCTGTAAATAAGCACCTTTTAATATAATGAGCGAGGTGTGGATATGAAGCAAGAAACTATAAATCAGTCTAATAAAGTAGGTTTATATGGACAGCGTGTTTACCTCTATGTAGAGCAAAATTTTGATCGTCAATTAAAACTTGAAGATGTTGCAAGCTATTTTCACTTGAATAAATGCTATTTTTGTTCTGTTTTAAAAAAAGAGTTAGGAAAGACATTTTCACAAATTGTGAATGAAGTTCGAGTTGAAAAAAGCAAAGAGCTATTAAGAGAAGGAAATCTCTCAACATTATCAATTGCTCTCTCAGTAGGATTTAATAATCAAAATTACTTTAATATGACATTTAAAAAACTAACAGGAATGACTCCTTTACAGTATCGTAAAATTGCTCATCTCAACGAAAAAGAGGCGTAAGTAACTAGTTACTTACGCCTCTTTTATTATTAATCAACTAAAATTTCTCGTAACACACGTCCATCTGCTTCAGGCATTTCAAATCCTAAAATAGCTGCACATGTTGGAGCAATATCCACAACTTTAGCAACAGAAAGCTCTTTTCCTTCTAACACTCCTGGACCACTTAAAATTAAACATGGCTGTTCCCCTTTACTTGGAATATGACCATGTGTCCCACGACTTACACGGTAATCTTCATTCATGATAGGATTTTGGTAATCCGCCATAATATTAAATCCAAATGAAGATCCTTCTTTTGCTTCTAAAACAAAGGTGAAGTTTCCATCTAAACGATATGTTTTCTTCACTTGCTCACGAGTAAAGATATGCTCAATATATAATAACTCACGATTTTCATTTAATAATTGATACACTTTATCTGTTAACTCTTGATCAGTTGGATCTTTTAAATAAACATGAGCCGAAACAGCACTTGATTGAACATAGGCTTGCCAATCTGTCATATTTCCTTCTTCATCTACTGTTAACAATCCATTTTCAATTAATAATTTATTGGCATTAACGCTCATATCAATATCTACTTGACCGTGGTCTGAACAAAATACAAATGTTGTTTGCTCGTATAATCCTTGAGCTTTTAATTCATCCACAACAATAGCTAACATATCATCTAAATACTTATAAGCATCTACTAGCTTTTCAGATAATACACCATGTGAATGACGATAATGATCTGGTAATGTCATATGCATTAATGTTAAATCTGGCTGATAGCGATTAATCACATATTTTGAAGCTAATGCAGAGAATTTATCTGTTGAATAGTAATTTGGTAATGTCCATGCTTCCGCACAGTAATCCCACATTTCTTGTGTTAAAACAGCATTTGAGTTTTTGCGAATTTCTGATTCTTGTTCTTCTTTTGGATAATGAATCCCTGCACGTTGAATAACATAGTCTACGTTAGCTCCTACTAAAGTTGGCCAACTATTAATGAATGCTGAATATCCATTTTCTTGCGCCAACTCAGGTAAAATTTGAGCTTTGTTTTGTGTACGTAATTCATACCAAGGTGCTTTATTCATTAATGGTGTGAACACTTCATTTGTAATAACACCATGCTTTTCTGGATAAGTTCCTGATACAATCGAGGCATGTGCTGTATAAGTCATTGATGGATAAACTGTTTCAACTGACTTAACAATTGATGCTTTTTCTAAAATGGGGGCGAATGTCGGTAAAGTTTTTAAAATTTCAATATCTTTACCAATCATTGCGTCTAAGGAAATTAATAATAATTTTTTCTTCATTGATTCCACTCTCTTTCTTGCTGTACTCCTCTAACTTGATGCTACAAATCACTCTATTCATTTATAATGATGACATAAATTAATTTAATTGTCCAACTTTAAGTCGCACACTCGTTATATTTAGGACGTACAATATATTAGTTAAATAGGAAATGGAGCGATATTTATGAAATTGCTTAACACACTTCTTATCATTTGCGCTTTTCTGCTCTTTTTTATTGGAATTGAAACACCTGTTTCAGTTGAACCAGATATCTCCTATCTTAAACGTTCAACAAATTTAAGAGAATTGGATTTAAGACCTAATATTGAACAGGTGATTAATCTACTTTATCCAATGTAAAATAAAAATCCATTATTTCATAATGAAATAATGGATTTTTGTTTTTAGTAACCAAAAAGAATTTTATAAATGACGTAAAACCATCCTAATAGACCATGGATAATAGCCCATAAGATGGAGTGATGAATACTAAATGAGACAACAACTGCAATCATCATTCCAAGATTATAACTTTTCCCTAAAGCAGACAGTACTCCTTTACGAAGTTGATGATGATAATCTTCACGCAATTCTGCTCTTAACTCTTCCTTCAGCTGTTTACGCCAATAATCTTTTTCCGAAGACTGGCTACCATCACTGATAACTTCTGCTTCTACAACTTCTACTTGCTCTTCATATTGTCCCATTGATTTTTATCCTTTATTATCTATTTTTTAATTCCTCTAACTCCTCAGCTGTAAATTGATAACGTTCCATACAGAAGTGACAAACTGCTTCTGCACCATTATCCTCATCAATCATTGCTTGAATTTCATCTTTACCTAAGCTCATGATTCCAGTTTCAAATTTCTCTTTTGAACATTTACATTCAAAATGAACATCATGACGATCTAAAATACGAACTTCATCTTTACCAAAAATCGCTTCTAAAATAGCTTCTGGTGTATATCCTTCATCAATCATTGTAGAAACTGGCTTGATATTAGCTAATGCTGTTTCTAATTTAGTTAGTGTTTCTTCTGTTGCACCTGGCATCACTTGAACAATGAATCCTCCTGCTGCACGAACAGAGTTATCTGGATCAACTAAAACCCCAACTCCAACTGCAGATGGTACTTGCTCAGATACTGCAAAATAATAAGTGAAATCATCACCTATTTCACCTGTTTGTAATGGAACTTGTCCTGTGAAGTAATCTTTTAATCCTAAATCTTTTGTTACTGATAATTGTCCATCTGTTCCAACAGCCATTCCAACATTTAATTTTCCTGAATTATATTGGAAATGAACCTCTGGGTTTGTTACGTATCCACGAACGATTCCTTTTGAATCTGCATCAACAATGATTGATCCGATGGGCCCGTTCCCGTTAATACGAATTGTAATTGTTTCTTCACCTTTTAATTGACTTCCCATCATCGCTGCAACTGTTAAAGTACGACCTAATGCAGCAGATGCTGTTGGCCAACATCCATGACGACGGCGCCCTTCTTCAACTAAATTCGTTGAACTAATTGCAAACGCACGAATTTGATCATCAAAGGCTAAAGCTTTTACTAAATAATCTTTCATCTATGATTCCTCCTGATTGATAGTTATTTCTTAGGAAATTAGAAACTAATATCTCGTTTATCAATTTTACACGAATGGTGTCTATTTGAAAAGTTACTTTCATTATCCATCTACTTCATTATCCCAATAACTATATGATTTTTTCCTATAGATAAAACTACACGATATATGCATATATTTTACTCTAATTTTATAAACTAATAATGGGCTATTCAACCCTTATTTTTAACGGATAGGGGGATTTTATTTGTACTATTTAAGAAATTTTTTAGCATTAGGACTTATTCTTTGTTTGATTCCACTCCTAATTTTCAGTCCAATAAATCTTCAACCCTATGAACGTTATATTTGGATAGGGATTTTATTCCTTTGGTTTATTCAACGACACCAGATTAATGACCAATGCCTAATTATCCTGAGTGCTTCCTTTCTGACTTTTCTTTTCTTATCCTGTCAGATATGGGAAATAAGTCGTCGAATTATTATTGGATTAATTTTGATTATTGGAATTCTCTTAATGATTATTATTTGTTCCCTTGATTATACGGTTATCCGTCACTTAAAACACCGAATCAAATAAAAAACCGCTCTTCATACAAGAAGCGGTTTTTTTATATTTATTCAAAAAATTATTCTTTTGTTAAATCAATGATTGGTAACTTTTCTTTCGAAACAGTTAAGGTTGATTTTAACTTATAGTTACCTTCACGAACTAACTTAAATTTAGGTTGTTTTTTATCTTCTTTTGAATCAGCTACACTATAAGCAGTTGTTTCTAACTTCCCTTTTTCAACTAACTCATCAATTTGTTCTTTAGTTAATGTTTCGTATTGTAATAATGTCTCAGCAATTAATTTTACTAAGTCTTGATTTGATAGTAAAACTTTTCGACAACGATTATAACACTCACTAATAATCTTATGAATTTCTTCATCAATTTGACGTGCTAAATGATCAGAGAAGTTTTTATCTTTATTATAGTCACGTCCTAAGAAGACATTTCCACTACGTTGTTCGTATTGGATTGGACCTAAATCACTCATCCCATACTCTGTTACCATTGCACGTGCAATCGCTGTAGCTTTTTGGAAGTCATTATGAGCTCCTGTTGTTACTTCATTAAATGTAATTTCTTCTGACACACGTCCAGCAAGTAAACCAGTAATACGGTCTAATAAATCTTGTTTTGTTTGTAAATATGTTTCCTCTTCAGGAAGCATTAAGGCATAACCACCTGCTTCACCACGCGGAATGATTGTAACTTTATGAACAACCTCAGCATTTTCAAGTTTGATACCAACAACAGCATGTCCTGCTTCATGATAAGCAACAACACGACGCTCTTTCTTCGAGAAGACTTTCGATTTTTTAGCAGGTCCCATCATAACGCGGTCTGTTGCTTCATCCACGTCTTTCATTTGAATTTGCTTACGATTATCACGAGCAGCTAATAACGCTGACTCATTTAATAAGTTCTCTAAATCTGCACCACTAAATCCTGGTGTACGACGGGCGATATCCTCTAAACGTACTTCAGGTGCTAAACGCTTATTACGAGCATGTACTCTTAAAATTGCTTCACGTCCTTTTACATCTGGACGACCAATTGTAATTTGACGGTCAAAACGTCCTGGACGTAATAAAGCTGGATCTAATACGTCTGGTCGGTTTGTTGCAGCCATAACAATAATTCCAGAGTTTGGACCGAATCCATCCATTTCAACAAGTAACTGGTTCAATGTTTGTTCACGCTCATCGTGTCCTCCACCCATACCAGCTCCACGTTGACGACCCACAGCATCAATCTCATCAATAAAGATGATACATGGTGCTGTTTTCTTAGCTGTTTGGAACATATCACGAACACGGCTTGCTCCAACCCCAACGAACATCTCAACGAAATCTGAACCTGAGATTGAATAGAATGGCACACCAGCTTCACCAGCTACGGCACGAGCAAGTAATGTTTTACCTGTACCTGGAGGCCCGACTAATAAAATACCTTTTGGTACACGAGCACCCATTTCATTATATTTAGCTGGGCTTTTTAAGAAGTCCACAACTTCTACTAACTCTTCTTTTTCTTCATCATTTCCGGCTACGTCATCAAATGAAATCCCTTCTTGTTTTGATAACTTCGCACGGCTCTTACCGAAGTCAAATGCTTTATTATTCCCGCGTTGGGCTGATCTAAACATGAACATGATAACCCCTAGGAATAATACTGTTAATACAGCATAAGATAAGAAACTCCATACCTTACCAATCGTTGGTGCTACACCATTTGTTAAGCTAACATTATGGCTAATAGCTAAGTCACTTATTTTATCATAAGCAGTATCAGCTACAATGATTGTATAAGGAGTTTCCTTCCCATTAACTTTCATCTTACCTGAAATAGTCCATAAGTTTTTATTATCTTCTCCATCGATTGGACGAGCATCCATTGAAAGGACATTCTCGTTTTCAATTTGTGTAACAAATTCATTATATGTTGGTTCTTCAATAACTGTTTGTTCCGGTTCAATAAATATAAATCCATATAATCCTAAAACAATAATAAATAGAATGAAGTAGATTCCAATACTTTGTGGACCTTTTTTATTAAAACTACTTTTCTTTTTAATGCTATTAATCTTATCCTTTGGATTAATTGGCGGCATTTTCGCACCTCTTTCTTAATTCATATAGACTTCTTCTTTAAGAATACCTACATATGGTAAATTACGATAATACTCATCATAATCTAATCCGTATCCTACAACGAATGCTTTTGGAATATTAAATCCAATATATTTAGGTTCCATGACAACGACGCGTCCTTCTGGTTTATCTAACATTGTTACCACCTCAACTGAAGCTGCTCCACGATGTTTTAATAACGCAATCACTTTATCTAATGTGAACCCTGTATCTACGATATCCTCAACAATGATGATATGACGATTTTCCACTGAAGTATCTAAGTCTTTTAAAATTTTAACTTGTCCAGAAGAAGTTGTTCCCCCGTGATAGCTAGAAACATCCATAAATTCGATTTGAACTGGAATGTTCATGTGTTTCATTAAATCTCCGATAAAAGGAATTGATCCTTTTAATAAACCTAATAAAATTGGTTTTTTATCCGCATAGTCGATTTCTAATTGTTTTGCTAATTCTGCTGCTTTGGCCTCAATTTGCTCAGTTGTAAATAAAATTTCTTTAATATCGTTATGCATCTTTTTCATTCCCTCCACGGTGGCAATAATCAATTGTAATTACATGACCTTTTACTTGTCGATGACAAAGCGCTGACTTTTTTAAAAGCGGGATCCAAATGATTTGATCATTGGCATCTGTTACAATAGGCCAAGAATCTCTTAGTACCCTAGGAATCTTATTTTCAATCATAATTTCCTTTACTTTTTTAGATCCATAATCATTCATTAACTGAATACGATCGCCTGGTCTACGCGTTCTAACTTTTAAAGGTAATTCTATTTCATTATAACACAAATGAACTTTATTAATGCAAGATTTTTCCGTTTTTTCATCGACTTTGTTCTCACTTACTTTAATCACAGAACCAATGGGTAAAACTGTCCTTGTATCAAATGATAGAACCACTTCATAGTCATGCTCCAATAGAGGTATTGTAGAGAATTTTACTACATCATATGCGATTATACAACTGATTTGATGTGGTAAGGTTAACATTAAATTAGGCTTCGGATTTTTAATAAGTTTTTGAATTTCTTCAATATGCATCGTTTGAATATCTTTGAGTGTAAACTTCTGTAAAATCCGTTTAATAAGACGTCTCATTAAACTTGGAGGTAATTCTTGAAGAAAACTTCGCGAGACTTCAAAAGTTCCTTCACTTTGAAAAACATGACTCATTAATTGATCAACTTGTGCGGAAAAGTAGGCTTCATCTTCACTTAATTGCTCACTAATCATCCTTGCATGTTCATAAATAGATGGACTTTCTTTCACCAACACCGGAACAATATACTTTCTAATACGATTTCTTGTATAAACATCACTTTTATTAGATTCATCTTCCCTGAACAAGACTTGCTCTTTTTCACAATATTCATAGATTTGTTTCTTAGTAACAGCAATTAAAGGTCGAACAACTTTTAATCCTTCATTTATAGTCGTTGGTTCAATGCCAATTAAACCACTAGGAATATTTTGATATAAGAACCGATGAAGCTGAGTCTCTAGTTGATCATCTGCGTGATGTGCTGTCACTAAACATCCCGCCCCGTAATCGTTGGCTACTGACTTAAAGAACTCATAACGTTTATTTCTCGCATATTCATGAAAGTTTTCAACCTCATTCGTTTTAGGTAAGTAATAGACCTCATAGGGAAGATCATAAGCACGTGAAACTTGTTCAACTAAGATTTCATCTAACTCTGAGTTTTCTCGTTTTTTATGGTTAACATGAGCCACGATTAAACGTAGTTGATGAGTTGTAGCAAAGTGCTTCATGAAATGCAATAATGCCATCGAATCCGCACCTCCCGACACAGCTACAATAACCGAGTTGTTTTTCTCAAATAAATTGTATTTTTTTATCGTCTCTAATATAACCTTTTGCATTAAAATCTCAAACTCCTTATAACTCATAAAAAACGCTTATAATCTATTATATCCATTTTGAGGTAAAAAAAAAGTATCGCCTAAAGTTTCATACACTTTTTCCCCATTATCCAATTATAATTAAAAACGATCAGATAAAATTCTGATCGCTTTTAATTGTAATGAGCTCTATTACAATCTATAAACTTGCACAAAAGGTGCGTTACTAAAGAATATTAAACAAGATTACTTGCGCACATAATCTTATTAATTTCCTTAGCCTTAAGCATCAATTTTTATTAACAGATAAAATTACTTATTAGTGGTCCTTCATCTTAGGCGGACCTCCGAATACGGCCCTGTATCCGGTAAAAACGATATTTCTATCGTGGCATCTATTCAATTGTCTGTCCGAACACGGCTTCTCACATGGAAAAGCACTATTATACTACATTAATTTTTTGAGCCACCAGCAAACGTTGGTAGCTCTTTTTGTTTTCTTAGAATCTTTTCTTAATTTTAAATTACTTATGTATAACCACCTGGATATTTGACTATAATAAATAATCTTTGATTTATTACTTCATACATTTTTATTCTCATCCATTCTTTATGGCTCTTTCTAGAGTATGAATTCATAAGTCCTTTCATATTTTTAATCTTCGTCTTACTCAAGACTTCATTCAATTATTAAGTGATCGATCAACAAAATTGGCTCCGACCCCAATTATGAGATATTCTATCTATAAGATAGCCTCTACTTTTATAAATTCCTGTACATAAAATCAATTTCGTTTCTGATTTTTTTAAATTGTGGATAAGTTCCACTATTAATATGCCCACTCCGACTGGAACCTATTAATCAATTAACTCGCATATACATTCTTTAACTCATTTTAATCAGATTAGCTCTGACCTTAATCTGATTTTCATACCTATTTGTTACAAACTAGCTCTGAATCTGGATTTACTTACCAAACTCATACACATACTCACACATGGAAAACTTATCTCAACTCCATCCATACGTTTTACCGACTAAATCATTCATCTGATTCAATAATTAATTTTCTTACATTTTGAAACCTTAATTATCATACTACCCTACTATTAAACTTTAGCAATTTTTATTACTAACTAAACGTCTCTATATTAGCTCAACGTTTTACATATAGATCATTAAACTTCATACACACATCACACACTAACTTACTCGCACACTTTTTTCAAACCAGCTCCGACTTCTGATTTGTTTAACAAACTCATACACACATCACACACTAACTTACTCGCACACTTTTTTCTCAAACCAGCTCCGACTTCTGGTTTGTTTACCAAACTTCACACACATCACACACTAACTTACTCACACACTTTTTCAAACCAGCTCCGACTTCTGATTTGTTTAACAAACTCATACACACATCACACACTAACTTACTCGCACACTTTTTTCTCAAACCAGCTCCGACTTCTGGTTTGTTTACCAAACTTCACACACATCACACACTAACTTACTCACACACTTTTTCAAACCAGCTCCGACTTCTGATTTGTTTACCAAACTTCACACACATCACACACTAACTTACTCGCACACTTTTTTTC
>OATT01000144.1_pt1 | contig 79557 bp, 97 predicted proteins | sample 1476071 | NCBI WGS metagenome assembly OATT01 (sample SAMEA2579989, study PRJEB22360) | human gut metagenome | biome: human gut; feature: human-associated habitat; material: faeces | place: Denmark | collected 2008/2010 | reverse complement strand
GTACAGTTATTCACAATATTGAAATGCAACCAGGTAAAGGTGGACAAGTGGCTAGATCAGCTGGTGTGTCTGCTCAAATCTTAGGTAAAGAAGGAAAATATGTCACTGTAAGATTAGCTTCTGGTGAAGTTAGAAAATTCTTAGCTGTTTGTAGAGCAACAGTTGGTGTTGTTGGAAACGAAGACTATGGATTAGTTAACTATGGTAAAGCTGGTCGTAACAGATGGAGAGGTATTAGACCAACAGTACGTGGTTCAGTAATGAATCCTAATGATCACCCTCATGGTGGTGGTGAAGGTAGAACTTCAATTGGTCGTAAAGCTCCAATGACTCCTTGGGGTAAAAAAGCTCTTGGAGTTAAAACTAGAAATAGTAAAAAAGCTTCAAATAAAATGATCGTGCGTCGTCGTAACGGTAAATAGAAGGAGGTTATAGAATATGGCAAGAAGTTTAAAAAAAGGTCCATTCGTGGATGAACACTTAATGAAAAAAGTAGAAGCATTAAATGCTGCTAGTAAAAAAGAAGTCATTAAAACATGGTCAAGACGTTCTACAATCTTCCCACAATTTATTGAACACACATTCGCAGTATACAACGGAAGAGAACATATCCCAGTTTATGTAACTGAAGATATGGTTGGACATAAGTTAGGAGAATTTGCTCCTACTAGAACTTACCATGGTCATGATGCTGATGATAAAAAGTCAGGTAAATAGAGAGAGAGGAGAAAATTAACATGGAAGCAAGAGCACAAGCTAAAATGATTCGTGTTTCACCTCAAAAAGCTAGATTAGTCGTTGACTTAGTAAGAGGTAAGAACTTAAAAGAAGCACTTGGTATCTTAGAATATACTAACAAAAGTGCGACTCCTGCAATCATTAAAGTCGTAAAATCTGCTGCACAAAATGCTGTTTTCAATGAAGGTGCAGAAGAAGAAAAATTATTTATTAAAGAAATCTATGTAGACGAAGGTCCTACATTAAAAAGATTCCGCGCTAGAGCAAAAGGTAGCGGTACTCAAATTTTAAAGAGAACAAGCCACATTACATGTGTGGTTGCTGAAAGATAGGAGGGCAAAGTATGGGTCAAAAAGTAAGTCCAGTCGGATTACGTGTTGGCGTTAACCGTGATTGGAATTCAAGATGGTACGCTAATGATAAAGACTTTGCTTCATTATTACACGAAGACATCAGAATTCGTGAATTCTTAAATGCAAAGTTAAAAGGCGCTTATGTCGCTAATATTGAAATTGAAAGATCTAAAAACAGAGTTAACATCTTTGTTCATACATCTAGACCTGGTGTTGTTATTGGTAAAGATGGTGAAGCAGTTGATGCTTTAAGAAAACAAGTGACTAAATTAGTAAAGGATAAACAAGTGTTTATCAATATTGTTGAAATCAAAAATCCAGATGTTGTTGCACAACTTGTTGCAAACAGAATTGCTGAGCAATTAGAAAACCGTGCTTCATTTAGAACAGTTCAAAAAAGAGCAATCCAAAGTGCTATGAGAGCTGGAGCTAAAGGAATTAAAACTTGTGTATCAGGTCGTTTAGGTGGTGCTGATATGGCAAGAACAGAAGGTTATTCTGAAGGAAATGTACCTCTTCATACATTAAGAGCTGACATTGATTATGCGACTGCAGAAGCTGACACAACTTATGGAAAATTAGGAGTAAAAGTTTGGATTTGTAAGGGAGAAATTCTTCCTGCAAAGAAGAAAGGGGATAAATAATCATGTTGATGCCTAAGAGAACTAAATATAGAAGACCTCATAGAATTAAATATGAAGGTAAAGCTAAAGGTGGAACTGAAGTTTCTTTTGGTGAATATGGATTACAGGCTCAAGAAGGTGCTTGGATTACTTCAAGACAAATCGAAGCAGCTCGTATCGCTATGAACCGTTATATGAAACGTGGTGGTCAAGTTTGGATTAGAATTTTCCCTCATTTAGCTAAAACAAAGAAACCTCTTGAAGTCCGTATGGGTTCAGGTAAAGGTGCTCCAGAAGAATGGGTAGCAGTAGTAAAAACAGGACGCGTAATGTTCGAAGTCGCTGGTGTAGAAGAAGAAGTTGCAAGAGAAGCTTTAAGACTTGCATCTCATAAACTACCAATCAAATGTAAGATTATTGGAAGAGGTGAGTAATTGTGACAGTTCAAGATATTAGAAATACAGAAACTCAAGAATTACTTAACAAAGTAGAAGAGTACAAGAAAGAGTTATTTGGATTAAGATTCCAAGCAGCAACTGGTCAATTGGAAAATACTGCTCGTATTAGAACAGTGAGAAAAAATATTGCAAAGATTAAAACAATTATTAGAGAAAGAGAATTAAACAAATAATTAGAAGGAGAAGAATATGGAAAGAAACAATCGTAAAGTTTATACTGGAACAGTTATTTCTGCAAAGATGGATAAAACAATTACTGTTTTAGTAGAAACTCATGTTAAACACAAATTATACGGAAAACGTGTTAAATCTTCTAAAAAGTTTAAGGCTCATGATGAAGAAAATATTGCAAGAGATGGTGACATTGTCAAAATCATGGCAACTCGTCCATTATCTGCAACTAAACGTTTCCGTTTAGTAGAAGTTGTTAAGAAAGCAGAAATTATTTAAGAAAAGAATCTGAAAGGAGGTCACTCAAATGATCCAAAATGAAAGCAGATTAAAAGTTGCTGACAATACAGGAGCAAAAGAAGTACTAGTAATAAGAAACCTTGGTGGTTCAAATAGAAAATTTAGTAACATCGGTGATATCGTCGTAGCTACAGTGAAACAAGCGACTCCAGGTGGTACAGTTAAAAAAGGTGAAGTAGTTAAAGCTGTTATCGTAAGAAGTAAATATGGTGTTAACCGTGACAACGGTTCATTAATTAAGTTCGATGATAATGCATGTGTAATCATTAAAGATGATAATTCACCTAAAGGAACTCGTATCTTTGGACCGGTTGCAAGAGAGTTAAGAGATGCAGATTTCATGAAAATCGTATCATTAGCTCCTGAGGTATTATAGGAGGAGAACGAGAAGATGAAATTACGTGTAGGTGATACAGTTCAAGTTATCGCTGGTAGCGATAAAGGAAAAACTGGAGAAGTTATTCAAATTCTTAGAAAAGAAAATAAAGTTATTGTTGAAGGTGTTAACATGGTTACTAAACACATTAAACCTTCACAGGCTGATCCAGAAGGTGGAATTGTAACAAGAGAAGCTCCTATTCATGCTTCAAATGTTGCATACTATGATTCAAAAGCAAAAGAAACTGTTAAAATTGGATACGGAATTGAAAATGAACAAAAAGTTCGTATCAATAAAAAAACAGGTAAAGCATTAGACAAAACTACAAAGAAGAAAAAGTAATCGGAAGGAGGTTAAATAATGAACCGACTAAAGGAACGTTATGAAAATGAAATTAGTAAGTCATTAATGACTAAATTTAATTATAATTCAGTAATGCAAGTTCCAGCTATGGAAAAAATCGTTATCAATATTGGTGTTGGTGATGCAGTAAGTAACTCTAAATTATTAGATGAAGCTGTTGAAGAATTAACAATTATTACAGGACAAAAACCTGTTGTAACTACAGCTAAAAAATCAATCGCTGGATTCAAATTACGTGAAGGTATGCCAATCGGATGTAAAGTAACATTACGTGGTGAAAGAATGTATGAATTCTTAGATAAATTGGTAAATATCTCTTTACCTCGTGTAAGAGACTTTAGAGGAGTACCTAAAAACTCATTTGATGGAAGAGGAAATTATACTTTAGGTATTAAAGAACAATTAATTTTCCCTGAAATCAATTTTGATAAAGTAAACAAATTAAGAGGAATGGATATTGTATTCGTAACTACTGCTAAAACAGACGAAGAAAGTCGTGAATTATTAGCACAATTAGGAATGCCATTCCACAAATAAGGAGGACTTAATTAATGGCTAAAACATCAATGAAAGTTAAACAACAACGTCCTCAGAAATACAAAGTTCGTGAGTATACAAGATGCGAACGTTGTGGACGTCCACATTCAGTAATTAAAAAATTCAAATTATGCCGTATTTGTTTCAGAGAATTAGCTTATAAAGGTGAAATTCCTGGAGTAAAGAAAGCTAGTTGGTAAACAAATAATCCCAAATGGAAGGAGGACATGTGAATGGTTACAGATCCAATCGCAGATATGTTAACAAGAATTCGTAATGCTAATCAACAACGTCATGCAGAAGTTGTTATTCCAGCATCAAAATTAAAAGCAGACTTAGCTGAAATTTTGAAAAACGAAGGATTTATTAAAGGATATAAAGTTGAAGGCGAAGGTGTTATCAAAAACATCGTTATCACTTTAAAATACAAAGGTAATGAAAGAGTAATCACAGGATTGAAGAGAGTATCTAAACCTGGTTTACGTCAATATGCAAAAGTAAACGAAATCCCTAAAGTATTAAATGGATTAGGAATCGTTGTATTATCAACTTCTCAAGGGCTTATGACTGATAAAGAAGCAAGAGCTAAACAAGTTGGTGGAGAAGTATTAGCATATATCTGGTAATAAAAAAAATTAAACAGGAGGTGTAACTGATGTCTCGTGTAGGTAATAAAATTATCAATGTACCTGAAGGTGTAAAAGTGGAAATTGCAAATGATAACACAATTACAGTAACAGGTTCAAAAGGGACTTTAGTCAGACAGTTTTCACCATTAATCAAAGTAGAGATGGATGGAACTGAAATTAAAGTAAGCAGAACAAGTGAACAAAAAGCTGTTAAACAATTACATGGTACAACAAGAGCATTACTTGCAAATATGATCGAAGGTGTACACAATGGATACGAAAAGAATTTAGAAATCGTTGGTATTGGGTACCGTGGTGCTATGCAAGGAAATAAATTAGTATTAAATGTAGGATATTCTCATCAAGTTGAAATCGAAGGTGAAGAAGGAGTTAAAATTGAAACTCCTACTCAAACAACTATTAAAGTTTCTGGGATTTCTAAAGAAAGAGTTGGAGAAATCGCTGCAAGAATTAGAGCTGTTAAGAAACCTGAACCTTATAAAGGAAAAGGTATCAAATACGTTGATGAAAGAATTATTAGAAAAGAAGGTAAAACTGCTGGTAAGAAGTAGTTAATATTTAAAGGAAGGAGCTATTAATCATGGCTAAAACTATGTCAAGAAACGATTTACGTCTTAAACGTCATGCAAGAGTTCGTAACAAAATTAGTGGAACTCCTGAATGTCCTCGTTTAAATGTATTCCGTTCAAGCTCTCATATCCATGCACAAATCATTGATGATGTTAATGGAGTAACTTTAGTTGCTGCATCTTCAGTAGATATGAAACTAGCAAAAGGTGGAAATGTAGAAGCTGCTACTCAAGTTGGTAAAGAAATCGCTAAAAGAGCAATCGCAAAAAATATTGAAAATGTAGTATTCGATCGTGGAGGATACATCTATCATGGTCGTGTGAAAGCACTAGCTGAAGCTGCTAGAGAAGCTGGATTGAAATTCTAATAGGAGGTTAAAGAATGGAACAACGTAAACCAAGAGAAAATGGGCCAAGAAGAAATGGACCTAGAAAAAACGGTCCTAGAAGAAATAACGGACCTAAAGTTGAAAAAGAATTCGAAGAACGTGTTGTTACTATTAACCGTGTTACTAAAGTTGTAAAAGGTGGACGTAAATTCCGCTTTGCAGCATTAGTTGTTATTGGTGATAGAAAGGGACGTGTTGGATTCGGAACTGGTAAAGCAAACGAAGTACCTGATGCTATTAGAAAAGCATCTGAAGCAGCTAAGAGAAATGTAATCAATGTACCTATGGTTCATGGAACTATTCCTCATGAAGTGAATGGTATGTTTGGTTCAGGAAATGTATTCTTAAGACCTGCATCTCAAGGTACTGGAATCATTGCTGGTGGACCAGTTCGTGCTGTTGTTGAATTAGCTGGATATTCAGATATCTTATCTAAATCACTTGGATCTAGAACTCCAATCAACATGGTTCGTGCAACTATGGAAGGATTAGCATCATTAAAAACTGCTAAACAAGTTGCAGAATTGAGAGATAAAAAAATCGAAGAAATTTACGGATAGGAGGAGCGTAAGAAATGGCAAAAGAAGAAAAAGTTATCATTACGCTTGTAAAAAGTCCAATTGGTGCAAAAAAGAATCAAAAGGATACTCTTAAAGCGTTAGGTTTAACAAAAATGAACAAATCAGTTGAAAAAGTCAACAATGAATTTATTCAAGGTATGATTAAAACTGTAGGACACCTTGTTAAAATCGAAGAAAGTAAGTAGGAGGTGTAAAAAACATGAAGCTACACGAATTACAATATACAGAAGGTGCGCGTAAAGAAAGAAAGCGTATTGGTCGTGGAACAAGTTCTGGTACTGGTAAAACTGCTGGTAAAGGACAAAAAGGTCAAAAGGCAAGAGCTGGTGGTGGAAAGAAACCTGGATTTGAAGGTGGACAAACTCCATTATTCATGCGTTTACCAAAACGTGGTTTCACAAACTTTAATAGAGTTGAATATGCAATCGTTAACGTTGAGGATTTAAATAAATTTGAAGCAGGAGCTGTTGTAGATACTGCTGCATTAATGGAATGTGGATTAATTAAAAAGGAATTGGATGGTTTAAAAGTTTTAGGTAACGGTGAATTAAAAGTTGCTTTAACTGTTAAAGCACACAAATTCTCTAAGTCAGCTGTTGCTGCTATTGAAGCTGCAGGTGGAAAAACTGAGGTGATCTAAGATGTTAAACTTTTTTAAGAATGTTTTTAAAAAAGGTGAATTACGTCGTAGAATTATCTTTACATTAGGTATGTTGTTTGTATTCCGTTTAGGTGCTGCTATTACAATTCCTTCTATTAATGCTGATGCATTAACAGCTGGAGCTACAAATACTGGCATCTTGGGAATTATGAACATGCTTGGTGGTGGGATGCTTGAAAGATTTTCAATCTTTTCACTAGGAGTTTCTCCTTATATTACAGCATCTATTATTATTGAATTATTGTCTATGGATGTTATTCCTGTTCTTGCGCAATGGCAAAAAGAGGGGAATACTGGAAAGAAGAAAAAAGATAAAGTTACACGTTATGTAACTTTAATCTTAGCAGCTGTTCAAGGTGGTTCATTAACATATGCGTATGATAATATGTATAATATTTTGAATTCATCATCAGTTTGGACTTACGCTTATGTCATTGTTGTTATGATGGCAGGAAGTATGTTAGCAATGTGGATTGGTGATCAAATTACTCAAAAGGGAATCGGAAATGGTACATCATTGTTAATTTTTACTGGAATTGTTTCAAGCTTACCAGCAAACTTTATTTCTACATTTAATAGTTTAGTTGCTTTTGATAAAGGAACTCAGACAATGGTTCTTGGTATCTTATGGTATGTGCTATTTGTGATTGTGTATTTAGCAATTATTATCTTCGTTGTTTTCAATGAGGGTGCTGTTCGCAAAATACCAATTATGTATGCAACAAACTCTAATACAACAATGAGAACAAAAGACTCAACACATATGCCTATTAAAATTAATAGTTCAGGTGTGTTACCAGTTATCTTTGCTTCATCAGTGTTGGCTGCTCCAAGAACAATTATCAGTTTTATGGCTCAAAATAATACTACAAAAACAATTGATTCAATTTTAAATTATCAAGAACCAGTAGGTTTTTGCTTATATCTCGTTATGATTGTGTTATTTGCATTCTTCTATTCTAATTTACAAATTGATTCACATAAAATTAGTGAAGATTTAAAAAAGAATGGTGGTGCTATTCCTGGTGTAAGAACTGGGTTAGATACTGAAAAGTTCATTAGCACAGTTTTAAATAGAGTTACTGTTGTAGGATCAATTTTCTTAGTGATTATTGCTGCTATCCCAATTATGACTCCAGTTATTTGGTCACAAACATCTAATGCTGCATTAACATTAGGTGGAACAGGATTAATTATCATTACTGGTGTTGCTTTGGAAACAACAAAACAAATTAAAACATTGATTACTCGTAAAGAGTATCATGGTTACATTAGAAAATAGTATAATAAAGGAGTGTGTGAACATGAACATTATTTTAATGGGGCCTCCTGGTGCTGGTAAAGGGACTCAAGCTGACAAACTTGTTAATAAGTTTGGTTTGACACAAATATCTACTGGAGACTTATTCAGAAAAGCATTAAGTGAACAAACAAAATATGGTGTTATTGCAAAATATTTTATGCAATTTGGGCACCTTGTACCAGACGATTATACAATTGAAATGGTAAGGGAATACTTGAAAGAGAATACATTTGAAAATGGATTTATCTTAGACGGTTTCCCAAGAACAATCGTTCAAGCAAGAGAGCTTGAAAGTATTGAAAAAGAATTCGACTTTACAATTGATGCAATTATTAATTTAGATATTCCTCAAGATAAACTTGTTAAAAGATTATCTGGAAGAAGAACATGTAAAGAGTGTGGGGCAACATTCCACGTAGAGTTCAATCCACCTAAAGTTGAAGGTGTATGTGATAAATGTGGTGGAGAATTGTATCAAAGAGAAGATGAGAGCGAAGAAGCTGTCACAATCAGACTTGATACTTATAACAAACAAACAAAACCTTTGATTGATTATTATACAATGAAAGGGACAATCATTAATATTAATGGTGACCAACCTATGGAAGACGTCTTTAAAAGCATTGAAAAAAGCTTGGAGGGTAAATAATGATTGTAACAAAGGACCAAAGAGAAATTGAATTAATGAGAGAAGCTGGTCGTATTGTAGCACTTGTTCATGATCACTTGAAGGATTATATTAAGCCTGGAGTTACAACTCAAGATATTAATGTATTCTGTGAAAAGATTATTCGTGATGCTGGGGCCACACCTTCATTTCTTAATTTATATGGTTTTCCGGGAGCAGTATGTACTTCTATAAATGAAGTTGTTGTTCATGGGATTCCAGATAATACAAAGTTAAGAGAAGGAGATATTATTTCAGTAGATGTAGGCGCATGTTATAAAGGCTATCATGGCGATAGTGCTTGGACATATGCTGTTGGTCAGATTAGTGAAGATGCTGCTCATTTGATGAAAGTGACAGAAGAATCGCTATATGCAGGTCTTGCTCAAGTCAAACCTGGCAATCGTTTATCAGATATATCTCATGCTGTACAAATATATCTAGAAAGTCATGGGTGTTCAACACCACGTGATTATACTGGTCATGGAATTGGCAGCCAAGTTCATGAAGATCCAGCTGTTCCAAATTATGGTGCACCTGGCAGAGGACCTAGATTAAAAGAGGGAATGGCTCTTGCAATTGAGCCAATGGCTCATTTAGGGAGATGTGAAACAGATGTCTTAGATGATGATTGGACTGTTGTCACGAGAGATCGATCTCTTGCAGCTCACTATGAACATACTATCGTGATTACAAGTGATGGGTATGAGATTTTGACAAAACTTTAAAAGGGAGTTTATAATCAATGGCAAAAAAAGATGACGTTATTGAAGTAGAAGCAACTGTGCTAGAAACATTACCAAATGCAATGTTCCAAGTAGAGTTGGCAAATGGAGCGGTTATCCTGGCTCACGTTTCTGGTAAAATCCGTATGAATTACATTCGCATTTTACCGGGGGATAAAGTAACCGTAGAAATTTCTCCATATGATTTAACACGTGGGCGAATTACATTTAGACATAAATAGGAAATCTTCCAAAAGGAGGTAAAGATTAAGATGAAAGTAAGACCATCTGTAAAACCAATCTGTGACAAATGCAGAGTAATTAAACGTAAGGGTAAAGTAATGGTAATCTGTGAAAACCCTAAACATAAACAAAGACAAGGTTAATAGGAGGAAGTAAAACATGGCTCGTATAGCAGGTGTTGATATCCCACGTGATAAACGTGTGGTAGTTTCTTTAACTTATATCTATGGTATTGGAGCAACTACAGCTAAAAAAATCTGTGAAGCTACTGGAATCAGTGAAGATACAAGAGTTAAAGATTTAACTGAAGAAGAAGAAGGAAAAATTAGAAAAGAAGTAGAAAAATTTAAAGTTGAAGGAGACCTTCGTAGAGATACTGCATTAAACATTAAACGTTTAATGGAAATCGGTAGCTATAGAGGAATTCGTCATCGTAAAGGACTTCCAGTTCGTGGACAAAAAACAAAAACTAATGCTCGTACTCGTAAGGGTAAAGCTCGTCCAATTGCTGGTAAGAAGAAATAGGAGGTTGAACGAAAATGGCAAAAGCAAAAACAAATACTCGTGGTAAAAGACGCGTTAAGAAGAATATAGCAAAAGGTGTCGCACATGTACATTCAACTTTCAATAACACTATTGTTACTGTAACTGATGAACATGGTAATGTTTTGACTTGGTCTAGTGCTGGTGCTCTTGGATTTAAAGGTTCAAGAAAGTCAACTCCATATGCAGCTCAAATGGCTGCTGAAGCTGCTGCTAAAGCATCTATGGATCATGGTATGAAATCTGTAGAAGTATGTGTAAAAGGTCCTGGTCCAGGACGTGAAGCTGCTGTAAGAGCTTTACAAGCTGCTGGATTAGAAGTTACAGCAATTAATGATGTAACACCAATTCCACATAACGGGTGCCGTCCACCAAAACGTCCTCGTGGATAATGAAGTAAACAAGTATTTATTTCTAAGTGAGGAGGGAAATAATGCAAAAGTTTGAAAAAGCAAATTTTAATGTCGCTGAATATGATGAAAGTGATAACTATGGTAAGTTTGTCATCGAACCATTAGAAAGAGGTTTTGGAACAACTTTAGGAAACTCATTGCGTAGAGTATTATTATCATCTATTCCAGGTTGTGCAGTACATGCTGTGAAAGTTCAAGGAGCCATTCATGAATTTTCAGCAGTAGATGGTGTAGTAGAAGATGTCACTTCAATTATTTTAAATATCAAAAAGTTGGTATTTTCAATTGATGGTGATGATGATGTTACAATGATTATTGATGTGAAAGGACCTGCTGTTGTAACAGGTGCTGATATTCAATGTCCATCTAATGTCACAATGATTTCAAATGACTTAGAAATCGCTCATGTTGCTGAAGGAGCACATTTCTATATGGAAATGTATGCTCATAGAGATAGAGGATACATGAGTGCTGATCAAAACAAGAAATTGATCAATACTATCGGTGTAATTGCGACTGACTCAATCTATTCACCAGTCGTAAAAGTCGCATATGCAACTGAACCAACACGTGTTGGTCAAAGTGCAAAATATGACCAATTGACTTTAGAAATTACAACTGATGGATCAGTTCAACCACATGAAGCTTTGGCATTAGCTGCTAAGATTTTAGTGGAACACTTAAATATGTTCGTTGAATTAACTGATATGGCTATGAACATGGAAGTTATGAGCGAAACAGAAGAAGATACAAGTAACAAAGTACTAGATATGACAATTGAAGAGTTAGATTTATCTGTACGTTCTTATAACTGCTTAAAGAGAGCTGGTATTCAAACAGTTCAAGAACTTGCTGCTAAGAGTGAAGACGATATGATTAAAGTTAGAAACTTAGGTAAGAAATCTTTAAAAGAAGTGAAAGAAAAATTAGTGGAATTAGGATTAGGGTTTAAACCTATCGATTAATTCTAAGAAAATATTGGAAGGAGCACTAATCTATGGCACAAAATAGAAAATTAGGGCGTGTATCATCTCATAGAAAAGCAATGTTACGTAACTTAGCTACAGATGTTATCATGTATGGAAAAATTGAAACAACAGTAACTAGAGCAAAAGAAGTTCGTTCAATCGTTGACGAATTAATCACTTTAGCTAAACGTGGAGATTTACATGCAAGAAGACAAGCTGCTGAAATATTACAAGATGTTGTAGATCCAGCAACTGGTAAAACTGCAGTTCAAAAATTATTTGATGAGGTTGCACCTCAATTTGCAGAAAAAACTAGTGGATACACTCGTGTTTTAAAAACATATAATCGTAAAGGTGATAATGCACCAATGGCTATTATTGGTTTATTCTAATAATACATTTGAAGTGATGATAATACATCACTTTTTTTGTTAACGTTTTTAACAAAAATAGCCAATACTTTCAATTGATTTTGTTAATGTTATTTCTATTTGTGAGAAAAGTATGGTCATTTTATGAAAATAAGAATAATATAACAGTGTCAAAAGAAAGAAGGAGATATATATGAAAACACAAGAACAAATTATTAATGAAGCTAAAGAGGCATATGAAAGTCATTTTGAGGATGGCAAAGAAGTGACTGATGAGGCATTTAGAGGTCATGATGTCGTTTTAGATAAAGAAGAATTAGAAAAAGAAATCGAAACTAAGAAGGTTGAAGAAGAAAAGAAACATGAGTCATTAGAGGTTTTAAGAGAAAAATTGGTAGTTGAAGCAGAAGACTCATTAAAGCAAACATTTGGTGAAGAAAAAGTTGCAGAGCCACATAAAAAATTAAACACTGAAGAAATGTATGAAGAGTTGAACAAAGAAAAAGAACATTTAAGTGAAATGACAAATGCTTTAAAAGAACAGCAACTTTCTAAAAAGAAACATTAAATCAAGAGGTCTTATGAGTTATCATGAGACTTTTTATTTACACTTTCAAAAATAAGAGTATAATAATCAAAAGGGGTGATATCATGTTAATTACTCATAAAATTGAAAAAGTACATTTTTCAACAAGTGAAGCTGTTATTGTCAAATATATTCTTGAACAGGGTGAGAAGATAAGAGACATGTCAGTAAGTTATATAGCGCAACAAACCTACACATCTGCCCCATTGTTAATAAGAATTGCAAAAAAACTTGGATACTCAGGATGGAATGCTTTTAAGGAAGATTACTTGAAAGAGTTAGAATATTTATATTCATCACAAGAGGTTGATGCAAGTATACCTTTTGTTGTGAGTGATGATTTCATGACAATTGCTCACAATATATCAACACTTGAAATTGAAACTATCCAAGATACTATTTCATTACTTGACCATGATCATTTGTATAAAGCTATGAGATTGCTAAGAGATACTGAGGAAATTGATATTTATGGAGTTTCTGAAAAAGTTCTATTAGCTCAGCTTTTTGCAGAGAAAATGTTTTTTATTCATAAACACACACATATATGCAGTTTGCCAGGTGATGCTAAAGTTCAAGCAGCCATGAGTAATCAAAAGCACTGTGCAATTTTAATTTCATATTCAGGTCAAACAGAATTTGTATTAAGGATCGCTCATATGCTTAAAGAAAAGAAAACCCCAATGATTGCAATCACAAGTATTGCAGATAATGAACTTTCAAGATTAGCTGATGTTGCTTTAAGAATATCATCACGTGAAATGTTACATACAAAAATTGGTGACTTTGCATCTTCAACATCCGTGAAGTGTTTGCTTGATATTTTGTATGGATGTATCTTCTCATTAAATTATAAGAAGAATCTAGATGAGAAGATTAATATTGCTAAAGAAATAGATGATCGTATCTCTGGATTTGAATATATTGATGAAGAATAAGTATGATATATTGGGGGATTTTAGAAAAATCCCTTTTCTTATGTATTTGGTTGACAAGATTTAATAATCATAATAAAATTGTAATACTTGGAGGAAAAACCATGGAGAAAATAATAGAAATTAAGCATTTATCTTTTGAATATGAAGAAGGTTCAAAAACAATTGAAGATATATCTTTTGAAATTCAAAAAGGTTCATATACAACTATATTGGGACACAATGGAAGTGGCAAAAGTACTATTGCTAAGCTCTTAATGGGATTATTAGAAAAGAAGAGTGGTGATATTATTGTTGGAGGTATAACTCTTACAGAGGAAACCTTAAGTGAAGTGAGAAATCAGATAGGAATTGTATTTCAAAATCCAGATAATCAATTCATTGGTGCTACAGTTAGAGATGATATTGCGTTTGGGTTAGAGAATACATGTGTTGATCCAGCACTTATGGATGATATCATACATGAGTATGCTAAGAAGGTAAATATGTTAGAATTTTTAGACCATGAACCAACTAAGCTTTCCGGAGGTCAAAAGCAGCGTGTGGCTATTGCAGGAATCTTAGCAATGAGCCCATCTATTATCATTCTAGATGAATCAACAAGTATGCTTGATCCTAAAGGAAAAACAGAAATCAACGCATTGGTTCACCAATTAAATAAAGACAAAAATATGACTATTTTGTCAATTACACATGATATTGAAGAGGCAGCCATGTCTGACTATGTCATTTTATTAGGAGATGGACATATTATTGATACTGGAACACCTGAAAATGTATTAATGAAACAACAACAAATTGAATCTCTATCTTTAGATATTCCTTTTGCATATAAAATATCAAAAGGTCTTCAAAGTAAAGGAATTCAAGTGAATGACTATATAGATAAAGAAAAGTTGGTGAAAGAATTATGTCAATTACATTCAAAGAAGTAGAACATACATATAGTGAAAATACACCATTCTCTTATCATGCCTTAAAAGGCATTGATTTGAATATCAAAACAGGTAGTATGACAGCTCTTATAGGACATACAGGAAGCGGCAAGTCTACGCTTATACAACATATAAATGCATTATTATTACCTACAGCAGGTGAAATAAAGATAGATGATATTTTGATTACAGCAACAGATAAACCAGAAACATTAAAACCTTTAAGAAAAAAAGCTGGGTTAGTTTTCCAGTTCCCTGAGTATCAATTATTTGAAGAAACAATCTTAAAGGATATTATCTTTGGACCAAAGAATTTTGGTGTTAATGAAGAAGAGGCTATTAAAATTGCTAAAGAAACACTAGAATTGGTTGGATTAGATGAATCATATTTAGAAAAGTCACCTTTTGATTTATCAGGTGGTCAAAAACGTAGAGTCGCTATAGCCGGAATTTTAGCAATGAATCCAGATATTCTCATACTAGATGAACCAACAGCTGGATTGGATCCTCAAGGAGCTAAAGAAATGCTCAATTTATTTCAAAAAATTAATCAACAGGGAAAAACAGTTATTTTAGTTTCTCATGACATGAATCAAGTCTTAGAATATTGTGACGATGTTGTGGTCATGAACAAAGGGCGTGTAGAGAAACATGTGACTGTAGATGAATTATTTAGAGAAACGGAATATTTAACATCACTAAGTATAGATTTGCCAATGATTACATCATTTATTTTAGAATTAAATGCAAATGGTTATCATATTGATCCTTCACTTAAAGATATTAATCAATTAATTGAAGAAATAGGAGGGCAAATTAATGAATAATATGATGTTTGGTAGATATCTACCAATTGATAGTTTTATCCATCGTTTAGATCCTCGTTTGAAAATTGGATCATTATTACTTTTGTTAATTGCTGTTTTCTTTGATGCAGGATTTTTAGGTTATGGAATTTTAGGACTCTTTGTTATATTCATGATTATTTTATCACATATTAAAATCTCACAGATATTAAAAGCAATTAAACCAATGTTATTTATGATGCTTTTCTTAATGTTTTTTAATCTCTTATTTATTCAAAGAGGAAGTCTATTGTTTTCGTTTGGTTTCATTAAAATTTATGACCAAGCTCTGTTACAAACAGCATATATATTTATACGTCTTATTCTCATTATCATTATGACAACAGTTTTGACAGCGACCACAAAGCCATTAGATCTAACATTAGGAATAGAGCATCTTTTATCTCCATTTAAGAAAGTAGGATTTCCTACTCATGAAGTTGCAATGATGATTTCTATTGCTTTACGTTTTATTCCAACTCTCTTGGAAGAAACACAAAGGATTATGAAAGCACAAGCAAGTCGCGGTGTTGAATTCTCAGAAGGCCGTTTAAAAGATAAAATTATGTCTATTGTTTCCCTCATCATTCCACTTTTTATATCTGCATTTCAAAGAGCAGAAGATTTAGCAAACGCAATGGAAAGTCGTAATTATAATCCAGAAGCAAAACGTACAAGATATAAACAGCTTCATTGGCAATTGGCTGATACAGTTTCGTTATTAAGTGTTTTAGCTATGTGTACAGTTTTAATTACTATGAGTATTGTTTTATGAGAGTAAAATGTGTTGTCAGTTATGATGGAAGCCGATTCCATGGCTTTCAAGTTCAGGATAAAGAAAGAACTGTACAGGGAGAAATACAGAAAGCATTGAAAAAGATAAATGAGGAAGAAGTTATTATTCATGCTTCTGGAAGAACCGATGCTAAGGTACATGCAGTCCATCAAGTTTTTCATTTTGATACAAAAAAAGACTTACCACCACAACAATGGAAAAGAGCAATTAATCACTTTATGCCAAATGATATATATATATTAGATGCATCTTATACAGATGATGAGTTCCATTCACGTTATAGTGCAATTAAAAAAGAGTATCGTTATTTATTAAGTACAAAAGAATATAATCCATTTGATACAAATTATGTTTTTCAATATGGAAGACAACTTGATATAGAACTCATGAGAGAAGCATCCCAAATATTTATAGGTGAACATAATTTTGCATCTTTTTGTAGTTATGACCAGTATGGAAATACTATTCGAACACTATATACTTTTGATATTGTAGAGGAAGATGGAATTATAACATTCCGTCTCATTGGCAATGGTTTTAGAAGATATATGGTCAGACATCTTGTTGGAGGAATTATTCAAGTAGGTGCAAAACGCATTTCCAAGGAAATATTGTCAGAAATGTTAGAAAGTTGTGGAACTAAGAAATGTTTATTTAAAGCCAAACCACAGGGATTATATTTACAAGAGGTATATTATGAAGAAGACTAATTATCATACACATACATATCGTTGTGGCCATGCAAATGGTAATGAGGAAGATATGATTCAGGCTGCTATAGATATGGAAATAGAAGAATTGGGAATGTGCTGTCATGTTCCTTTTCCTCATTATCGAAAGCATTTAATTCGTTCCTTACCTTCAGTAAGAGGAGTGAGAAGTTTATTGAGTTTATTAAAAGCTATTATAAAAGATGGTCCTAATATGAGAATGCCATATAGAGATATGGAAACACATTTAGAACTTTTATCACATTATCAAAAGTCATATGAAGATAAAATAAAAATTTATAAAGGATTTGAAGCAGAAGGACTCTCTGTTTATTTTGATTATTATCAAAAACTATTATATGAACATAAGGTTGATTATTTGATATTAGGGCATCATTTTCATAAACATTGTATTTCTAATGATTATTTTGGTAAAGAGAAAATGACAAAGAAAGATATTTATCTCTATTGTAATGATGTTGAAAAGGCTCTTGAAACAAACTTATTTAGTTATTTAGCACATCCAGATTTATTCTTAATAGGATATAATCAGTTCGATTTAGATGTACAGACTGTCTCAAGACGAATTTGCCAGAAGGCAAAGGATTTAAATATTCCATTAGAAATTAATGCTGGTGGAATGCGTAGGGGACTTAAAAATATCAATGGTGAACAATTATTTTTATATCCAAATGCTCATTTTTGGGATATAGCAAGCGAAGTTGGAAATGATGTTATCATAGGATTTGATGCACATGATCCATCCGATTTTAATGATGCTATGTACAATCAAATGATAAAGTTTGCACAAGATCATCGGTTACATTTAATTGATCATTTTGATTTTTTACAAGGAGATTTTAAGAAATTTCAATCTGAATATGATATAAGATAAAAGAAAGATAAAAAATCTTTCTTTTTTTGCAACTTTTTATTATACTCAATTGTATTGATAATGAGGGGAGGGAATGGCGATGCAAAAGATAATATTGGGAATGAGTTTTGAAGATGTTCTTGAAACATATAGTGATATGATTACAAGAATATGCATTGTTAACTTACGTAATAGTGATGATGCAAAAGATTGTTATCAAAATGTTTTTATGAAGTTATTTGAGAAAGATATTGAATTTTGTAGTGAAGAACATCTTAAAGCATGGCTTATAAGAGTTTGTATTAATGAATGTCGGAATTATAGAAGAGTGTTTTATAGATTGACTATAGATATAGATAAAATCATTATGATTGACAACAAACAAGAATTGACATTACTTCCTGAAGTTTTAAAACTTCCAAAGAAATATAGAAATATTTTATATTTATATTATTATGAGGGATATCATATTCAAGAAATAAGTGAGATATTACTGATGAATCAAAATACAATTAAGTCATATTTAAAAAGAGGGAGAGAACTATTAAGAAAAAAGGTTGGTGATTTTTATGAATAAATTTAAAGAATTTGATTATATTCAAACACCTAATGATTGGAAACATGAGATGCTAAGTCAGCCACATAAAAAGAAAGTTTTTTATATGAATAAATTAGTTATAACAGGACTTATTATGATATTGTGTTTTTCATCTTTTACTGTAATTTATGCGTATAATGAAGAATTTCGTTCATGGATTTATCAGCAGTTTCAAATAAAATCAGTTGAACCAATTTATAAAATAGACAAACAATGTACATTTGTAAATTCATTCTTGTATTATTATCATGAAAGTAACAATGAACAAGTCATAGATAATATCTTTGTTTTACAAAATGGAAAATATATTGAACAGGAAATCAAACATATGGAAGGAGTATATCAAAATCAAAATTATTCATTTGACTATGTTCGTTATCAGAATCAAATTTTAACATTTAATGAGAAAGGTTATATTGTCTATTCACTTATGTATCTCAATGGAGATATTATGTATTTTGGTTCATCAGATACCAATTTATGTTCATTGAATTTAAAAAACCAGGATGTTAAAAAATTAACTAAAGATAATGATTCAGTAAATTTTGCTATATCACCAGAAACAACATATATATTAATTAATAAGACAGATAAGTATTGGACTGTTTATAATACCAAAACACATCAAGAAAGAGCATTAAAAGATTTGCCTGCTTATGCACATAGCAATGAATTTAGTTTTTTAGATGATAAAAAATTGATTACATTTAATAATAATAACAAGACTTGTGTTATTGATTTAACGACATTAAAATCAACAAATTTAAATGTTGAATGTATCTATCCATCAGCATCAACTTTTACATTGGAGTTTGATGAAAACAAAACAATAATTAACGATATTTATCAAAATAGAAAACAAACAATTGATATTAATTTTAAAACATATGATTATGCTGTATTTAAGAATAGATATATTGTATTTAGTTCTTTTGAAAATAAAAAAATTGTTATAGTAGATTTTAATGAAAATAAAGTTAAAGAATTAGATTATTTAGGAACAGAAGAATATATAGAATGTTTTATTACAGAAGATAACTATTTGATTATTACAAATACACAAGATTACTATATTATATCATTAAATGAAATATCTTATAAATGATAGAAGACATATTCAAATTTATATTGACAAAATCAACGATATTGCTATAATAGAAAGTGCCTTATTTTAACGTTTGTAGCCCCGGAAACTACAGGAGGATTAAAAATGAGACAAACAACTATGGCTAAAGAAGCCACAATTGAACGTAAATGGTATGTAGTTGATGCTGAAGGTTTAACTTTAGGTCGCTTAGCATCAGAAGTAGCAACTGTATTAAGAGGAAAACATAAACCAACATTTACACCACATGTAGATACTGGTGATTATGTAATTATCGTTAATGCAGAAAAAGTAGTGATGACAGGTAAAAAATTAGATTCAGTAAAATACTATCATCATTCAGGTTGGTTAGGTGGTTTAAAAGTGAAAACTGCTCGCCAATTCCAAGAAGCAGACCCTACAGGATTTGTAGAAGCAGCTGTTAAAGGTATGTTACCTCATAACACACTTGGAAGAAAACAAGGGATGAAATTATTTGTATACACTGGTAGTGAACATCCACACGCAGCACAAAAACCAGTAGAAATGAAAATCAAGGGATAAGGAGGACGAGAGATAAATGGCTAATGTACAATACAGAGGAACTGGACGTAGAAAGTCTTCAGTAGCACGTGTTATTTTAACACCGGGTGCAGGAAAAATCGTTATCAATGGTAGAGAAGCAAAAGATTATTTACCATCTGATGTATTATTAATGATCGTCAACCAACCACTTGAATTAACTGGAACAACTGGTAAGTTTGATGTGTCTGTTAATGTTTATGGTGGAGGATACACTGGTCAAGCTGGTGCAATCCGTCATGGTATTTCTAGAGCTTTATTAGAAGCTGGTTCTGATTATAGACCAGTATTAAAAGCAGCTGGATTATTAACTCGTGATTCACGTGTTAAAGAAAGAAAGAAATACGGACTTAAAGCAGCTCGTAGAGCACCACAATTTAGTAAGAGATAGAAAACTCAGTTTTCAACGCTTACGTACAACTATGTACACTCACGAAACCCCATGTTTATGGGGTTTTTTGCTGTTTGTGTGAGTTTGGTGAATATATATGTACTGTGCTGATCCTGATTAGACAATAACTATGTTTTATTTAAAAACACAATATGATAAATAAATTAGAAGATAAAAAGTGTAGAATCATTAAAAATATTCATAAGAGGGATATTTATGTTAGATAGTGTTGCAAGAATAAAGATGTGTTAAAGGATAAAATAGAATATAGATAATTAAATATTGTTATAAACCAATTCAATTGGAAGGAATGTTAGAAAATAGAGTAAAAGAAGCTTATATAAAAGTCTTTATTTCAAATGAAATCTTTAGGAATAATAACTAGCGATGATACATATCATTATTGGGGTGATATTATGATTTCATATGAACAAGAATTACAATTACATCAACAACACGAAAATGTCAGCCTTTGATGGTTGGTATTTTCGTATTGTTGATGATCAGGTCTCAGTTGCTGTTATTATTGGAATAGCTAAAACACAAGACAAGTGGGAAGTTTTTTATACATTATGTCAATCAATGGAAAAAGTCAGTTATGATATAAAAGATTTTGTATATCAGGAAGAACCTTTTGCTATATCTATAAAGGATTCAATATTTAAAAAACATTATATTTATATTGATGATTAAAGATTATCAACAATTATCGATTTAGAATTAAACATGCCTTTGCATATTGAAAGAACTCGATATGCACCTACAATCATGGGACCATTTGCATATCTTAAAAATATGCAATGTAATCATGCAATTATTAATTTAGAAAGTCAAACACATGATTATCTAAAATATCAAAATCAAATTTATGATATTCAAGGTTTCATTTATCAAGAAAAGGATTGGAGCAACCCTTTTCCAAAAAGATATATGGTTACAATCAAACTGCTGTTTACAAAAAGAAGCAATTCTATTTCTGTCATGTGCAACAATTCCATTGAAGCTTTTCCAATTTACAGGAATTATTATGGTTTTGGTTATTGATGATAAGCAATATCAGTTTGTTTTTTATTATGGTGCAGTTCTTAACACAGTAGAAAGAATAGGAGATGTTTATTATTTGGTTATTGAACAACGACAGTATAGAATTGAAATCAAAATGAGAACAGGATAAACATTTATATTGGATGCACCGGAAAATGGTATAATGCTTCGTAATGTTGAAGAAAGTTTATTGGGCGAAGTGGACATAAAATTATATGAGTATAAACAATGTAAGGAATCTCTTTCATTTAATCATTGTGGAATAGAAAGTAATTTTTTTTGATTAGTTATTCATTTCCTATAAATGAATAAAAGATAATGTTATAATAAAAGCATATTATGAGAGGGAGAATGTGCCATGAACATAAGAAATTACATCAATCAAAAAGATTATAAGCATCTATCGTCATGGATAAATAATGAAAGAATTCATGCTTTATGGTGTGCAAATCGGATACCATATCCAATAACAGAGGAGAACCTAAATCATTTATTACTTACTTTTCAAAAAGCATCAGGACAATGTGCTTATACTGTAACTGATGAAAGTGATATTCCAATTGGCTTCTTTATATATATTGTTGATGTTGCTGAGAAGACAGGATTTCTTAAATTTATTATGTTAAATAATGAGATACGTGGAAGAGGTTATGGAACTCAAATGTTAGCATTGGCATTGAACTATGCTTTTGAAAAAACTGGGGTACTTTCAGTGTCATTAAATGTTTTTGATATAAATTATGGAGCTAAAAAATGTTATCAAAAATTAGGTTTTATTGAAAACTCTATTCTAAAAGATGCCTTTTCTTTTCAAGATGAAAAATGGGCTAGATGTCATATGACAGTTACAAAAACAGCATATCTAAAAAGAGGTGATGTGTAGATGTTCAATTTTGAGCATCTACTCTATTTATGAAAAGACTTATTATTTTTGGCATATGATATAAGCAAGTTTACAGGCTTGTACGAGTTTATTGAATTGCTATTAAAAGTTTATGTTTACATAAAAAGATTATTTCTATGATATAAAACTCACAAAATAGGTTTTGATATCTATTAGATAATATTTAAAGATATCAAAAAAGTTATAATCTACTTGACCTTACTGTGTGGAGGATAGTTTATACTGTGAGCAGAGGAGGTAAATATGTATAGAATTAGCCAGTTTTCTAAAATTTCTGGATTAACAGTAAAAGCATTACGTTATTATGATCAAGAAAACATTCTCCAACCCACATTTAGAAATGAAGATAATCAATATCGTTATTATAATGAGGAAGATCTTAAAAAGGCACAATTGATAAAGTCCTTAAGATCGTTAGATTTCTCAATAATGGAAATCTAAGATGTTGTTGAACATATTCAGAATCATGATGATCTTATGTGTGTACGCAATGAAAAAATAAAACTTATAGAAACAAATATTTCAAAAGAAAAAGAATTGATTGAAAGAATAAATACGAATTTATCAGTGAATCAGAAGAAAACATCTCTAAATCATTATCAAATTGATACTGTTACACTAAATGAAATACAGGTTGCATCTATTCGTTTTACAGGTCAATATACAGAATTAGATAAATATATTCCATTACTTTATAAAGCAGATAGAAAACACCTGTTTTCTACACTTACGTACAACTATGTACACTCACGAAAGCCCCATTTATGGGGTTTTTTGTTGCTTTCATGAGTGTGTGTGATGGTGGTAGACACACATAGTTTAACAAATAGGTAACAAATTCAATATTTTTACGTAAGATTTTGGCGTAACTTTTAGTATATAATATATGATGTTTTTATAGGAGATTGTTTGGTGTTCAATTTGAACATATCGTTAATCGGATAGAAAGAAGTATTATAGTCATTGGTATGATGAAATAATGTATATATTGAAAAAATCTAGTTTTCTTTTTGTAATTACAAACGACAAATAAGAAATAATTTTTTAAAGAATTTCAATTCTTTACTAACATTGTTTATTTTCTTTCTATGAATAATATCATCATATTTGGCTTTAAACTACGTTTAATTATAATATATAGTATGAAAGTAAGGTGATAAAATGAATGAGAGTGAAATCATGGTGAGATATTCAAATGATAATGAAGGAATTATTATGCTAAAAGATATAATTGATTTAGGTGTTTCTAAACAATACTGTTTAGAATTCTTAAAAAAGAATAACTATAAAAGGATTACTAGAGGATTGTATATATATCCTGATTTATGGATAGATTATTTTTATGTTTTATCATATAAATATTCTAAAGCTGTTTTTTTCCATGAATCACCAAGTTATTTGTTGGATATGTCAAATAGAGAACCATTATATTATTCAGTGACACTACCATATGGATATAAAGTTAATCATTTAACAAAATAGGGAATTAAAGAATACACTTCCATTAAGGATAGATATCAAATTGGTATCATAGAAGTAACTAACCCTAATGGACATATTGTTCGTTGTTATGATCTAGAAAGAACAATTTGTGATATTTTCAGGATAAGTATTAATTCCAAGATAAACAAGTAGCAGTTAAGGAATATTTTAAAAAATATAAGAATATTTCTAAACTTATGCAATATGCAGAAATCTTTAAAGTTTATAGAAAAATTAAACTGTATCTAGCGGGATTATTATGATAGAGACAGCAGTAATAGCAATAAAGCGAATATGCTCTCAAGATTTGCTTATTTTGAATATAAATATTGACTCTTCCTTTAGGGAACCCTATATAATATAATTATACTTTAGAAGGAGAGCATATATTATGGACAAATTAATAAAGATTAGAGATATTTCCAATAGGTATGATATTACAGCGAGAACATTACGCTACTATGAAGATATAGGGTTATTGACAAGTATCCGTAGTGATGAAGTGTCCTATAGAATGTATGATGAGGATGCAATTAGGCGAATTGAGCAAATCTTGATACTACGTAAATTAAATATAAGCATCAAGGACATTAAGCGTATCTTTGATACAACTGGATCAGAGGTGGTTTTAGATGTATTAAAAAAGAAAATAGAAAGTATAGATGATGAAATATCATTATTGTATCAGCTTAAAGAAATAGTGTTTGATTTCATACAAGAAATTGAAACATTAAACTTTACGGTCGAGTCGGACATTAAACAATTATATGACAAAGCAAAAGAGATAGAGATGCAGATTACCAATGTTGATTATATAGGGAAGCCATCCAATGTTTCCCGTCTTATTGAAGTCACAAATAAATTAGATAAAAAAGTACCCGATATCATGGTTGTTAGAGTTCCTTCATTTAAAGCAATAACTACGGGAATCCATTCATGGGAAGATATTTTTAAAAATGGTGGATACATGTTTCAATTATGGCAGCACTATCACCTTTTTCGAACGATTATATTTGATTGCTTGGATTTCACAATGGTAGTAGATGATACTTTAGGTGAAATGATTTGTGCAATTAAGGATGATATCAAACAAGAGGATGTTAGTCCAATGGAAATCATTGATTTTAAAGGTGGTTTATATGCTATGGCTGTTAGTATAGATGAAGATGATGAGAGTATTCAAAAAGTTCAAGAGAAAATATTTCAATGGATTGAAAATACTAATTTTGAAATTGATAAGAATAGAAAGTTTATGTTTAATATGCCGTATTTAGATGAAAACAATGCGTATCAACAGGATATAGAAAAAGGACTAGGGTATCGACAAATGCAAAGATATGTTCCTATAAAGTTAAAAGATGAAAAATAGAGAGAAAAGTCATTTGACAGGTGTTTATTTTAAAGTATATTTGGTATCAATAGTATAATAGAAAACTTAGGTTTCAATGCTTACATACAACTATGTACATACACAAAAGACCCATTTATGGGTTTTTTGTTTGTTTGCATTATACGCACATGAGTGTGTATGTGTGGAGTTTGTAGTAAGGTAGCAAACTTGTGCAGAGATTAACGTAGCTTTTGGCGTAAAATATAAACTGTTTTTTATATGAAGCTGAATGGTTTATCATAATGAGAAATAGATAATTTTTGGTGTACAATTTGAACATGTTGTTAATTGGATAGAAAGAAGTATTATAGTCATTGATATAATGAAAATGTTTTTTAAGAAATCAGCAATTCTGTTATAATAGATTTAGATAATATCTAATTAGAATCAGTTGAGTTGGAATGCAACATTGTATAGCGAGGAGATGACAGAATGGAGTTTAATGAGAAATTACAGGAACTTCGAAAGAATAAAAATTTGACACAAGAACAACTTGCTGAAATGTTGTTTGTATCAAGAACAGCTATTTCAAAATGGGAATCAGGTAGAGGATATCCAAGCATTGATTCTTTAAAAGAAATATCAAATTTTTTTGCAATATCCCTTGATGATTTACTTTCAAGGGAAGAAATCTTTACTGTTGCACAAGAGGATAGTAAACAAAGAATCCATCATTTTAGAGATTTGGTATTTGGTTTACTAGATTGTTCAGTAGCAACATATTTTTTCCTAACAATATTCACACAAAATACTGGAGATGTAATAGAATCCGTTTCCTTGTTATCTTATACCAAAGCTGAAAGTTACATAATTGTTCCTTATATGATTATTGTCATTGGATTGATATTATGTGGAATTATAACATTGGCGCTTCAAAATTGTACAACACTTTTTTGGATTAGAATAAAAAGCAAACTATCTTTAAGTTTGAGTGTCTTAGCAACATTATTTTTTATGCTTAGTCGTCAACCATATGCAGGGACTTTCATTTTGGTTTTTATGATTATAAAGACTTTGATGCTTATAAAATGGACATGACACGAATCGTATCAGATATGTGACGCACCAATTCTTTCATATTTTTATGCCATCGACTATATTGTGTTTAGGCAAAAGCCAAACACGAAAGGATGGATAAAAAATGAAAAAACAGAGAAAAAATTTTGTGATAACAGGAGGTTTATTCCTCTTGTTTATTTTATGGACAATGGCAATTTGTTATGTGGATGTACAGATGATAGGACCAAGAGATTCCGCAGTAGGTTTTGCAACGTTTAATGAATTCTTTCATAATCCTACTGGAACACATATGCTGATATATATCATTACTGACTGGTTGGGATTATTACCAGTGTCTGTCGTACTAGAATTTGCAATACTCGGACTTGTACAGTTAATAAAAAGAAAAAACTTGCTCAAGGTAGATTATGATATTTTGATTCTTGGAGGTTTCTACATCATAGTATTTACCGCATATATTTTATTTGAGGTGTTTGCAATCAATTATAGACCAGTATTGATTAATGGTTATCTAGAAGCGTCTTATCCTTCATCAACAACACTATTAGTGATGTGTGTTATGCCAACAGCCATTATACAAATGAATAAGCGTATTCATAATGAAAAGGTAAGAAAAGTTGTTAAGTATGCTATTTTGGTATTTACCTCACTTATGGTGATTGGAAGATTAATATCAGGTGTGCATTGGTTTACGGATATTATTGGTGGTGTGTTGCTGAGTACAAGTTTAGTAATGTTCTATAATTCTATAAATAAATCCCTTGAATAGTTAGAAGGCGAAATCCTTGTTTACCACTTACAAACTGTTATTGAAAAACATTATCCAAATAGTTTTTATGAAACAAATTTGCATCATAAACTGATAGAGAGTGAGATAACAGAGTTAGTTGTTTGTGGGATGATGACACATATATATATTGATACAACTGTTAGAGCTGCTAAAGATTATGGCTATCAAATTACACTGATATCGGATGGTTGTGCAACTAAAGATTTAGAATGGAATGGTGTTACATTACCAGCGACGCTTATTCAAAATGTATATATGGCTTCATTAAACAAGAAGTTTGCAAATGTTATTTTGAGTTCAGAAATAGTCTAAAAATATAAATTTGTGAAAGTGAGCATATTATGTGGTTTGATGATTTCACAGCCTGATATTGGAGAATGTTGTGATGACATAAAAATAAACAGTTTAAATTATTGGGGGAGAAACATATATTTGGTTTTGTATTGATAAATAAGAATTTGAAGAATATTAAGATTATGAAAATTACTTTTATTATAGGATGTTTATTTAATGTTTTTGGTCTGGTTGTAATCGTAAAAGGAAGGATCCCATTTATATAGATATATAGTGGAGTGAAAAATATTATTTTATATTGTAGAATAGAAGGTGGTGCATCTATAGTATTGGGGGTTAATGATTTTATTAAGTCATATCATTTCTATTAATCCAGTATAGTGATGACTATAATTTGAGGAATCTGTATTCATACTATTGTCATTGAAGTTTTATTAAAAATAATTTAATTAATTGAATTTTGCAGGAGGCGGTTATGGACTATAAAATAAGAACAATAAGAGAGAGTGAATATAGTTTGCTTAAAGATTTTTTGTACGAAGCAATCTTTGTACCAGAGGGTGTGCCTGCACCATCGAGATCAATTATTAATCGGCCAGAATTACAGATATATATAACTGACTTTGGAAAGAGAGAAGATGATATAGGTTTGGTTGCAGAAATTGATAAGAAAGTTATCGGTCTAGTATGGGGACGCATTATGAATGATTATGGACATATAGACAATGATACCCCATCTCTTGCGATAGCCCTATATAAAGATTATCGGGGATTGGGAATAGGTACTGATTTAATGAAAGAAATGCTCCGTATTTTGAGATTCAGAGGGTATAAACAAGCATCGCTTGCTGTACAAAAAGAAAACTATGCTATTAAACTGTATCAAAAAATAGGATTTGTAATTGTAAATGAAAATGAGGAAGAATATATTATGCTTTGTCATTTTTAATAATACGAATTCCATCTTATTGATAGGAAATGAGAAGTTAAGGAGGAATTGCAAAATTATGATAAATGCATTAGTAAAGGAGTATCTTTCTTTGTCAGATAAAATGAGAAATAGTTATAAAGATAGTTTGGGGATTGCAAGTCAGACATGGAGTTAAACTTTGAATAAGATCATTTCTATTGTTCCTAAAGTATTTCAAACTATATATGGAGAAGTAGCAGGAACATATAGAAATACAGAAAATCAAAAATATATGGATTTTATACATAGTTATAGGTTGATACATATTATATAATTAGAAAGTGAGTATTACACTCTCTTACAAATGTTAGTTTCAGACGATATAAGCGAATTCCAAATGAGAACAATTATTCCTCTATTAACTGACTATTCATCTTGCTATATCTGTTATATGATAACAAATAGCAATAAGTAAACTATTTTCCATTATTCGCCAGACGATGGCTTTCAAAAAATGCATGCTTCTGTAGAACTGTGTTTTAAAACTATAATTACATTTTATCTTAAGAATGTCTTTTATTTAAATAGTGAAGCTTTTCTTGATTATGATTTTGAAAGAGAAAGTATTATTGGTGCTGAAAATAATCCTTGTATAGATTATTGGGCACAATGAAAAACAGTAGCGGTTTTATAAAAAAATTAGAATTCATGGAGGAGAAAGTTGTATGGGTAAATTGATGTACATGGTAATGCTTGAGAAGAGCAAAAGTTATAATAGGTTAACAAAAAAAGTTGTCACAGAACATGTTGATAACATAAGAAGGTTAGATGATGAGGGGAAGTTGGAAATTTGTGGTGTTTTTAAAGGTTATCCAGGGATGGCTGGTATGTATATTTTAAAAGCAGAAAGTCGTGAAGAAGCAGAAAAACTTTGTCTCATGGAACCTTTGATTATCGGAGGATATGCAACATACAAATTAGTTGATTTCCAAGTTGCAAATCGAGAAAATAACTATTTGCTGTAAATTCAGATAAAAAGTCATTTTTAATAGAAAAATATGATTATAGTTAAGTTTTTATTTTATTCTGATAGGTATTTCATCCACATCTTTAGGGTGTTGATGAAATACCATTTTTTATTTCAAGACATGAGACATGATCAATTATTCATTTTTATAAAGTTGCATAATATATTGATATATGCAACTTTATATGATATGATTTGTTTATAAAAATGGAGTTGATTTCTATTAAATATTCGACAAGAGAATAGGTTACATATAAAGATATATTAACAAAGAAATTATCACAAATTACTAAGAGAAGTGATAATGTATTATATGTGATATCATGTATACTTAAATACTAAGCATAATGGGTTAAAAAGATATTGTTCTATTGTCTTCCCTTACAAGTTACATAAAACTATTAAAACCTCATAATATGGGTGACTTTTTTAGTAGTGTTTGTCAATAATAGATATGAGATGATTATACCAACTCTTTTAAACTGCAATTTAGTGAGATAATTCATTAAATTTATAAATATGACTTTGAAACGGTATAACATGTTATGTATGGTTTAAAAGACAAATATGATATTTTTAGGAGGTAACAGGTGAAAAGGAATAATCATATCTATGTGGCAATTGATTTAAAATCTTTTTATGCATCTGTTGAGTGTAGGGAAAGAGGTCTTGATCCATTGACAACTCATTTAGTTGTTGCTGATTCAAGTAGAACAGAAAAAACAATATGTTTAGCAGTTTCACCCTCCTTAAAAAAGTATGGTATAGGTGGGAGAGCAAGATTGTTTGAGGTTGTACAAAAAGTAAAAGAAGTTAATAAACAAAGAATGAAAAAAGCAACAAAACATCAATTTTCGGGTACATCTTTTGATGAACAAGAATTACAGAGAAATCCCAATTTAGAACTTGTTTATATAATTGCAACACCTCGAATGTCATTTTATATTGATTACAGTGCAAGAATTTATCAAGTCTATTTAAAATACTTATCTCCACAGGATATTCATGTTTATTCAATTGATGAGATATTTGCAGATATAACAAGCTATTTGAAAAATAGTAAAATGACAGCAAGAGAGTTTACAAAAAGAATGATAATAGATATCTTTCAAACAACTGGAATGACAGCAACAGCTGGGATTGGAACAAATTTGTACTTATGTAAAATTGCTATGGATATAGTTGCTAAACATGTTAGACCAGATGAGGATGGTGTAAGAATTGCTCAGTTAAATGAATTGAGATATCGACAATATTTATGGAATCATAAGCCATTAATAGATTTTTGGAGAGTAGGCAGAGGATATACGAAAAGACTAGAGAAATTAGGATTATATACGATGGGAGACATTGCAAGATGTTCTATACATAATGAAGATATATTATATGATGAATTTGGCATTAATGCAGAATTGCTGATTGACCATGCATGGGGATATGAATCATGTTCTATGAAAGATATTAAGTCATATAAACCTGATCATCAAAGTATTGGTAGTGGGCAAGTTTTGAGTGAGCCTTACAATTTTGAGAAAGCAAGGCTAGTTGTCAAAGAGATGGTTGACCAACTTGCTCTTAATCTTGTTGATAAGCAACTTGTTACAGATCAGATAACATTGACAGTAGGTTATGATAAAGGCAATCTTACACATAATCAATCCAAATATAAAGGTGAAGTCACAACAGATTACTATGGTCGTAAAATACCTAAACATGCCCACAAAACAATTCATCTTGGAATGTCAACATCATCTTCATTATTAATGATTGATAAAGTATTAGATGTTTATGACAAAATTGTAGATAAAAGACTTTATATTAGAAGAATTCATATTTCTGCGAATCATGTTCTCGATGAAAGTTTAGTTGCAAATCAAGAAGCCATTGAACAAATGGATTTGTTTGTAGACTATGATGCTTTAGAAAAACAACGAAAAAGACAAAAAGAAGAATTGGAAAAAGATAAAAGACTGCAACAAGCGACATTAGAAATAAAGAAAAAATATGGAAAGAATTCTGTTTTAAAGGCTATGGACCTTGAAGAAGGTGCCACAGCAATTACACGTAATGGAACTATTGGAGGGCATAAGGCCTAAATATTGGAGGTGTCGTATGAAAGAAGATATTCATAAATATGATGATATTATCAATATGCCACGTCATATTTCAAAGAAGCACCCACAAATGTCCACACGTGATAGAGCAGCGCAATTTGCACCATTTGCAGCATTAACAGGCCATAAGGAACGTATTGTAGAAACAGAACGTTTAACGACTGAAAAGAAAGAGTTAGATGCCTGTCAACAAGAAATAATTAATAATGCATTACAGAGAATTCGTCAAAATATAAAGAATTGTCCAAATGTAATAATAACATATTTTATTCCAGATTCTAAAAAAGAAGGTGGTAAATATATTACTGTTATAGAACATGTTAAAAAGATAGATGATTATGAAAATATTATTTTATTATCAAATGGAAGCAAGATAATAATTAATGATATATATGACATTGAGTTATCTTCAATTTAATTAGTGAATATAAATTTAGAGATAGTATTGATTTTTTTATAATTCAATAAGAAAATGATATTCATTGATGTGTTTTTATCTTATAATATTCAATATTTAAACCTATGTCTTATTTTTACAATGAAATAATGAATTATTAAATATATAATAATATATATGAAGTTCAACAAACAGGAGGTGGTTCTTTTGTTAACTCCTTATTTAAGATTTCATGGAAAGTGTGAAGAAGCATTTGAATTTTATGCCAGAGTTTTTGGTGGTGGAAAAACTGTTTTTGTAAGACGAGAAAATAATCCTAATAATCCTATTATGCATGCAACTATTACTTTTACTAAATATGATGGGTGTATTATGGGAGCAGATATAGAAGGAGCAGTAGTGATTTCAGGTATGGCAATTTGTTTTGTGTTACCATCTCGAAAAGTGATTGAAGAAGTATCTGAAAAACTCGCAGAAGGTGGTACACTTGTTCAGGAATTTCTACCACATCCAGTTCCGCATGATAACGATGGTGGAGCGGAAGTACTTGATAAGTTTGGATATACTTGGTATTTGAGCACATAAAACAAAATATCTATATTTTATGAATATAACATAGATGATTTCGAATTTTACTTATATGCATTTTGAAATAAAATAATTGGTTTCTTGATGGTCATCAAGAAATTTAAGCCCTTGTCAATATTTAAAATAAAATGAGTGAAAGTGTAAAGACTTATCTATAGTATTGATTATATAAAATTCTAGAATTCGTTATACTTTGTATCAAGAAAGTCTTGTACCAATGAAAGAAGCAGGCATATCTTGGCACAATCATGTATGGGATGGTGATAAGATTACTAATCTCTTAGATCTTATTCTATTTTTTGAGAAAACTGAATATTAGAAAGAGATGAAAGTGAAAATATCTATTCTCTGTATAAATTGATTTATGAAATAGATAAATATAATGAAAATCATTCTATTGAGTCAAGCAGATATAGTCATTGAAAATGTTGTTATACAATAAAAGAATATACGGAAGTGAATGATGAGAATAAAGGAAATAGTAACTCAAGATGAAAAAGTCCAATCATTGAATTTTATCCAGATGATTGGTTTTTTCAATTTATAATTTAAATTCATGATTACCACTCACATCAAATCGATGATACTGTATTTTTTGAAAGAAACTGTTTTTTTGCTGTAATTAGGTCTTTATGAAGTTTAATAGCCATAAATAAAGTGATAACAGCACAGAGTATATCAGCAATTGGTTGAGCATACAAAATACCATATAATCCCCAATATTTTGGTAAGATAAGTATGAGAGGTATAAAGCAAATACCTTGTCTACATGCACCTAAAATACATCCTTCCTTTGCTTTCCCCATAACAAGAAATAGGAATGAATACACTGTATAGAAGCCAAAGAATATAAAAGTAATTCCTTGAGCTCTTAATGCAACTGAACCAATCTTAACCATTTCTATATCACCTTTAGTGAATAATGACATCATTTGTGTAGGAAATATTATACTAATTAAAGCAAAAATTCCACAAAATATCGTAGACCATAATATAGATATTTTAATAGCCTTAAACAAACGATCAAATTTCTTTGCACCATAACTGAATCCTGCTATTGGTTGGAATCCTTTTAAGAACCCAAAGACAACTAGACTTCCCATTGACATTATTTTCGTTAATGGCCCCATGGCTGCAAGTGCAGAATTACCATAATTTTTTGCTGCATCATTCATCATTCCTATAGAAAGGCTTGTGAGTAACTGAAAAATAAGCGTAGGAATTCCTATTTTTAAAATTTCTGACATAATCTGTTTAGAAAATTGACATTCTTTAATACTGTAATTAAAGATACTTTTCTTAAGTAGAATATAACGTAAATAAACGAAAGTAGAGACAATTTGTGAAATAGCAGTAGCGATGGCAGCACCAGCAATTCCATAATCAAATGTATAAATAAAAATTGGATCTAATATAACATTTAATAGAGCACCTGCTAATAATGCACTCATTGCTGTTTTTGCAGATCCTTCACTTGAGACAATGTTATTCATTGTGACATTAAATATATTAAAAATAGAGAATGTAATGTAAATGCGAGCATAGGTCATTGCATAAGGCATAACATTATCAATGGCACCAATCTGTTTAAGAATGGGTTTTAAAAAGATGACTGAGAAAATAATCATAATTGCTCCAACAAAGAGACTGCTATAGAGAGCTGTGCTTGTAACCTTATTGGCAGTGTCTTTATCTCCACATCCAAGAAGTCTTGATAGATAAGCAGCGGCCCCATTGCCAAATAATAATCCTAAACCAACAATAATCTGCCCTAGTGGAAATACGACCGTAACTGCACCCATTTGATGTGTTCCAAGTCCACCAACAAAGTAGGTATCAACTATATTATAGAGTGCATTGATGAGCATACCAATCATAGTTGGTAATCCAAGAGTTAATAGTGCTTTTTGAATTGGAATACTGCCTAGTAATTCCAATTTTTTGTTATTTTGATTCATGTGTCATTCTCCTTTCGCTTGACATAAGAAATAACTTATAGTACTATAAATTATAGTATACAGAAGATGAAAGTTATACTACTATAAATTATACTATTTGTCAATGAAAAAGGAGGAACTTATGGCAACTATAGATTTAATTGTATTAGGAATACTAAAGAAAGAATCACTAAGTGCTTATGATATTCAAAAATTAGTAGAGTATCGTAATATTTCTAAATGGGTAAAAATTAGTACACCATCAATCTATAAAAAGGTTATTCAACTTGAAGAAAAAGGTTATATCAGTAGCCATTATGTCAAAGTTGGAAAAATGCCAGAGAAAGCAATCTACTCACTTACTAAAAATGGAGAAAAGAAATTTGAAACTCTTATGTATGAGATTGCATCACATCCTATTCACTTTTTTTTAGATTTCAATGCGGTTATTGTTAATTTATCTAGTCTTCCATTAGAAGGTCAAAAATCTTGCTTAATACGTATTGAAGACAATATTAAAACTCTTAAAATGTATTTAGAAGAAAATCTTGATGAAAAAGAAGCATTATCTGATATTCCTGAAACAGGTTTAGCCGTTTTGCAACAACAATATATATTAGTGCAAGCAATTGAAACATGGTTAACTGAAATGAAAGCCAAATATATATTGTCATAATCATTAAATTTGTCTAAATGAATAAGTTTGCTCTGAAAAATATGACTGTAAGGAGGTATGTAATGATTGAAATGAGACTCGCAAAAATGAATGAAGCGAAAATGTGTTTTACCTTTATTAATGATGCTAGAAAATATCAGAATGAACAAGGTTTTATACAATGGACTGAAAATTATCCAAATATAGATACAATCATTGAAGATATTCAAGAAGAAAGAGGTTATATACTAAGCTTCAATAATTTACCATTTGGATATCTTTGCATTGATTTTGCTGGTGAACCTGCTTATAACAATATCAATGGAAGCTGGTTTAGCTCTCATGATTATGCTGTTATCCATAGGATGGCTTTTGGAAAAGAGGGGAGAGGAAAAGGAGCATCAAAAGCAACTCTTCAGCTTGTAAAAAAATTATGTATATCTAAAAATGTATTTGCTATTCGCGTGGATACAGATCCCCATAATAAAGCAATGCAACATATTTTAGAACGAGAAGGTTATAAATATTGTGGTACAGTTATTTTCCAAGATAGTCCAAAACTTGCTTATGAACTTATTTTCTAATAGTTTTTACAATATCAAGTTTTATCATCTTTAATGAAGATTAAATAAGTAATAGTAAGAAGCAATCTCTTGATTTGAAATTATAGAGGAGATTATTTCTTACTTTTATGTTTTGTATTTCATTACGTTTTGAACATGGTGAAATAGTGGGAATATAAAAAAAGAAATGCTTAAATACTGGAGTAATGATATAATATTAATGATTATTAGTGATTTTATAATTCTTAATATGTGATTAAAATTATGAAGGTCTTATTTATGTGTATCGTGTAGGGATGATTTGATTGACTCGTAAACAAGTTGTATAAAAATAATAAAAGATAAAATTTTTATTGTTCTAGGATTTAAGTTTATCATCTGAAAATGTAGGATATAGAGAGTTGAGGTGGAATAATGGATTATCATGTATTTATAAATAGTTTGTTGGAATATTATCAGTTATATGAAAGAGGATTAAAAAAACAAGCGAATAAGTATATTCAAGATTATGTTATCTCTCTTTCTCAATGGGATAAGGATAAGCTGCGTGATGTATTATTTCACTTCACAAAGGAGCTCTGTGATGAACAAGGATATGATTTTTGTAAGCGTGGTAATGGGAGAATTCCTTATGCATTGGATGTGTTTTTAAGAGACTATCTTTATTCAGAGTGTTTAGAAAACAAAATGCCTCAATTAAGATGGTTTTATGAATTATATAAAAATGATAAATTTGGTGTAAATTATGCAAGGAATATGCTTGAAAAAGCTTATTTAAGTGAAAAGTGTGATACAAAAACAGTTGAATTATTTTTTTATATGTGGATTGAGATTCTAGCCTGGGGATCACATCATTTCCCAAATGGGTGTCTTATTACAAAAGAAGCTATGGAAAATGCAGTGAAACAATGCAAAAAGATTATTTCAGAAAAAGATGTTAATGAGAAATTCAAAAAGCAATTAGAATATTTTGAAACGCTTTATATATGTTATTATCAATTTGAAGAAGATAATAGAACGAAGACATTTGAGGATTACTGTCATCAAGCAGATATAGAGTTTATTTGTAATAATGCATACTATTATAATTATTGAGAATTAGATGATTTATGGCTTATATAAAGTGAAAAATATATATAAGTTTATGGAGGGAATACTATCCATTCAATCATTGATCATGTTCATATCACAGTTGAGAATTGAGAATGTGCAGAGAACTTTTATGATAAATGATAGTTTTCATAGAACACATTAGTTTCCAAATATAAAAAATTAGAATTGGATATATGGTTGAAATGTTTGTTTGAGATGATGATTGCCATTCAATGTATGAAGATGGAAAACAATTAGTTGATATGGTTTATTTGAAAAAAGAAAAAATATTTCATCATACGATGAGATTGCCTATAATACTTTATAGTCAAAAGTAAAAAGATATAATTTATTCATTACATGATCATAAATATGTATGGAAATAATAAAGGAGGATATATTATTGAATTACGAAGAGATATTGAAAGCATTTCAAGAAAAAGAATTTCATATAGATGATTATATATCAGTAGTTGTAGAAAGTAAGGATATACGTGAGAAACTTATTCAAAATCTCATAGAACAAACACATATTAATGTTTATTATCGTAGCTATTATTTAATCAATGCAGTTAGTTTAACAAATCCAGAACTCTTTTATGAATACTGGGATTTATTTGTAAGTTTGCGTTATCATAAAAATTCTTATCATCGTAATATTTTTCATTGGATTATTACAAATCTGATTCCTGTCGATAGTCAAAATAAATTTGATAAGATTAAAAAAGAGTATTTTTCTCAAATTAAAGATGTTAAAGTTTTGACAGGTCTAGAAGCAATGAAGGATATTATTATTATGAGTCAATATCGTCCTGATTTAGAGGAAGAAATTATTTCATTGTTTTTAGATGAAAATATGATAAAAGATTATACTGATAAGCAAAAAGATCGTTTTCATTTTTATAGTATGGAATACTTTGAGTCTCTCTTGGATAGAAAGAAAGATGAAAGATTGTTAGATTTTATCAAGACATGTTTAAACGCTAAAAACACAACAACTGCTAAGAAAGCAAAGCAGATTCTAAAAAAGTATACATATTAATAGGGTATGAACCAGCATAATCAATTGTATGGTTTGAATATGATGAGTTTTATTAGGAAGAAGATGAAGTTTTACATTGTAGTGTAATTGTTCCTAATTTTCAAACATTGTTAGAATGATATTCCATAGGAATTCTTGAAATAAAATTTAAAGATAAATAGAAAGTAAATCTGGAATTATAGAATTGTGAATTTTGTGAATCATATTAGAAAGTGTGTTAGAGAATATAATGGAAGAAACTCATACATAAAACTTTATTTCAAATGAAATCTTTAGGAATAATAACTTGTGATGATACATATCATTATTGGGGTGATATTATGATTTCATATGAACAAGAATGGCAATTGCATCAAAGTCATAAAATACCAGCCTTTGAAGGTTGGTATTTTCGTGTGGTAGATAATCAAGTTTCAGCTGCTGTTATTATTGGAATAGCAAAAACACAAGATAAACAGGAAGCATTTATTCAAGTGTTTCATACATTATGTCAATCAATGGAAAAGGTAAGTTATGATATAAAAGATTTTGTATATCAAGAAGAGCCTTTTTCTATATCTATAAAAAATTCAATATTTAAAAAACATTATATTCATATTGAAGATTCAAAATTATCAACAGTCATAGATTTAGAGTTAGATATGCCTTTGCATATTCAAACAACAAAATATGCACCAACAATTATGGGACCATTTGCGTATCTTAAAAATATGCAATGTAATCATGCGATTCTTAATTTAGAAAGTCAAACACATGGTTACATGAAATATCAAAATCAGATCTATAATATTCAAGGTATTATTTATCAAGAAAAAGATTGGGGAAATTCTTTTCCAAAGAAATATATATGGGTTCAATCAAACTGCTGCTTACAAAAAAAAGCAATTCTATTTCTATCGTGTGCCACAATTCCACTGAAATTTTTTCCATTCACAGGTATTATAATGGTTATAGTTGTTGATGGTCAACAATATCAGATTGCTTCATATTATGGAGCAAGTATCACCCAGAGAGAAATCATTGGTGATATCTATTATTTAGTGATTAAACAACATCAGTATAGAATTGAATTTAAAATCAAAACAGGATTAACTTATACATTAGATGCACCAGAAAATGGTATTATGTTGCGTAATGTTGAAGAGAGTTTATTAGGGCAAGTTGAAATGAAGATATATGAACATCAACATTGTAAGGAGAATCTTTTATTTGATCATTGTGGGATAGAAAATGATAACTTTTTTGTGTAGTTACTTATCTTTTGTAAAATAATAAAACTTAATATAGGATGAAAGAATATATTATGGAATTAAGAACTTATATTGATCATAAGGATTATAAATATTTATGCTTTATAGTGTACAAATCGTATACTATACCTAATAACAGAGTAAAACTCAAATGATTTATGACTTAAAATTCAAAAGGAATCAAAACAATATGCTTTTGAAAAAACAGATGTTCTATTGGTATTATTAAATGTTTTTGATATAAACTATATGACTAAAAGTTTTAGAAATTAGGATTTTCAAAAGATAATGTCATAAAAGATTCCTTTTCTTTTCAAGATAAAAAATGGGCAACATACCATACGATAGTTACAAAGTCTAACTATTTAAGAAAGTATAATGGACTTCAAGATGTTCAATTATGAACATCTTTTATGTTTTGCATATTACTGAAGTCCGCATTTTTCTAAACAAGAACATTTCGGTAAACACAGATTTTGTAATGTATTGAGTTTTGTATACAATACATTTTCTAGTAGCATCACATTGTTAATTGTCATTTGAACAGAGTTATCAATCTCTATGAGTTCACATATGTTATTAGCCATTTTTATAGCGTGTTGCAATTTTTCTCCTTCAGCATTTAAAATATGCGAAAGTGCAGTTTCTTGAAGAGCAATTGATTCAATTAAATCACAGATACTTTGATTAATACAAGGCATACAACAATGATTTGAATGTTGACAGTTGCATCTTTTTGTCTCTTGACACTTATCTGATTGCTCACAATCATTACAAGGACATATCTCTATATTGATTATACAGTGAAGTAAACATGGCTGACATGAGCACTGAGTTGCTAATATAATAAGCTCAAGATTTTGGGAGTCAGAAGTTTGGTTTAAAATAAAGTCATTAATTCTATATTCATGGGGAATACAATATTTTTTTATGCAACAATTATCAGTTGTAGAAAGATATAAATATTGTTTTCCTTTGGATTGAATAATTGAAATATGGAATGGAGGAAAAATAGTCAATTGACAATAGTGATTAATGTTCTCATCATCAATGATGTGAACAATTGAATGATTATCTGATAGTTCTAATACAAATTCATTATAAACAACAACTAAAGTATCATGATTTAAATTATATGAAAGATTATGAATTTTTGATGTTGTTGACTTTGGTTTATCTATATAAAAATAATTTATTTCTTCTAAATGATTATTTAATTGATAAATATAATCTTTTTCTCTTATATCTACTGCAAAGAAACATTGTTTTTTGTTATTATAACAAATTGCAGCAAAAGGTCTTGAAACATTATGGCTTCTTATAAAGTTGTATTGGTTATCCATTACATAAATCATTTTTTCTTCAGGAACTGTTAAATAATAAAATTGACCATCAAATGCCATTCCTTTATAAAGTAAGTGATGATTTTGTGGTAAAGTTTTTATCAATTCTAAATTGAGTATATCCATTTTAATACCTCCAATTTATACAATTTCTTTGATGATATATCACTTTATTATATGAAGAAAATAATGGAAGGTGACTGTTTTTATACTGAACAATCCTTTTGTATTTTGCATAGTATAAGATGAAGGATTATGGTAGATTTTAAGCCAAAAACTTCAACTGAAAGGATTGGAGGTGATTATTATGGGAATGCCAGTTATTACTCCTGGAACGGGTTCAAGAGAACAGGCTATTACAGATTTAATAGAATCAGTAGCATTACAGGAAGCAGCCCTTTCACATATCTTAAATGCAGAAGGAGAAAAAATTCAAGCTGTTGTTGCAATGGAAGGAGTTACACCTGAGGAACTCCTCATGGTTAATAAATCTGTTGAGAATATGACAAATACCATAGCAAGATTAGAAATGCTACTTCAAGCAAAACTCGAACTTTTTGATTTAGATAGTCCTATCACTGAAACTGTCTCACAATTCAATTTATTAGGAGGAAATAAAACATCTTAACTTCCTTTCAATTCAAATAATAACGAGGAAGGAGGTGAATTATACTATGGCAAATATTTCAGGTAGAATTGTTTTTGATAGAGATAGAAGTGCAACGATCACATCTGGGGATTCGGGAATATCAAATATTCCTGTTGTTCTACAAAACATTACAACGAATGTAAGATTAACTGTGCTTACTGATACAAATGGGAACTATGTCTTTATAAATGTACCAAATGGTCAATATAGAATTGTTGAATCATATGGAACTACTGGTGGTGTAGCAAGCCCTGGTGACTTTAATAATGCTATTGTAGGAACAATACCAGAAGGAGTCAATCCACCTATTACTTCTGTTATGAATCCACCCATTGGATCAACAAATCTAGATTCATTAACACCAGATACACTTTTAGTAACAGTCACAGGAACTGATTTAATAAATCAGAATTTCTTAAATGGACCTGTCATTTATACACCTATTGAAGAAATATTAGATAACTGTGCAATAACAACTGATGTGAATTTAATAACAGATGCTGATAATGGGACTTTTGGTGAATTTACTGCAGGAACACCAGCCAATACTGGTGCACCTAGTGAACCATATCCAGGAGTAACACCCGATTTCACTTATGTATTGCCTAATCCATCTCAATTTACACCATTAGATGGAGAATACACTGTTCAAAATATAATGACAGATTCAATGAGTTCCACCATTGGTGCCTGGTGGAGAATAGCTGATCACACTGTTGGAAATGAGACTGGTAGAATGATGATTGTAAATGGTTTTAATCCAGGTGCGGTCTTTTTTCGAAGTCTTGTTTTGGTTCAGCCAAATACGAATTATCTTTTTACAGCATGGATATTAAATCTGTTTAAGGTAACAGGATATCCTAATCCTGAATTGGGAGTTCGTATTTTAGATGAAAATAACAATATAATATATGATGCGACTTTAGGAGCACTTATCCCAGTTAATACAAATGCTCCAGAATGGAAGCAAATAGGGACAGTTATTAATTCTCAAAATAATACAAGTTTAACAGTTGAGTTCCTAAGTGAGGGACCGGAGGTTATTGGAAATGATTATGCTATTGATGATATTTCTTTAACAGAGATATTAGTTCGTGAATTTATTCCTGTGAAAACAGTAAATAAATCAATTGTTAATGTGGGAGAAACTGTTGAGTATAGCGTAACACTCACAAATCAATGTACAAGTCCACTTACAAATTTATCTTTTCAGGATACAATTCCAGACGTATTAACATTTGTAACAGGAAGTGTTGTTATTAATAATATATCATTTATGACGGCTAATCCTAACGTTGGTTTCGCTTTACCAGATATTCCTGGAGGGGGAAGTGTTACTGTTACTTTTGAAGCAAGAGCTGATTCTGTACCAGCTGTTAATCCAACTCTTAATAGTGCAAATATCACATATTCTTACACACCAGTAGAAGGTGGTATTCCAGGAGTTTTTGAAGTGACTTCTAATGAAGTTGCTGTAACTATACAAACATTAGCAGATATTTCTGTGATAAAGACGGCCAGTCCTAATCCTGTAACTCCTGGTGAACTGTTGACATTTGAAATAAGTATTCATAATGCAGGACCATCATCAGCAGAAAGTGTTACTTTAAATGATACTATTCCTTCATTATTTTTAAACGCAGAATACTCAGTTGATGGTGGAGTCACTTTCTTACCTTGGACAGGGAGTCTTAATATTGGAACGCTTATGAATCAAGAAACAAGACTTATTGCTATACGTGGAGCTGTAAGTACAAGTGCAATGTCTTCATTTAGTAATACAGCCACTGTCGTATCTTCTACGCCTGATCCAAATCCAGATAATAACACTTCTACAATTGTTGTTCATATTTTGACAGCAAGATGTCAGGCGATTACAGACATTATTCAATCAGTTGCAATGCAAGAAACAGCACTTTCTCATATTTTAAATGCTGAAGGTGAAAAAATTCAAAAATTTGTAAGTATAGATGATATACGTTCTGATCAACTATTAATGTTAAATGATTCTGTAAAATCCTTAGTAGGATCAGTTGCAAGGTTAGAATCTGTTCTACAGGCAAAACTTCAAAGCATATCTCATATAGATTGTTAAGGCTAAACAATAATGATTATAAAGTATACTGAATAGGTGCCAACCTATTCAGTTTCTTTATGAATAATTGATACCAGCAAGTTCCATTCTTGAGAAAAGAATAGGATTAAGTTATAATTTTCTTGACATTACCATGTGGGGGATAGTTTATACTCTCAATAGAGGAGGTAAATATGTACAAAATTAATCAGTTTTCTAAAATTTCTGGATTAACTGTAAAAGCATTACGATATTATGATCAAGAAGGGATTCTTCAACCAGCTTTTAGAAATGAAGAGAATCAATATCGTTATTATAATGATGATAATCTTAAAAAAGCACAATTGATAAAATACTTAAGATCTTTAGATTTTTCAATAATGGAAATCAAGGATGTAGTTGAAAATGTTCACAGTCATGATGATCTTATGTATATATTAAATGAAAAAATTAAAATTATAGAAACAAATATTTCTAAAGAAAAAGAATTTATAAAAAGAATGAACATACAATTATCAACCTTTCATAACAAAACATGTTGCAATCATTATCAAATTGATACTGTGACAATAGATGAAATACTGGTTGCCTCTATTCACTTTAGAGGTCAATATACAGAACTTGATAAATATGTTCCACAACTTTATAAAGCAGTTAAAAATAACAAAAATGGGTATCATTTTAATTGTTATTTTGATGAAGAGTGTGTCGAAAGTGCTGATATAGAATTATGTGTACCTATAAAAAAAGAGATTGATAATAAGGCCATTCGTTGTAAGATATTACCTCAAGTGAAAGCTTTACGAACTACACACTATGGAAGTTATGAGACTTTATATTTGGCATATCAGGCAATGTTTGAGTATGTGAATACACATCATATAGAAACGTTCACACCATCAAGAGAAATCTATATAAAGGGACCAGGTACAATCTTCAAGGGGAATCCTGATAATTATGTAACTGAAATTCTTTTACCTTTAGAAACAACAAAGGAGTAATGTATGAAAAAAATTATTGAGGATTTTATACCTCAAGGAGGTAAACATTGTATTACAAATGCACTGAAACAAGTTCTTTCTTATTATGGTTATCCTATATCAGAAGCTATGATTTTTGGAATTGCATCGGGTTTATCTTTTTTATATTTAAATCAATCTATATCTCCAATGATTAATGGGAGAACGAAAGTATTTGAATTTGAAGAAAAATTAGCCAAGCGTCTACATATCACAATTAAGTGTAAATCTGGTAAAGATTATACACGTATATTTAACATGACAAAGAAAATGATAGATGAAAATCATCCAGTATTAATCTATGTTGATATGCCTTATTTACATTATCTTGGTATGAATCCAAATAGTCATTTTGGGGGACATGCGGTTGTTTTATATGGATATGATGACGAAACAAGAGAATTTTGGGTTAGTGATAGAGATAATCATGATTTTCCTATTAGAGTTCCTACAGGTAAGATCAATCAAGACTATCATCTTGTTCATTATGATGAGTTAGAAAGAGCACGTTGTAGTTTACATAGACCTTTTCCAGCTTCATGCAAGTATTTGATGTTTGATTTTCATGATTATCAAAAGATTGATAAATTAACAATAAAAGAAGCCATTTTGGAAACTTGTGAAACTATGTTAAATCCACCAGCACAGTTATTAGGCATCAATGGAATTTGGAAATTTTCTAAAGAGATTCTTAAATGGAAACAGTTTAGTGATTATAAGCTACGTACAGCAGGAGTAACGAATTATTTTCAAATTTCTCATGATGGGGGAACTGGAGGAGGTATTTTTCGCCAACTCTATGGTGAATTTCTAATTGAGGCTTCATTGATAGTGAATGCTGACATATTAAATAGTATAGGCCAACAATTTATAGATGTTTCACATCAGTGGGATTTGCTTGCTGATGATTTGTGGCAGTTATCTTTAGATGGTGATGTAAGACTCTTAAAAAAGATGTCCCAATCAATCCAAGATATTTATATGATTGAAAAGAATCTTTATATAAGACTCCAAAAAACGGTTCATAATCTTTAACTAAGGTCTTATTTTCTTTAGAGTTTTTAGACAAATTTATTCATATTCATGACAGTCTCTGTCAAGTTTACTATGATAAAATAGTTTATAATCAATAGAGAGTAATCTTAGGAAAAAGAAAGGAGTAGAAAATGTGAATATAAAAAAAGAACTAGAGAAAATCAATGATACCTCAAAACATTTTCAATTTAATGATATTGATGTTGATCCTCTATCAATAAAAGCAATCATGATTAATGAAGTTGTACCAGCAGATCCATATCAGGATTTTTATGGACAATATGATGCAGATTATCTCAAAACAACAATACCACTTTTTCAAAAAGCTGGGTATAATGTATCTTCAATTAAGGACATACTTGATTTAGGAGTTTATATCACAAATGCTGTAAAGATACCAAAAACAGAATACACGATTCCAAGAGAAGTTATTGAAGCTAATCTGCTATTTTTAGAAAAAGAAATTGCTTTATTTCCAAATGTAAGGGTAATTATGCTGATGGGAGATGTCTCTAAAAAAGCTTTTAATATGATTACAAAGAAAATAACAAAGAAAAATGTTATTCCAGCTATGTCTACATACAAACTTAGAGATAGTGAATTCTATTTTAATGATGTAAGAATCATTCCTTCATATATTATGACAGGGGCTAATATACTGATTGAAAAATCAAAATTCCAAATGGCTTCTGAGGATATTCAAACAATGATGAAAATTATTTATTAAGACAAAAAGGACAAAATCATTTTGTCCTTTAATGCTCCTCTTTACCCATTAATGAATGACGTGATATTAATCTTGATCGCCCTTGAACTTTCACAAGTTTTTCAAGTTCTTTTTTTGCATCATTAGCAATCCATCTTTGGACTTTATCTCCATCTTGAATCAATTCATATGATAATAATAATGCTTTTTCATGATAGTCAAAATCTTTTTTGCCTATTTCTTTTAAAGCTGTAGAAATTGCTTTCTTAATATGGATATGTTCATCATGTGAATAATCTCTAATAAAATGAAGATAAGTATCTAAAGTTGAATCAAGGATGTTTTTATTGTGAATCACATCACTTGCTAATAAAACAAAAGCTGCTCTTTTGACATAAATATGCTGAGATGTTACCCATTGTGGAATCAGTAACTGATATCCCTTTATCTTGATAATAAGATTTTTACAAAGATGATTACATAAATCCCAAGATATAACATCTTTGATGAGAAGATTAATATCATCAAATGTCATCTGCTTATATTCAAAAATCAAAACTGCCAGCAATTTTGCATCATGATATTGGCTTTTCCATAATTGAAAGCCAAGTTGATTTGAATGTCCAATTGTTTTTGCAAGCTGACGAATATCTTGGAGAGGAACGCCTAAGCAATTTAATGCAGGAATTCCCATTTTTATGATATGCGATTTATATTTTTCAGAAGATAAGTTATGAAGTTGATGAATAATGTCTTGATAATTCATAGAGTCTCTAATACCTTCTTTAAATCATGAATATATGTTTGTTGTTGCTTTTTGAGATAGCCTTTCACAAATAGCTTCATATAAATCTTTTTTGGAGTAACATCTTCAGTAAAATCAATTGTTGTGAAACCATCCTTATGATTGAATAAACCAGTCCAATAACCTATCATACGACTATTTTCCATTTTAAATTCATAACGTTGATAAGGTTCAAATACTGTAATTGTAAATATCGTTGGATAAAGATCCTTTGTATATTCAATAAATTGTTGATGTGGTTTTACAATTTCAATCTTTGAAATATCACTTCGCCATGCATAATCTTCAAGTGAAGTGATTATTTTCCATACTGTTTTGATATCACATGCAAATGTTGCTTTAATATTTGTCATGACCATATTTATAACTCCTTTATTTTTTTATAATTGGCAACCAATATTCATAAATAGCATTTTGAGGATCCGCCTTAATATAAACTTCTATATCTGGGATATCAGCGTACTCATAACCTGAGGTTGGTAACCATTCTGTAATGACACGGCGTTCTAAATCCTGAAGAGTTTTATTGCTGCCTTGACCTGAAAAGACTGCCCACATTGCCTTATCAATTGTATATTCTTCAAATTGTGGATGGGATAGTGTTGAACTTACTGCAATAAAATATCTCCAGTCGTCGTGATAATGTATACTGACTCCTAATAGTCCTGTTGGCATACAATTGTTTATTTCCATTAATTGTTTTAATGTGCCATTAGCTAAAGCTTGATTCCAATGTTTAGGAATCTTTAAGAAATTTTCTGATAGTTCTTTATTTAAAGGAAAACTTTTTCCGATAATCTGAAAAGATTGTTTATTTTCGATTCTAAAATGGAGTTCTTCTAATCCTTGAATAGAAAATGAAAAATGAAGGGGTGGAAAAGCAACAAGTTCAATTCCTTCTTTTCTGAGTGTTGAGGGGGCAATTCCATGTATTGATTGAAAAGCTCGGTTAAAGGCGGTGGGTGATTCATAACCATATTTAAAAGCTATATCAACAATTCTCATTTTGAAATCTTGTAGATCAACAGCAGCAAGAGACATACGACGTTTACGAATATATTCATTGAGTGATATACTTGTCATATAGAGAAATATTTTTTGAAAATGATATCTAGAGCAGTTTGTTATTTTGGCAAGTTCTTCATAATTTATTTCAGTTATGAGATGTTCTTCTATATAATCAATTGCTTGATTAAAACGATCAATCCATTCCATATGTACCTCCATCATCTACTTCTAGTATAACACTTTATAATTAAAATGACCTCTCATTAAAGATATAAAAAAAGAGAGTTATAGAAAATATAGAATAAAAGTTAACTACTAGTGATTTAAAATATGTTATGATTATAAATAAAGGAGTCGCATGATTCTTATATAGATTATAATAGAATCATCTTAAATATTATGGCAGGCTTAAGAAAAATGTTAGGAAATATTAATGATACAACTCTTGTCTCTTTAATGAATATGATTGAAACCCAAAGTGCAAGTACACTAGCAAAATGGGTATTGGATTATGTGGAAGAACATGTACTCATGTTATGTCATCATGCTTTTGTTGAGGATATGAAAATAGCAATCCAGACTTCACGACAATATATCAATCAAGAGAGAACATCTCAAGAATTAAAAAAAGTTCTCAAAGATACAAAAGTCATTTTAAAAGATGTTCATGATCCTGTTAATATGGTAGCTATACGTGCTATTTTAACAGCATGTGCAACATATGATACACCAACAAATGCATTGGGATTTACTTTTTATGCAGTTGCTGCAATTGTGTATAGTGAAGTCGGATTATCTGAATCAAAGCAAAAATATGATCAACTTGCTAAAGAAAAATTTAAGGACATCCTTTATTCTTTTCAATTGATTGCTGTTAATGATGAAGTCAATCCTGTGAAAGTCAAATGGTATTGTTAAAAAAACATTCAGTCGATGAATGTTTTTCTTTCTATTTTAAGTTGTCCTTTAAAGCAAGAAGAGCAGCAAATGGTGAATCTTCAACACTAGTTGATGCCTGTTTTTGTTGTTTTAAATATTTTTTGACATCTTGCTTATTTGCCATGTTTTTCTTTGTTTCACGCTCTTTTTTAAAAGCACTCATTTGTTGTCGATAACCACATGTTTTACAGACAAACATTTGTTTATCACCGGAACCAACAAGTTCTAATTTTTTATGACAATTAGGGCATCTTGCATTTGTTACCAAAGATAAAGTTTCACGATGCTTACATTCACGATTGGAACAAATCAACATTTCACCCTTTTTTCCATTGACTTTAAGAAGTGGTTGACCACATTCAGGACATTTTTTTGTTGTTAAATTATCATGTTTATAAGTTGCTTGACTTTCATTGATTTCTTGAATAATAACTTCTGTATATTGACGAATGTCTTGTATGAATTTTTGTGATTGTTTCTTTCCTTGAGCAATTTGTGAGAGTTCTAATTCCCATTTGGCAGTTAATTCTGGATAACGTAAATCATTAGGAACAAGTGATAATAATTGTCTTCCTTTGGCAGTGACATGAATATCTTGTCCTCTTTTTTCAATAAGAAAGGTATTGAATAACTTATCAATAATATCAGCACGAGTCGCAACAGTCCCTAAACCACCAGTGTTCTTTAAAGTTTCATTTAAAGTTTTAGAAGATGCTTGCATAAATTTAACTGGATTTTCCATTGCTGATAAAAGTGTAGCCTCATTAAAGTAAGCAGGTGGCTGTGTTTGACCTGTTGTTTCTTTTATCTCAGTGACTTGTAATGTTTGTTGTATTTGAATAATTGGAAGCGTTTGATCATCTTCATCCTCATCTAAAGTTTTTCCATAAACTTCTTTCCAACCCATAGCTTTTTCAGTTTTTCCCTTAGTCATAAATATTTCATTTGCTATAGAACCAGTCATTATCGTTTGTTCATATTCATATGCAGGTAAAAGAACAGATAAGAAACGCTTTAAAACCAAGTCATATATTTTGCTTTCTCCATCAGTAAAACTTCCTAACATTGCTGGTTCTTCAGTTGGAATAATCGCATGGTGATCACTCACCTTGCTATTGTTGACAAAGTGTGATTGTTTCTTTATTGGTTTCTTTAAAATCTTATGAATGATATTATCATAGTCACCACCTCGTGATGCTTCTAATCTTTCTTTAATTGTTTCAACAATATCATCTGTTAAATAACGAGAATCAGTTCGAGGATATGTTAAAACCTTATGATATTCATAAAGGTTTTGCATAATTGAAAGCGTCTCTTTAGCAGAATATCCATATATCCTATTTGCATCACGCTGTAGTTCTGTTAAATCATAAAGCAAAGGTGCATAAGTTTTTTTAGAGGTTTTTTTCACATCAGTCACTTTTAGTGGTTGATTGCAAATTTTTTGCTGAAGTGTTACTACTTTTTCATGTGAAAAAATACGTGTTTCTTTTTGCGCAGATTGCCAAGTCCACCATACATCATTTGCAAGAACTTTTATTCCATAATAATCTTGAGATACAAAATGTTTAATATTATCTTCTTGTTTTGCAATCATAGCAAGGGTAGGCGTTTGAACTCTTCCGCAAGATAATTGTGCATTATATTTACATGTGAGAGCACGTGTTGCATTAATACCAACAAACCAATCTGCAATACTGCGACTATAAGCACTTTGATATAATGATTCATAATTCTTAGCATCTTTTAAATGTTTAAAGCCTTCTAAAATAGCTTTATCTGTTACTGATGAAATCCATAAACGTTTTAAAGGTTTTTTGACATGAGCTTTATCAATAATCCATCTTGCAACCAACTCACCTTCACGACCTGCATCCGTCGCAATGACAATGTCTTTGACATCCTGACGTAACATTTGGGTTTTAACCGCATTATATTGCTTCGCTGTTTTTCCAATCACAACAAGTGAAACTTTTTTAGGCATAATAGGTAAATCATCCATGTTCCAACTTTTATATTTTTTATCATAAGCTTCTGGATCAGCTAATGTTACCAAATGACCTAATGCCCAAGTCACAATATATTGATTTCCTTCTAATGCTCCATTTATTTTTTTATGACATTTTAAAACTCTTGCAATATCTCTACCAACAGATGGTTTTTCAGCTAATACTAATGTTTTTGACATATCAATCCCTCATTTCTTTATTCTCTATTGTAACACATCTTCTTATCTTTTAAAGAAAAACGTGTGAAGAAGTGTTGATTGTTTTTTGTCGAATTATTAAGTATAATTGATAATAAGATACATTGAGATCAAAAGAGAGGGATATATGAAAAAAGGAAAACATAATTCAATTACAGATGTAAAGGGTATAAGAGTTGGGCATTGTACTTTAGAAAGTGAACATTTGCATACAGGTGTGACTGTGGTGTTACCTAGTCATGATAATATCTTTCAAAACAAATTGATTGCTGCGAGTCATGTTATTAATGGTTTTGGAAAGACAACAGGATTGCTCCAGATAAATGAGTTGGGAACATTAGAAAGTCCTATTGCATTGACAAATACATTAAGTGTAGGAACTGTTCAGCAGGCATTGGTTCAATATATGTTATCAATTGATAAAACAATTGGTAAAGAGACTGGTACAGTTAATGTTGTGGTTGGTGAATGCAATGATGGTTATTTAAATGATATTAGAGCATGTGCAATTACGCAGCAACATGTTTTTGAAGCCATTCAAAATGCTAATATTATATTTGAGCAGGGAAGTGTGGGTGCTGGAAGTGGCATGTCATGTTTTGAGATGAAAGGTGGAATTGGTTCAGCTTCACGTATTGTGACACTGAATCAAAAAGACTATACTATTGGTATTTTGGTACTATCCAATTTTGGTTTAATGAAAGATTTTATACCTTTTCATCAGGAGTGTAGTTCTGATATTCTTGAGCAGGGTTCGATTATAATGGTTATTGCAACTGATATTCCAATGTCATCACGACAATTAAAAAGGGTTTGTAAAAGAATGAGTGTACCCTTAAGTCGTTTAGGTTCACATCTTGGGAATGGGAGTGGAGATATTGCGATTGCTTTTTCAACAGCTCAAGTGATACCACATCAATATCATCAGGATTTTTTGACAATTCAAGAGATTCATGAAAATTGTATTGATTTTGTTTTTAGGGCAGCCATTGAAGCTGGAGAAGAGGCAATTATGAATTCTTTATTGTATTCTAAGACATGTATTGGTAGAGATCAGCATATACGATATAGTCTTAAGGATATGATGAAAAATAAATATAATGGGGGAGAATGAATATGAAAGTTATTTATCATGTAGACGAATTAGAGAAATGGCAAAAATGTATAGCAAATGTGAAAAACATGTTATCATATGCGCAAGAAAATAATGAATTATTTGAAATTGAGGTTTTAGCAAATAGTATTGCAGTCACTGATTTAAAAAAAGAGAGTGATATTGAGCATGATATCCTTTTTATGATTGATAATGGTGTTACGGTTGTTGCATGTCAAAATGCTTTAAATGCACAATCATTATCATCTCATCAACTTATATTTGGTGTATTTGTGGTGAGAGCTGGCGTTGTTGAATTGGCTGTCAAACAAAATCAGGGATTTGCTTATATTAAGCCATAAGGAGAAAATATAGTGAATGAAGAAAAGGATTGGCTTATTGTGGATTAGCTTGCTGTCTTTGTAGTGAAGCAGAAGATTGTCCAGGTTGTCGCAAAGTTGGATGTAAAGATAAAGAGTAGTGTCAGTGTTTTCAATGCTGTCAAAAAGAAAGATTTAATGGTTGCTTTGAATGCTATAAGTTTCCATGTGATAATTATATGCTCAATAAGTTAAGAGTCCGCACATTTGCTAAATTTATCAAGATTTCTGGTGAAGAAAAATGATTAGAGTGCTTAAAGAGAAATGAAGCACAGAGGATTATATATTATTCTGATGGTGATTATGATCATTTTGAAACAGAAGAAGAAATCATTAAATTCATTTTGGAAGGAAAGAAATCAATGTTAAGTTTTTGATTGAAACAAATCATTGATATAGAGACACATCCTATATATTGTCATTTGAGAAAATAGGTTGGATCATATAGTTTTTCTATATATATTGGGAAGAATGTTTGGATTGTCTAGGAAAAGATATCTCATTACAAGTTGTTGTCATTATTATTCATAAAATTGAAGAGGAGTAAGTAAGATGATTGATTTTAATGCCTATGTAGATGTAAATATGATAGAAAAGAATGAAAGTCTTGTTTTCAATGTTTGTCAGTTATTAGATTCACATCATAAGATCAAAACAAAAGAACATATATTAGCAGTTGCTCAAAAGAGCCAACAATTAGCTAAACAATTTCATGTGAATGAGGATATCTGTTTACAAAGTGCATTATTACATGACATAAGTGTGATAATAAATCCAAATGATATGAAAAAAATGGCTATTGAAAATAATTATTTATTAGATAAAGCAGAAGAGAAATATCCATTTTTGCTACATCAAATGGTCTCTCGATGGATTGCACAAGATATATTTGATATTTGGGATGAACGTATTTTAAGTGCTATTGCTTGTCATACAACTTTAAAAGCGAGTCCGTCATCATATGATATGATCTTATTTTTAGCTGATAAAATTGCTTGGGATCAAGAAGGAATACCACCCTATCTAGAACGCATTGAAAAAGGACTTGAAATATCATTAGATAAAGCTTGTTATGAATATATTCGTTATCTTTTTGAAAATCATCAATTACTCTATCCTCATCAAAATATAAAAGATGCAAGAGATATCCTTTATCAAAAGTATCTGCCTATCACATTTCGTTGTTGGAATAAAAATGATGGAGAAATATTCTATAAACACTCTTTTTCTCATGAACTATATCAATATATGGATGAAGGTTTTCCAAAAACATTAGATGAATGTGTAAAAATGGTGAAAATATTGAGTCAGTCTCATGATGATGTGAAAGCTGTTCTTTTGGATGGGGAAATTGTTGGATGTATAGGTGGATTTTTTGATAGCCAAAATGTTGTAAAACTTGCTTATTGGCTAGATGTTCATTATTGGAATCAGGGTATTATGGGAATTGCTCTTGAAAAGTTTATACAGCGGTTGTTTATTGAGAAGAATGTTCAATATGTTTATGCTAAACCTTTTCAGAAAAATATAGCTTCACAACGTTTGTTGGAAAAATTACAATTTCAAAAAAGAAATTATGATGACCAAATAATCACATATGTAAGGAAGACTTGTTAAAATGTCTTTCTTTTTTTAACTTATAGACTCTTTCTATTTTGCTTGAAACGTAAAAATGTTATGATATAAGAGAAATAGGAGGTATGGAGTTATGAGAGGAGTCTATTCATCAGTTACAGATATTCGTCGAAAGATTTTTACTGAAATTGCTCGTATGGCATATGATGGAGATTATTCGGTCATTGAAGAATTGCCATATAAGATTATTCCTGGAGAAGTTGCGACTTATCGTGAAAGTATTTTCCTAGAACGTGCAATCGTTGGTGAAAGATTACGTTTAGCAATGGGATTACCATTGCGACCTGTTGATCAACATACTATTTTATCAACTGGAATTAGTGAAAGTGCTATTGCTGAAAAGTATTATGAGCCACCTTTAATTAATATTATTAAGTTTGCATGTCATGCTTGTCCAGATAATGTGATTAAGGTGACAGATGCTTGCCAGGGATGTTTGGCTCATCCTTGTAAAGAGGTCTGTCCAAAAGGAGCAATAGACATTATTAATGGGCGCAGTATTATCGATCAAGAAAAATGTATTAAGTGTGGATTATGTATAAAGAATTGTCCATATGGTGCTATTATGAAAATGGAACGTCCATGTGCTAAGGCTTGTGGTATGGATGCAATTCAAACAGATGAACATGGTCATGCTGATATTGATTATGATAAATGTGTATCATGTGGTATGTGTTTAGTGAATTGTCCATTTGGAGCAATTAGTGATAAGGGGCAAATTTTTCAGTTAATTACAGCAATGAATCAGGGATATTCAGTTGTTGCTGCTATTGCACCAGCATTTGTTGGACAGCTTGGTCCAAAAGTGACACCTGAGAAATTAAAAGGCGCAATGAAAGCCATTGGATTTGAAGATGTTGTAGAAGTTGCAATAGGTGCTGATTTGTGTACTATTGAAGAAGCAGAAGATTTTTTAGAAAAGGTTCCAAATCAACAGCCCTTTATGGGAACATCATGTTGCCCAGCCTGGTCAGTTATGGCGAAAAAACTCTTTCCAGAATTTAAATCTTATATATCTATGGCATTAACACCTATGGTTTTAACTGCTCGAATGATTAAACAGGACCACCCACATTGTAAAGTTGCATTTATTGGTCCGTGTGCTGCTAAAAAATTGGAAGCATCTCGAAAATCTGTAAGAAGTGATGTTGATTTTGTTTTGACATTTGAAGAAGTTATGGGAATGTTTGAAGCAAAAGATATTCATTTTGATGATTTTACTGAAACAGAAGAATTAACTGGAGCAAGTGCTGATGGACGTGGCTTTGCTATAAGTGGTGGTGTTGCTCAGGCAGTTGTCAATTGTATTCATCAAGAACATCCAGATTTAGATGTCAAAGTTCATGCTGAAGAAAGTTTACAGAAATGCAGACAAATGTTAAAAGATGCAAAAAAAGGTATTTATGATGGTTATTTATTGGAAGGTATGGCTTGTCCTGGTGGATGTATTGCAGGAGCAGGAACTTTACAGTCAATTGTACGAGCCAAAGGCGCAGTTAATAAATTTAAGAATTCTTCTGATATGAAGGGGTCTCAGGAAAGTGAGTATGCAGGTCGTTTAAAAGAACTTGTGGAGGATTAACAATGAGCGTAAAAGTGATTGTTGATAGGAAAATGGGAACTTATCATCCTGAACATCCAGATTTATATTATCCTATTAATTATGGTTATATACCTGATGTTATGGGTGGTGATGGTGAAGAACAAGATGCATATATTCTTGGGGTTGAAAAACCTATTGATAAATTTGAAGGTGAAGTGATTGCTGTTATTCATAGGATAAATGATGTTGAAGACAAGTGGGTCGTAGCATCGTCTTATAAATATACTGATGAAGAGATTGAAAGTGCCATTGCCTTTCAAGAACAATATTTCGAACATAAACTCATAAGAAAAGTAGGAGAAACAGATGAAAAAATATAAAGCAATTATTTATGATATAGATGGAACAGTTTTAAATACATTAAATATGAATATGTATCCATTAATAAAAATTATTAAAGAAGAAACAGGCGAAGACTGGACATTTGAAGACGTATTAAAGTTTGCACCATATCCTGGTATGAAGGTTATGGAAGAACTACAAGTTAAAGATAAAGAAAAAACTTATGCAAGATGGGTTCAATATGTTAATGAATATGAAGAAGGAGCAACTTTATATGATGGTTTTGAAGATGTATTTAAAGCATTTGATGGGAAAATTATTCAAGCTGTTGTTTCTGCTAAAACAACAAAGCAGTATCAAATTGATTTTGTTGATAAAGGTTTAGATCAATACATGCAGGTTGCTATATTAGCTGATGATACAGATAAACATAAACCTGATCCAGAACCATTGTTTGAGTGTTTGAAAAGGATTAATGTCAAGCCTAGTGAGGCAATTTATATTGGTGATGCTCTTTCAGATTATTTGGCTTCACAAAATGCACATATGGACTTTGGATATGCAAAGTGGGGAAGTGTTTCTAGTAAGGGAATAGATGAGCCAACTTATATATTTGAAACACCATTAGAGTTATTAAAACTTTTATAAGATATCTATGACTTAAAAGAACATCAGGATTATATAGATGAAAAAAGAGAATTTCAGGAATATCCAAAGTTATATCAGCACTTATTTTATCTATAAAAATATACTTGAAATATGAGTGAGAAAAGGAGTGAGTAATAATGAAATATTATTGTCAAAAATGTCACTTGATTTATGATCAGGATATCTGTTTACAATGTGGTGAAAAATTAAAAGAGGCACATTTAGATGATGATTGTTTCTTGATAGAAAAGAAACAACTTTGGGCCGATATGTTAAAAGAACTCTTAGAAGAACATCATGTTCCTTATTATTGTGCTAGTTTAATGGGAGCAGGAATGTCATTGAAGATAGGACCAATGTTAGAGACTTATCAGTTTTATGTACCATATTCTCATTATGATGAAGCACTTTCGTGTGTAAAAACTCTTTTTGGTGCTGACGAAATAGAATATTAATAAAAATAGCGTCTAGAATTATTGAATTTTAGATGCTTTTTTAAATTTTCACAAGTATTTATTTGAGAAAATATAAAATATTTGATTTATGGAATACGATTGTAATCAAAACATATGATAATATGGGTGATGATATGAAAAAAGTAATACCGTTTATTATGTTGTTTGCATTGTGTTCGTTGATGTACAAACCAGTTGTCAGTGTTTCATCATCACAAAGTCTAGCTAAAAAAGTTATTGTGTTAGATCCTGGACATGGTGGATTAGATAATGGCGCAAGTGTTGGAAAAGTCAATGAAGATGAATTAAATTTGAAGATTTGTTATGCTTTAAAAAGTGAATTGGAGTCTAGAGGGGCAACTGTTTATCTGACACGTACTGATGATCAGGATATGACAAGACGTAATTATAACTATTCAAAACAAGATGATATGTATTTAAGAGTTTTGAAGATAGATGAATATAAACCAGATCTTTTTTTAAGTATTCATTTAAATTCATCATCTTCAGGGGCTTGGGGGTCACAAGTTTTTTATTATAGAAAAAGCCAAGAGGGAGAGCGTTTGGCAAAATGTATACATGATAGTATGAAACCTGTTACAGGAACAAAGAAGCCTACTTCTTCTTGTGGGTTTTATGTTTTGCGTGCTACACAATCCACAGGCGTTTTGGTAGAGTGTGGGTTCCTTTCTAATGCAAATGAACGTGGACAATTAAAAAGCGCTAAATATCATAAGAAATTAGCAGTGGCTATAAGTGATGGAATTGAGAATTATCAGAAGTCCTTGTCCTCTGGGGGATAGGAAAATATTGTAAACTCCTTTGAATAATGGTATGATTAAGTTATGAATGAAGGGGAGTTTTATTATGAAAAGAAGTTTAAAAATGATATGTTGCTTAGCACTTCTTTTGTGTATGGGGTGTACATCAAAAACTTATTTGGACCCAGATAAGCCAATAACAGTTAAATTATGGAACTATTATACTGGCAAGCAAATGGAATCATTTAATGGTTTGGTTGAATCATTTAATGCAACAGTAGGGAAAGAAAAGGGTATTATTGTTGAAGTTACAGGTTTTGGTAATGTCAATGAACTTGGTCAAAGTGTACGAGATGCAGCAAATAAAAAAGTGGGAGCTCAAGAAGTTCCAGATATTTTTGCAGCATATGCTGATACTGCATATCAAGTTGATGCTTTAGGAATTGTTGAGGATTTAAGTTTACATTTTACAGAACAAGAACTTTCTCAATATATTCCTGGTTATATTGAAGAAGGACAGTTTAATGGGGGATTAAAAATTTTTCCAACTGCGAAATCAACAGAAATTATGATGTTGAATATGACTGATTTTAATCAATTTGCGAATGCCACTGGAGTTCAAATAGAAGATTTATCAACAATTGAAGGATTGGTTGAGGTCTCAAAGAAGTATTATGAGTATACTGATGGATTGACATCAACACCAAATGATGGAAAAGCATTTTTTGGTAGAGATGCGTTTGCCAATTATATTGTTATAGGATTGAAGCAATTAGGTCATGATATTATTCAAGTCAAAGATGGTAAAGCAACATTAGACTTTGATAAAACAGCTGTTAGAAAATTATGGGATTATTATTATACACCATATATTCATGGATATTTTGCTGCTGAAGGTCGATTTAGAAGTGATGATGTGAAACTTGGAAACATTATCAGTTTTGTTGGATCTTCTTCTGGTGCAACATTTTTTCCAAATCAAGTTATTGTCAATGATGAAGAAAGCTATCCAATAGAAGTCAAGGTTATGGAAGCTCCGTTGTTTAAAGATGGGAAAAGATATGCAGTTCAACAAGGGGCAGGTATGGTTGTTACAAATGGTGATGCTGCCCATATTGAAGGCTCTGTAGAATTTTTAAAGTGGTTTACACAGCAGGAACAAAACATTCAATTTTCAATAGATTCAGGGTATCTTCCAGTAACAAAAAAAGCAAATCAAATTGATACTATTGAAAAAACAACAGATATTCATTCTAATTTAATGAAAGAAGTTATAGAGGTTTCAGTGAATACTGTTAATAATATGGAACTTTACACAACAAAAGCCTTTGAAAATGGAACTGAACTTCGTTCCCAATTAGAAAAATGTTTACAAGATAAAGCAAAATCAGATCGTCAAAAAGTTGAACATGCTTTGGAATCAGGTAAGAGTCAGGATGAAGTTTTTGCAGCATACGATAATAATGAAAATTTTGAAAAATGGTATAAAGAGGTATATGAGGGATTAAAGGATATCGTAGGATAGACTGATGAGAGAAAAGAAAAGTTCGAAAATAAAGAAGAACTCATTATTTAGACGTATTTTTATACCAATGTGTTTACTGGTTTCTTTAATTGCATGTTTTATTGTAGGAATAGCGAGTTATTATGATATTCTTGGTGAATTAGATGATAATAGTCGAAATCTTTTTGATCAACAGGTTTCAAATCGTTCTCATGATTTACAAACTTCAATGGTTTCAAAATGGTCTAATTTAGATGTGGAAATAGATAGAATTAATGCTATTACTGAAAATTTAGTAAAAACAAATCAAATATCATTAGAGAAACTCTCTCATTCATCTGATGATAGTCAATTGCTATTAAAGAAAGTATCAGGTGAAGTGATTACACTTTTGAGGAATCATGGAACAACAGGTGCGTATATTCTTTTAAGTGATGGTCAATTCACAGCAAGTGATACACAGCATTATCCTGGTTTTTATGTTATGGATAATGATCCAGAAGGTTCATATGAATCTGGAAATTCTGATTTGTTATTGGCGCGTTGTCCAGTGCAATTGATTGATAATTTAAATATACCAACTGATACATCTTGGCAACCATCTTTTGAATTTCGTCAAGAAGATATGAATAAATATAAAGAATTATTTCAAAACTTTCATTTGGTTTTAGAAAATCCAGATTTTGATATAAAAGATGTTGGATGCTGGCTACAGCCTTATAAACTCTATAATAGTGAGAATTATCGAATTTCTTATGTCTTACCACTTATTTATAATCAAAAAATATATGGTATGATAGGAATTGATATTTCATTTGCTTATTTACAAAAAACATTAGCTTATGATGAATTATCAAATAGTGGTAATGGTGGCTATATGCTTGCATTACAAACAAAAGAGAATACATATCAATCAATGTTTTTAAATGGACCTTATTATTCACGTGAAATTGATCAATTTTCGATACTTAATGTGTCAGGTGAAAATGAAGTTTATATCAATAATTCAATCTATTGCTCTCCTCATATATTAAAACTTTATAATAGTAATACACCATATGAAAGTCAAAAATGGGTATTGATGGGGATTATTGATAAGAGCGAACTATATGGTTTTACAGAACATCTTATGAGTGTGTTTTATGTTGTTATAGCATTTATCATTCTCATAGGAGCAGCTTTATCATTTGTTCTTGCAAGATTTATTGCGGAGCCAGTTATAGATTTGGCTCGTCGCATTTCTTATTCTTCAAAGGCAGTATCACATGTTAATATAGAAAAAACAAATATTATTGAGATTGATCAGCTTATTCAAGCAATTGAAAAGATGAGTAATGATGTATTAGATTCTGCAACACGTTTTACAAATATTATTCGTTTGGCTAATACAAATCTAGCTGGATTTGAAGTGGATTTTGATAAGGATGAATTATTTCTAACTGATGGGTTCTTTGATATTTTTATGATGAATCATGTTGATACAAAGACGATGACTCCAAAAGAATTTAAAAAACTATTTCAAGTGTTTGATAATTGTGCATCACCAACTCAAAATGCAAATGAATATATCTATCATATTCAATCCCAAAATGAAAATATATATTTACGATTACGTTATACACAAAATCAACATAAATATGTTGGATTGGTTGAAGAAATTAGCGATATGATTAAAGAACGACAAGTTATTGAACATGAAAGAGATCATGATGTTTTAACAGGACTCATCAATCGTCGTGCATTTCAACGAAAAATGAAAAGATTATTCAGTATAGATGTTCAAAAACTAAAAATTGCGGCATTAGTTATGATGGATTTAGATAATTTGAAATCTATTAATGATAAATATGGCCATGATTGTGGAGATGCGTATATTAAAGGAGCAGCAAATATATTTAAAAAGTTTTCACCTGAAAGTACAATTGTTTCACGAACATCTGGTGATGAATTCTATCTATTTTATTATGGTTATGATACAAAAGAAGATATAAATGAGCAGTTAAAAATTCTTAAACAAGGTATTGCTCAAAGTATATTGACTTTATCTAATCATAAAGAAGTGAAGGTTTACCTTTCAGGTGGTATTGCATGGTATCCAAGCGATAGTACTCAATTTGAAGAACTCCAACGTTATTCTGATTATGCTATGTATTCTGTTAAACATTCTGGTAAGGGTGAAATAGCAATGTTTAATGTTACAGATTATGAGAATAATTCATATATTATGAAGAAAAGATTAGATTATTATCAATTGATTGATGGTCGAATGATAAAATATGCATTTCAACCTATTATTGAAATGCATACAGGAAATGTCTTTGGTTATGAAGCTTTAATGCGTTCAACACATCCAACACTGAGGGATACTCAAGAGATTATCTCACTTGCAAAACTTGAACTTCAGTTAAATAAAATAGAGACTTTAACATGGCAAGAAGCACTGCGTGCTTATGCAGAATATTATCGCAATGGTGATGTTTCTTCAACACAGAAGATTTTTATTAATTCCATATCTAATCAAATTCTACCATTATTTGAAATAGAAAATTTGGAAAAGAAATATTCAGATATACTAGGTCAAGTTGTATTAGAAGTTACAGAAGATGAGGAACATAATAAAAATTGTTTTGAAGCTAAAAAAGAAATCTTAACACACTGGAATGCTGAGACAGCTTTGGATGATTATGGAAGTGGTTATAATAGTAATCGTAATCTTTTAATCGTCAATCCTGATTATGTTAAAATTGATATGGATTTAATTAGAGACATTGATAAAGATATTGACAAACAGAAAATTGTAGAAAATATTGTCGCTTATTGTCATGAAAGAAATAAGAAAGTCATTGCTGAGGGTGTTGAGACATATCAAGAGCTAACTGTAGCCTTCTATTTGAATATAGATTATGTTCAAGGCTTCTATTTTGCAAAGGCGGAATTTGTACCACCAGTTCCAGATGAAAATGCAGTGAAAGCATTATTAGAATTAAATGATATGAAGAGGTAAGTGATCACTTATCTCTTTTCTTAAGTAAATAGAAAGAATATGTAAATTTGAAGAGTCGATTTTAATTGAAAAAAATACAAAAAAGTATTGACGAAAAATAGGTGCTATGCTAATATATTAGGGCAGTCATTAATGGGCCTGTAGCTCAGTTGGTTAGAGCGCACCCCTGATAAGGGTGAGGTCGATGGTTCAAATCCATTCAGGCCCACCATTAGTTAATTGCAAATAGATATATATGGGCCTGTAGCTCAGTTGGTTAGAGCGCACCCCTGATAAGGGTGAGGTCGATGGTTCAAATCCATTCAGGCCCACCATATATAAATTATATAGGAATTGGGGCTTTAGCTCAGCTGGGAGAGCGCCTGCCTTGCACGCAGGAGGTCAGCGGTTCGATCCCGCTAAGCTCCACCAATTAAAAACACGACGTTACTTTTGTAACGTCTTTCTTTATATAGGAGGGCAAAATATGGAGAAATATGTCAGTTCACTCATAATATCATTTTTTATATATGGTTTTGCAGGTTGGATTTGGGAATCTTTTATTTGCCCTTTAATGACAGGGCATAAGATAAAGAACAGTGGCTTTTTAAATGGCCCGATAGTGCCTATTTATGGGGTTGGTGCATTAGTCGTTTCATTGTTATTTTCACCATCAGAAAGTTATTTATCTATTTTCATAGAAGGTGCCTTTGTTGCTTGTGTAATTGAATATTTTACTTCTTGGGCAATGGAAGCACTCTATCATAGACGTTGGTGGGATTATGATGATAAAGCCTTTAATGTTAATGGTCGTGTATGTCTAGAAGGATTTTTGATTTTTGGTCTTTTTAGTGTTATAACAGTCAAGTTTATTCAACCTACTTTATTATCAATGATTATGGTTCATGGGGAGGTTCCTTTGATCATGCTAGCGACCATACTGTGTGCTATTTTGCTTGTTGATTTGGGAATTACTATCACAACATTAGCGAATTTAGAGAAGCGTATTGATGAATTTGTTAGGGATGCTGAAGAGTATGCACAAAGAGTTCTTGATGGATTTGAACAAGGGAAAAAGAGTATTATAGAGATCTTAGAAACAATCAGATTAACTGATTCTAGTGCATATCAGGAATTTCTAAAACAAAAGAAATTTGCTGAAAAACGTATATTAAAAGCATTCCCTGCATTAACAAATAAGAAGAAAAAATAAAGGGAGAAAAGTATGAGGAAGTTTTTTGGAAATAAAGCTTTTTATAAAGCAACACTTGCGATTGCATTGCCAATTATGGCTCAACAGTTTGTGACAAGTTTTGTTAACTTGATAGATAATATTATGATAGGAAGTGTTGGGAGTTTAGCCTTAACATCTGTCACAGTTGCTAATCGTGTTTATTTGATATTTAATTCTACTATGTTTGGAATTTGTGGGGCAGCTGGTATCTTTATTGCTCAATACTATGGTGCTAAAAATAAGGAAAAATGTCAAAAGATTTTGAATATTAACTTGGTTTGTGGTTTTTTGGTTGCTGCTTTATTTGTTTTTGCTTTACTCATTATTCCTCGACAGCTTATGGAAATATTTTCAAGTCAACCTGTTGTTATTGAGGAAAGTTTAAAATATTTACAGTATGCAGTTCTTACATATATTCCATTTGCCTTTAGTTTTAGTATTATGATGGCACTTAGAGCAGTAGGTATTAATAAAATACAATTATTGGTTGGTGTAATTACTGTTGCTACCAATACAACTTTAAATTACGTGCTGATATTTGGTCATTTTGGTTTTCCAGTATTAGGTGTACAGGGAGCGGCGATTGCAACAGCGATTGCTCGTTTTGTTGAAATGTTTATTTATATGGTTATTTTGTTGAGAAAGAAACATATGTTTCATTTTTCCATTCATGGTTTATTGCATTTAGATATGAGTTTGATCTGTTCAATGGTTAGAAAGGCAATTCCTTTAACAGTTAATGAAATTCTTTATTCCCTAGGTTTAACCATGATTTTTCTTTCTTATATGCGTTGTGATGAAAGTTTGATTTCAGGAATAAGTGTTGTTGATACTGTTATGCAAATTGCTTATATAGTTTTTGGAGGATTATCAAGTGCTATTTCTATATTAATTGGAAATCGTTTAGGAGCAAACGAAATTGAAGAAGCCAAAACGAATTCTTATAGACTATTAACATTTGGAGTTATGATTGGTATTGTTATGGGAACAACATTGATATTTGTAGCACCAGTTATTGCTTCTTTCTATAATGTAGAGGATATTATTAAACAGACAATTGTTTCTTTATTATCAATAAAATCTATCCTTTTGCCTATTTATGTTTATAATGTATGTATTTTCTTTACACTTAGGGCAGGAGGTGATACCTTTTCAACAATGTTAATGGATTCGGGGTTTTTATGGTGTGCAGGTGTTTTATTGTCAACTCTCTTGTCAGTGTTTCTTGATATTCCATTGGTTATGCTTTATGCCATCGTTGAATCGTGTGACCTTCTTAAATTGTTTGTTGCGACATATTTCTTTAAGAAGGGAAGATGGGCTAAAAATATGACAATTAGTCATGAAGTCGTTTATTGAAACAAAAAGTAAAAAAGTGTATGATGTGAGTATGAAGGGGTGGTTAAATGGCACGTTCATCACAAAAAGAAAATTATATTGTGAAAACATTAAATGGTATGGCTTATGGTTTTTTTGCAAGTTTAATTATAGGAACAATTTTAAAACAGATTGGATATGCAATTTATTGGAATGATCTTGTGACATGGGGACAGATGGCTTCTTATTTAATGGGACCTGCGATTGGTGTAGGGATTGCTTTTGTATTAGATGCCAAAGGATTAAATATGATTGCAGCGGTTATTGCTGGAGCAATTGGTGCAGGGACATTTTCAATCAGTCATGGGAATGTTTCAGTTGTTGTAGGAAATCCAATTTCTGCTTATTTAGCTGTGATTTTAGCTGTAGAAGCAACAAGATTGGTTCAAGAGAAAACGCCTTTAGATATCCTGCTTGTCCCTTTTACATCTATTCTTTGTGCTGGGCTTATGACAAAGTTCATTGGTCCATATATAACTCAAGTCATTGTATGGATAGGCAATTTGATTAATCAAGGTGTAAATATGCAACCTATATTCATGGGAATGGTTGTTGCTGTTCTTATGGGGATGGCTTTAACGGCACCAATATCTTCTGCAGCAATAGGTATTATGTTAGGGTTAGATGGTCTTGCAGCTGGAGCGGCTTTGGCAGGATGCTGCGCACAGATGGTTGGCTTGGCTATTATGTCAATGGATGATAATTCAATTGGGGATGTCATTGCAATCGGAGTGGGAACAAGTATGTTACAGTTCAAAAATATTGTCAAGCGACCTATTATTTGGTTACCTCCAATCATTGCTAGTCTTATAACAGGAGTTATATCAAGTGCTATTTTAGGAATAAAATGTACTGCTGTTGGTTCAGGTATGGGAACAGCAGGTTTGGTAGGTATTTTAGAGGCTGTTCAAGTGATGGGAACGTCATACTGGCTTCCATTGATCATCTTAGATATTATTGTTCCTATGGCAATTTGTTGGAGTATGTATCGTGCCTTCCGTAAATTAAATTACATAAAAAGTGGCGATATGAAACTGACAAGGTTATAATCATCTTCGGATGATTTTTTCTTTTCTTTGTATTTAAAAACAGATATAATAAGAAAGGTGATAAAAAATGAAATTAAAACAATTGTTAAATGAAATGAATTATCAAGTCTTACAAGGTGATTTGAATCAGGAAGTGAGTCAAATTGATTATGATTCAAGAACTGTTCAAGATAGAAGTTTGTTTGTATGTATTCCTGGTGCTAATGTTGATGGACATGATTTTATTGATCAGGTTATCAATAGAGGTGCACGTGTCATTGTTGTTGAACATGATGTTCCTTTTCAAGAAGGCATTACATACATTCGTGTAAAGGAAGCAAGATTGGCATTGGCACTTTTATCATGTGCTTTTTTTGAACATCCTAGTCGTCAAATGACCGTTATTGGTATTACTGGAACAAAAGGAAAAACCACAACATCTTATATGATGGAATCGATTTTAGAAAAAGCCAACAAAAAAGTTGGTATTATTGGAACAATAGGTTCAATTGTGAATGGAGAGTTCCAAAAAACCAAAAACACAACTCCAGAATCTTTTGAACTTCAAAGACTCATGAGACAAATGGTAGAATGTGGCTGTGAATATTGCGTTATGGAAGTCTCATCACAAGGATTGATGTTAAATCGTGTAGCTGGAATTGATTTTGATTATGGTGTTTTTACAAATCTTTCACCAGATCATATTGGTGAACATGAGCATCATTCTTTTGAACATTATATGGCATGTAAGAAAATGCTATTTCAAATGTGTAAAGTCGGAATCTTCAATCGTGATGATGAACATTATGAAGATATGATTAAAGGAGCAAAGTGTGATATAAAGACTTATTCATTACATCAACAAAGTGATTTAAAAGCATCGCAAATTCATTTGTCTCAAGGAACAGGCACTTTAGGTGTTTCTTTCCAGACATCAGGACTCATTGATGCGAATTTTGAAACAGATATTCCTGGTCATTTTAGTGTTTATAATTCACTTGTAGCGATTATCCTTTGTCATCTGTTAGGGATTGAAACAAATTATATAAAAGAAGCATTAAAGAAAGTAAGAGTACGTGGTCGAGTTGAAATTGTACCTGTTGGCCAAAAATATACAGTGATGATAGATTATGCTCATAATGCATTATCATTTGAAAGTATTCTCCAAACAATTATGGATTATCAACCACATCGTATACTTTGTGTCTATGGTGCAGGGGGACATCGTGATGTGAAACGTCGTTATGATGTAGGAGAAATTGTTGCTAAATATAAAGCCTTTTCTATATTGACCGCTGATAATCCACGTGGTGAAAATGTCTCTCAAATTTGTGAGGATATTGTGACTGGTATTCATCGTGTGGGTGGCGATTATGTCATTATTGAAGATCGTAAAGAAGCTATTCATTATGCATTAGAACATGCTGAAGCGAATGATGTTATTTTATGTTTAGGAAAAGGACATGAGGATTATCAGATATTGCAAAATGAACCTCTACCATTTAGTGAAAAACAGATTATTGAAGATTATTTTCATATATAGGACTGAAAAAGGGTTTTCTCGCATATAGTATCTTGGTGATACATATGAAGAAAATTCTTTTTTCCATAATTGGGGTATTAGCAGTTATATTGGTTGTTTATTTTGTAAAACAACCACGTATTCATTTTATTCAAGATGAAATCCATTTATCATTATATGATGAGGTCAAACCATATGAATATATTGAAGAAGTTTCACACATGAATATTAAAGAGATACAAATAGAAAATCATGTTAATAATGAAAAGATAGGAGAATATAAGATTGAATATATCTATCATGATAAAGTCTTTACTTTAAAGGTTTTTATTGATGATACTACGCCTCCTCAATTCGAAACAGTCAATACTAAAATATTAAGAAATGATAGTGTTGATCCTAAAACATTGGTTAAAAATATCCAAGATGATTCAGAGACTATTGTTTATTTTAAAGAAGATTATCTCTTTAATGAAATCAAAACATATCGAGTTATTGTTGTTGTGGAAGATGCATTTGAAAACAAAACAGAAAAAAATGCTTATGTGTTGGTAGAAGAACGGGACACTGAACCTCCCACAATAACAGGTTTAGATAAATTAACAATGTTAATAGGTGATAAGATTGATTTAAAAAAAGGCATTGTCATAAAGGATGATCATGATAAAAATCCAACTTTAACAATTGATGATTCAAATTTGAATATTCGAAAAACAGGTGAATATGAAGTTTATTATCATGTTGAAGACCATAATGGTAATAAAGAAACATATACTAGAGATGTTGAAGTTTTAAGTCAATATGATAATCGAGAAGCTAAGAAAGATGGTGTGAAAACTTGTTATCTTACATTTGATGATGGACCATCACCAAATACCAAGAAAATATTAGAAATCTTAGATGAATACCATATTAAGGCAACTTTTTTTGTGACAGGGACTTCACCTAAAGATGCTCATTATATTAAAGAGGCTTATCAAAAAGGACATACAATAGGATTGCATACGTATAGTCATGATTATGAATTGATATATAGTTCTCTTAAAAATTATATAAATGATTTAAATAAAATTAAGGAACTGGTTTATGAACAAACAGGTGAATATACTACCTATATGCGTTTCCCAGGGGGATCAAGTAATCTTGTTTCTAAAAAATATAATGTTGGAATTATGAAGAGACTAACACATAAAGTGATAGATTTAGGATATCAATATTATGATTGGACTTGTATTAATGGAGATGGAGAAGGAATTAAAACAATTAAAGGTCTTAAGAAGAAAGCGATTGAAGAGGTAAATGGCCAAGAAGATATTATGTTTTTAATGCATGACAGTGCTAATCAGGGAAATACAGTGAAAGCTTTACCTGCTATATTGGATTATCTTATTAAAAAAGGTTATCAATTTGAAGTTGTTGATCAATATTCACCGACATTTCATCATACAGTTCAAAATTAAAATTCTCTGTTGAAGAATCAGAATAAATAGTTAATATAATCAATATTTAAAAAGCCAATTTTGTCTTATCTATTGCAGTTGATAAGACTCTTTTTGTGATGTGTTATTAAGTTTTATAGATAATATAAATGCGGTTAGTGGAAAAACTTGATAATAAGCATAAACGTAAATTTTTCAATTGAAGAATTTACTTTTTTATTTTGATATGTACCATATCATACAAGAAGTAGTAAATATAACTTGTTATAATTAAAAAATAGAAATCAAAGGGGGATGGGATATCAGATATTATATAAAAGTTATACAGATAAGATTATAAAAGTAATTTTATTGAAGAAAGGGAAAATTTTATGAAGAAAATAACAACTCTATTTATAACAATGATTATGATAGTATCATTTGCAACAATCAATGTTTTTGCGGTGGATAATACTTTTAAAAAAGATGGTTTAACATATACGATTATTTTATGTGGATGGAGATAATACTGTTTTAACATCAATTACACTGCCAGATATTTTAAAGAGTATAGAGAGTGCTGCTTTTAAAGATTGTAAAAATTTAACATCAATTGAACTTCCTGATGGTATAACAGTTATAAAAGATGCTGCATTTGAAGGGTGTTCAGGTTTAAAAACGATAAAATTTCCAAGTCAATTAACAGATATTAGAACTGGGGCATTTCGTGATTGTAGTAGACTAGAGTCTATTCACATTCCTGATAGTGTGACAAGGATACAAAATAATGTTTTTCTCAATTGCCGTTCATTGGTATCTGTTGTGTTTCCTAAAAATATACAATTGTTGGGTGGATCATCATTTTGGTATTGTAATCAATTAGAGGAAGTGACATTACCAAATGGCATTGAAACAATAAATAAAAATACTTTTCAATATGATTTCAATTTATCAAAGGTTTTAATTATGACTGGTGCAAAAGATGAAGTGATAAATGATCAGATTCTTACAGCTATAAATACAACTACAACAAATGTAGGGCATCCCATACAAATATATCGTGGTGTAGCTCATATTCAAGCAAAGCAAGTTGCAATGACAACAACCTTAAATAGTACAGTTAATTTAAACGATTATTTTAAGACATCGTTTGCTGTTTATGATGAAAGTGGACAGTCTTCATCAGTGATGACAATACCAGAAAATTATAAAAATGTTGAATATCAACTGGTTGGTCAACATTCAGATAAGACACAAATCATTGGGAATCAATTATTTATTAGTGATGAAGAAAAAAATCAGTTGCAAATTGAAGCTAACCTCAATGGACATACTGACAACATGATTATAAATATTGATAGACTTGATATTATGGGTATAGAAATAGTACAAATGCCATATAAAACGACTTATACAGAAGGAGAAATCTTTGATCCAGCTGGTCTAAAGGTAAAAGTGAATTATAGTAATGGTAGCCATAAGATAGTTGAATATGATAATGTTTCTCAAAGTGACTTCAATTTTTCTATTGCTAGAGCATTAATGGTAACTGATAAGGATATATTGGTGCAATTTGCTGGTCAATCCATTGAATTTGATATTACAGTTTTAAAGAAGCCTATTATTAATGATTCACAAAACAATAATTCACAAACCAATGACTCTCAAAATAGTGGTTCTTTAGAAGAACAAACTCAGAATCAAAGTCAAACACCTGTGACAAGTGATAATACATTTGTTTTAGGATTGAGTCTTTTGATGATGTTGAGTACAGCAATTATAATAATAAGTAAGAAAATGAAAAGAGAAAACTAATTATTCTTAAAGAAGAAGAGAAAATCTTCTTTTTTGTTTTAAAAAGAAAGCCTATGTTGAGTTGAAAAATATATTTATTCATGTATAATAGAGTGGACTTTCAATAAAGGAGAAATATACATGATATCAACACAAAATGTTTCATTACAATATGGAGATCGTGCTTTATTTGAGAATGTTTCTATACAGTTTACTGAAGGAAATTGTTATGGAATTATTGGGGCAAATGGAGCTGGGAAATCAACATTTTTAAAAATATTATCTGGAGAAATTGAACCTAATAAAGGTGATGTTGTTATTACAGAAGGACAAAGATTATCTGTTTTAAAACAAGATCATTTTGCTTATGATGAACAAGATGTCTTAAAAACAGTAATGATGGGGAATAAACGTCTTTTTGAGATTATGCAAAGAAAAGAGGAATTATATAGTAAACCTGACTTTAATGATGAAGATGGTTTAGAATTAGCTGATCTTGAAGGTGAATTCTTAGAAATGGATGGATGGAATGCAGAAACAGATGCTGAAATCTTGCTTAATGGATTAGGTGTAACAGGTGAATTTCATCATGTTCTTATGAAAGAATTGGGAGATCAACAAAAAATTAAAGTTTTATTAGCGCAAGCACTTTTTGGAAATCCTGATATTCTTTTATTAGACGAACCAACAAACCATTTAGATTTAAAAAGTATTAACTGGTTAGAAAACTTTTTATTAAATTTCCCAAATACTGTTATTGTCGTTTCTCATGATAGACACTTTTTAAATAAAGTGTGTACACATATTGCAGATATTGATTATAGTAAAATTCAATTGTATGTAGGAAATTATGATTTCTGGTATGAATATTCTCAGATGATGGCAAAACAAGCAAAAGAAATTAACAAAAAGGCAGAAGCAAAGAAAAAAGAATTGGAAGAATTTATAGCTCGTTTTAGTGCTAATGCTTCTAAAGCAAAACAGGCAACATCACGTAAAAAATTATTAGATAATTTAGAAATGGTTGATGTCAAGCCTTCTTTAAGAAGATATCCTTTTGTTGGATTTACACCTGATAGAGAAGTTGGAAATATTGTCTTAAATGTTGAAGATTTATCATATGTATTGAATGGAGAAAAGATTTTAAATCATATATCTTTCTCTATTTCACCTAAAGATAAAGTTGCATTTGTTTCGGATAATGAACTTGCTGTGACAACATTCTTTAAAATTATTACAGGTGAAATTACTGATTTTGAAGGAACTTTCCAATGGGGAGTGACAACATCTCAGTCTTATTTTCCTAAAGATAATAACGAATATTTCGATAATTGTGATTTATCTCTTGTAGATTGGCTTAGACAATATGCGGTTGGAGATGTATACGATCAAGATTTAAGAGGTTGGTTAGGAAGAATGTTATTCTCTGGTGAAGAAGCTTTAAAGAAGGCTAATGTTTTATCAGGTGGAGAAAAAGTAAGATGTATGTTAGCGAAAATGATGATGGCTAACTGCAATGTCTTAATTTTAGATGAACCAACAAACCATTTAGATTTGGAATCAATTCAAGCATTAAATGAAGGTTTAATGAGATTTAAAGAAAATATTCTTTTCTCATCTCATGACCATCAATTTGTACAAACTATTGCAACACGTGTTATTGAATTGAATGCAAATGGATGTTTAGATCGTTTATCATCATATGATGAGTTCTTAGAGTATAAGGAAAAGATGGAAGCATAAGTTTTCATCTTTTTATATAATCTTTCAAATAAAAAAAGACAAGTACTGTCTTTTTTAATTTCTTTTTGCATATGATGTAATATTGTTGTCTTGGTCACATAACACCAATAATAATTGATCATAACTTTGATAACCTTGAACTTTAAGCTGACTCATCAGCCATTTTTCATCCTTTTCAATGAATGCTAACTGATCCTTAAGAATATGTCCATCAATAACGAGAGAAAGAGAAGGCTTTTCTCTTTGTGGTTTGACTGGAAGATCATCAACAATGGCAGGTCGGTATTGAGACTTTGGAAAAACGGAAATATTTCCATTGGTTTCTAATATGACAGTATCAAGTTGTGTTAAATCAAAATAACCTTGAATACGTAATTGCATTAAAAACTCATTGACATCAATTCTTGCTTTAGCAAGTGCAGTACTATCAATTTTATTGTTTTCATATAAAGTTATTGGGTTTCCTTCAATAAATTTTCTAATAGCTAGTGAAGAACGTGATAACAAAGAAAGTATGATTGTAAATAGAGCATAAATGATCATACCTGTGAGGGGACGAAGCATATTATTGAAATCATCTAAAACGACCATTTCACTTGCAATACTCCCAATTGTAATACCAATAATATAATCATACATACTTAGTTGTGTTATTTGTCTATATCCCATTAATCTGGTTAGAATAAATAAGACAACTAAAGATATTAAAGCTAAAGATATTGTTTCTAAAATCATTTTTATCACCATATATAATATGGAGATAAAAAAAGAATTTATACAAAAAAGGCTTTCGCCTTTATTGTTTCTTATAAATGCTTTTGATTTTTGCAACATACATTGTATGGTAATCCTTATCTGGATACCATCTTGTATCAAGAGATTGGTCTAAAAAGCATTCCGGTTTTATTGTATCTTCATATAGTTTTTCAACAATAAAGACAAGATGAGCCTCTTCAAAAGTTGGAACATCTTCAAGATATGTGATGTGAAAATCAACATCTTTGATTTTGTCTGCATCTCTACCTGAAACACTGCCAAGTACACCAAGTTCTTTTTTGTGCCCGTCAAAGAAAGAAAGCGAAAAACATTTCTGCTGATCTACAAATTCTTTGGTATAACGTTGTGGACGAATATATGCTGTTACAACATCAGTTCCCCAAAGGACACCAATACCACCCCAAGATGCAGTCATTGTATTTACATCTGATTGATCACCTGCAGTAATTAACATCCAATCTTTTCCAATAGCTTGAAAAGCATTCATGTTTAAATCTTTAATATCTATTTTTTGAAAAGTCATACGAATTCCTCCTTGCATAAGATTATAACATAATATATGCAAGAAACAGAAGAAAAAGTCTATAAATAAAGTAGGTGAGTGAAATGAAAAAAATAGCAAAAATTATAACTGTGACTATGATCATTATTGTTTTATTTATTTCCTGTATTTCTCTATATGTTGGAAATTATTTATATGATTATACATTGAATCCTTATTCTAAACACAATATTTCTGAAAAAATAGAAACTAACGAAGAAGTTGCTCAAGAGTCTAGACAATGGTTAAGTGAAAATAGTGTCAATGTTTCTTTGAAAAGTCAGGATGATCTTAATTTGCATGCTGCTTATATTGATCAAAATAGTCATATCTATATGATTATGGTTCATGGTTATCGTGGAGATGGAGCAAGTATCATTTCACCTATTAAACAGATGAAAAAGGCTGGATATAACTTGTTGATACCAGATTTAAGAGGTCATGGCTTTAGTGAAGGAGATTATATTGGAATGGGCTGGGATGATCGAGAAGATATTATTCAATGGATTGATTATCTACTTTCTAAAGATCCTCATGCTTCTATTATTTTATATGGAGTCTCTATGGGAGGGGCAACAGTTATGGATGTGGCAGGAGAAAAACTTCCACATCAGGTGAAAGCAATTATCGAAGATTGTGGCTATACAAGTGTATGGGATATTTTTAAGGCGCATATTGATATGAATAACATTGAAAGTGAAGTAGCATTGCATATGGCAAGTCTTGTAACCAAGATACGAGCTGGTTATTATCTTGAAGATGTAAGACCTATTGAACAGGTTAAGAAAAGCCAAACACCTATGTTATTTATACATGGTGCTGAAGATAATTTTGTTCCCTTTTCAATGGTTAATGAATTATATAATGCAGCAACTTGTCCAAAGGAGAAATTAGTTATTCAAGGAGCAGGTCATGCAAATAGTTGCTCGGTGAATTCAGAACTTTATTATCAAACAATATTTCGCTTTATTGAAAAATACGAATAGAAGTGAAACATGAATTCAACCAACGTTTTCATCAATTATACTTTTTTAGAAGGAAAAAGCACTATGATAATAAAAATAACACTTAAACTTTTTTTAGTCTAAGTGTTATTTAAATATAAAAAATATTTTAAGTATAACTATTCATTTATGAAACACTCGATTTAATTTCATTTTTCATTTCAAAGAGTATATGTCGCACTTCTTCTAAATTATCAATAATTTCAGATACTTCTTTTTTTTGTTTAAGCGATAAATCACTGTTATTAAATTCGATGAGAGACATTAAAGTCTCATATATCAAATCATTTGCCTTGTCTATACTACTCATATATGTTATCCCTCATTTCTTTATACTTTTATTATACTACAAAATGAATACAAATCATCACAATAATGATAAAAATGTAACTATAATCCCAGGTTTTTTGAAAATGTATAATAAAAGCAAGGCTTAGACTTTCTATGAACAGGTTTAAGGATAATAGAAAAAGAGGTATTTGTAAAGAAAAGAATAAAAATATTGCAATATGCAGGAAGTAGTAAAACAGAGAAAATTGCACAAATTTAGTTATCCAAATGCGAATAAAGTCTTTTTTTGTCAATCTTATACATATGAGTGTATATAAGGAGATGTATTGATAAACATATTGAAAAAGCAATGTAACCCAGAAAAATTGAATAAATAGAAAGATAAAATATTTTAAATCGAAATATGGATAATGTATAAGTATTTGTGTAACAGTTAATGAATCATACAATTGAAGTAATCCAAAAACAATACAAATATATATAAACAAAACTTTATAATACTTCATCTTCAATTAATAGACCATTTTTTAAATGCAGAATCTTATTATAATGAATTTCTCTAAGATATTCATGAGCAGCAATAATAATTGTCTTATTTTGATTGTGAAGATCATTAATAAGGTGACAAAAAGCTTTCACTGAATCTTCATCTAAACCTCTTGTTGGTTCATCTAATAGTATAAAGTTCTGATCTTCCATAAGTGCTTGAATAATTCCAAGCTTTTGCCGCATACCTAATGAATAATCTTTTACTTTGGTATGGCTTTGAATATCAAGTTGGAAGTCATTACAAAGTTTCATAATTTTGTCTTCATAAAAATGATGATTGAGGTGAGCTAAGAATTTGAGATTATACATACCAGTCTCTCGTTCTAAAAAACCTGGATTTTCAATAAGTGCTCCAATATGAGCCTGTTCTGATAATATAATACACCCATTGTCTGGTTCTAAGATATCACAGATTAATTTAAAAAGTGTAGATTTCCCAGACCCATTAATGCCATGAATGTAGATTAAGTCACCTTTATGAACTATCATGTTTAAATGATCTAAAACAGTATGCTGATGAAATTTTTTGGTTAAATCATGTATTTCTAACATATGATATTCTCCTTTAGTATAAATTTGTATATAAAAAATGAAATAAGACATTGATAATTATAGGGAAAATCAAATAAAGTAAATTCTTTTTGGTACCAACTTGTAAATATATAAGTGTACTTTCAAGACCAGTCACAATTATATTTATAATCATAAAATAGATTGTGAATAAAAATGACTCTGATGGAATGGCACCAAAGAAAAAATAATAACTGATATAAATAATGATAGTGTAAAGCAAACCAATACTTATAAATATCCAGTAAACAATTTGATAGAATTTCTGTTGTCCAATTCGTGTAATTATATAAGCGGATAAAGTTTGACATCGTGATGCATATTGGTACATCATCAAGAGATAGACATTATTCATATAAATTGTTAAATAATGCGAATATATTAAACAAATTGTATAGGTGTTTTTACCACAAAGTGTCGGCGATATCACTAACATCAGGATGAGTAAAGCAATCATTTTTTTATCAACTAAACGATAAAATGATTTAATCATAATGTTTTCTCCATTTCAGCATTTTGTGATAAGCAAAATAACTTATGAAACTATAAATAATGAAACATGACATATATAATCCAAAATGTGAAAGACCAAAGGGATTGGGTCGAACATTTTCCATTCCTAAAGCAACGATGTTATTGACTTGAAAAATAAAAGCAGTTTCTGGTATAGGTAAATATCCTTGAACAAGAGCAGGTATTAAAACCAGAAGTATTCCAAAAATGACACCAAAACAACGATAAATGTATTTGTTGGTAATTATGACTTGTAGTGAAAACACTAAACTTGATACTAAAGCATATCCTATTGCTGTTAGGTTAATAAATGCAAATAAACTCAGATATTCATTGCTTGAAAGAATTTGAGTTTTTCGATAGTATAGTTCTGGATAATTCATCGTATTAAATTGAATAGGTGCATAGAAAATATGAATTATTAAAAGAATAAAAATTTCAATAATAAATGTTATGAAGAAGGATAAACAGATATTTCTTATGAAAATATGTTTATAATATTGACTTTTATGAAGTCGGGTTTCTATGAAATATGAAGTATGATTTTGATGAATATTTAAGAAATCATATGACATTATATTTGGTATCAAAAGCATCATAACCATAAACAAAAAGGGATTTATACCTATGCAATGCAAATAATAAAAGAATTCTAAACCAGCTTGTGAATATGTTTCAATATAACCATCATATGAATAGATGGAACTGTTGTAAGCAACATAGATGCATATATTGATAAGAATGAAAATAAAGAGAATAAATAAGGCTTTCTCTTTTGTTAAAAAAGGCAACCATAATGCTTTGAGTTTTTTCATATTATTCCTCCTTTATTGATAACTCAAATCAAAATTAAACTCTATACTAAAAATGTTGAAAACGGACTTTTGGCTTAAAAAGTGCACAAAATGGCGTAAAAGTGGCATCTTTTTTGTTGAAATATAGTGTAAAATAGAAGATGTATATAGGAGGCGAAATTATGAAAATACTAGTATGTGAAGAAAATGGAGATTATGTAGATCATTTAATCGAAAAATTGAAATCATTTCCTTGTGATGAAGAGTTGGTGTTTGAAAGTTATACACAAACTCCAGGGGTTGCTAAACGTTTAGAACGTGAGGAATATGATATGGCTTTTTTAGGAGGAATTATTAATGGGAGAAATGGATTTGAATTAGGGAAAATGTTAAAGGAAAAAAATCCTGATTGTATTCTTTTCTTTGTATGTGATGATTATAAATATATGCATGAGGTGTTTAGAGCGGACGGTTTTCAATTGTTAATGAAACCACAAGAAAAATTATTAGCAAGTGAGTTTCAAAGAGCTTTAGAAGTTTATAAAAAGCTTCATTTTCAAATTCATTTTTTCTCATTGACAGGAGAAGTTTTGAATTTAGTGCCTAGCGAAATTGAATATATTGAAACAGGTATGAGAGAAACAGTGGTAGTGACGACAAAAGGACGATACAAAGGGTTTTTTGAGGATTTAAAAAGAACTAAGCAAATGTTAGTAGAGTATCATTTTTTTCAGATGCATCCGCGATATTTTGTGAATATGGAGCATATTGAATTGATTAAAAGTGGAGAGTTAAGGCTGGATAATGGAGATAGTGTTCCAACTTCTGCTATGAATAAAGAAGTTATTGATGATGCTATTCAATCATTCCTCAATTGCTATTAAAATTTCATGAAAAAATGTCGGAATTTGGTTGAAATATGATACAAGAAATGATATTATTCACTTAGTTATACAACTGGCGGAAGTGGAATGAACCACATGGAGTATAATAGGAAAGAGTCGACCGTCTGGGCAAATGTCTGGACGAGTAGGCTCTTTTTTTGGTTTTTCTATAAATGATAGCAATTACACTGGTGAAAAACCACGATTTATGGTATAAAAGAAGTGTTGAAGTCCTTGATAAAAAAGTGAAAAAGAAAGGGTGGCATTATGTTAACAGATGTAGAAATCGCACAAAGTGCTAAAATGAAACCAATTAAAGAAATTGCTCAAAAAGTAGGGTTGGATGAAGATGATTTAGAGCTTTATGGAAAGTATAAAGCTAAAATTTCTTTAGAAGCCATTTCAAAACTCAAAAACAATGAAGATGGAAAATTGATTCTTGTTACAGCAATTAATCCGACTCCTGCTGGAGAAGGAAAAACAACAACAATGATTGGCTTGTCACAAGCCTTAAACAAACTAGGAAAAAAATCAGTTGTGGCTATGCGAGAACCAAGTTTAGGGCCTTGTTTTGGTGTTAAGGGTGGAGCAGCAGGTGGGGGGTATGCACAAGTTGTTCCAATGGAAGATATTAATCTTCATTTTACTGGAGATATTCATGCTATTACAACTGCTAATAATTTGATTGCAGCTATGCTTGATAACTCTATTCAACAGGGGAATCCATTAGATATTGATACAAGACAAATTGTTTGGAAGCGCGTTGTTGATTTAAATGATCGTGCTTTACGTCATATTGTTGTTGGACTTGGTGGAAAGGTCAATGGTGTACCTAGAGAAGATGGATTTGATATTAGTGTAGCAAGTGAAGTTATGGCTATATTATGTTTGGCAACATCATTAGAAGATTTAAAAGCACGTGCAGGACGTATGATTGTTGCATATAATCATGCTGGTGAACCTGTTACAGTTAATGATATTAAAGCGACTGGGGCTGTGACTTTATTGTTGAAAGATGCGATTAAACCAAATTTAGTTCAAACATTAGATCATACACCTGTTTTTGTTCATGGTGGTCCTTTTGCGAATATTGCTCATGGATGTAATTCTGTTATGGCGACACAGTTAGCTATGAAATTAGGCGATTATGCTATTACAGAAGCAGGTTTTGGTGCTGATTTAGGTGCTGAGAAGTTCTTAGATATTAAATGTCGTCAAGCGGAACTTTCTCCTGATGCAGTTGTTATTGTTGCAACAGTTCGTGCTCTAAAGATGCATGGAGGTGTTGCTAAAAAAGATTTAAATGAAGAAAATTTAGATGCTTTAAGAGCAGGGATTGAAAATCTTGAAAAGCATATTGAAAATATTGCGAAATACAATTTACCAAGCATTGTTGCAATTAATGCTTTCCCAACAGATACAGAAGCAGAATTACAGTTATTAAATGAAATTTGTCAGGCTAAGGGTGTTGATGTAGCAATTAGTAAGGTTTGGGAAAAGGGTGCAGAAGGTGGAATTGAGTTAGCTGAAAAATTACTAGATATTTTAGC
>OATT01000143.1_pt1 | contig 80045 bp, 90 predicted proteins | sample 1476071 | NCBI WGS metagenome assembly OATT01 (sample SAMEA2579989, study PRJEB22360) | human gut metagenome | biome: human gut; feature: human-associated habitat; material: faeces | place: Denmark | collected 2008/2010 | reverse complement strand
TATCCTGCTGGGGGTTTTGGGCCAGCCGTTTTGCGGGAACCCCAGCCGATAGCCGGGGCGATGCCTGTTGTTATGGCAGCACAGGAGTATACGGTAAAAGCTTCCAATGCAGTGCTGTACAGTAACAGTAAGACAGTGGTATATGCCAGCCCGGATTTAGGCTCTGCAATTATCACATCCATTAAGGCGGGGATCCGGTTAGCCGTGACAGGAGTGACTTCCAATGGATGGTTTCAGATATCCCTGGATGGGACTTATTATGTCCCGGGATACGGACTTGAGGAGAAAAAAACAGTAACAGATGGAAATGGCAGCACAGTACAGATTACTTACAGTGATGAGGATATCAGCAAAATGACTAAGGGTACGTTTGGCTTTTACCAGAATGCACAGTTACGTGCCTTTACCAGAGAAGAGGTTCAGGATATGGATGCCAACACATATCTTAAATATATGGACTCTTTCCTAATCGGAAATGCCATGGTAGATTACTGTATCCTGCAGGACAGTGGAGTGACACTCAAGACAGAATATGATAAGAAAGCAGCGAACGATACCACAGTGGCGGCTATGTCCATGAAGGATTATCTGGCTAATTACAGAAATCAGTATCTAAACGACAGCCTGTGGGGACCTATCAGAAATGAAGAAGGTTTAAAGGTCGCACTGAATCGTGCAATCCGTTATAATATAGGAAGCTTTAACACCATGTACAAGAATACTGTGATTGGCGATGATGAGAAAAAAATGGAAAAGGTATTGGGCAATCTGGTCCAGACAATGGAAGATGAGCAGGGTGTTACTTTTACCTATAAGAAAAACTATGGCACTTATGAGAATTCACAGGGACGCAGTACTTCTGGATGGCTGGTTGGGTTTACAAAGAAATAGAAGATAAGGAGTCGTGGATGAACAGCAGGACAAAAGGCAGAAGACTGGATGGGTATTATCCGGAATATGTGTTGTTTGATATAGAAACGACAGGGTTAAGTCCAGCAACGGATGAGATTATTGAACTCTCTGCGGTAAAGGTGAGCAGAGGGGATATTATAGACACTTTTGATACACTGATCAGACCGAACAGGAAGATACCGTGGTCAGCGACTGTAATAAACGGAATTACCAACGATATGGTAAAGGACGCTCCTACGTTAGAACAGAAGCTGCCGGCTTTTCTGGATTTTATCAGGGGGTATAAGCTGGTAGGACACAATATCCATACCTTTGATACGAATTTTATATACGATGCTGCCCTTACATTGTGTGGGGTGCAGCTGCGCAATGACTATGTTGATACACTCTATATGGCACGTAAATGCCTGCCACAGCTGTCACATCACTGTCTGGGGGATGTCTGTGAATACTTTGGCATTGGGACAGAAGGGGCACATAGAGCGTTGAATGACTGCATTATGAACCAGAAATGCTATGAGAAGCTTGGAGAACTCTTACATACAGATCATGAGGTGGTAAAGGACCATGTGGCATACAGCGATAAAGAGGGAAATTTCTATTGCAGGGCTGCCCATGGAATCCTGAATTATAAAGAAGACCAACAGGTATGTGGAAGGGGCTGCCCTTGTTTCGTAGGAACGGATGAGAAGGGTTATCCCGTATGCCGTTATCAGAGTCTGGAATCACTGGAGAAGCCAACCAGAAGTCCCATGGTGATGTATAAGAGGATGCAGCAGGCAATAACGGACGGATATGTACCTCTTTTCCCAAAGACACAGAGAATGACCGAGCTCTATCCGGCATATGCCTATGCAGCCAGGGCACATCAGGGGCAGACGCGTAAGGGCACACAGATACCTTATATTACGCACCTGCTCACTACGATGAATTACTGTCTGCAGCTGACCGACGATAAGGATGTTCTGATGGCAGCAATTCTTCATGATACCATAGAGGATACAGACACCACGTATGAGGATATCCTGCATCATTTCGGACCACGTATTGCAGATTATGTGAGGGAAGAGACGGAGAATAAGCGAGAGAATCTTCCAGCCGGGAGTACCTGGGAGATTCGTAAGCGTGAGACTATAGAACATCTCAGGACGGCTTCCATAGAGGTGAAGATGCTGGTGCTGTCAGATAAAACTGCCAATGCAGAATCCATGCTGCGGGAGTGGCGCAGAATCGGTGACAGGATATGGGGCAAATTCAATCAGTCAGATAAAGAGAAACAGGCATGGTACTATTGCTCCTGTAGAGATGCCTTGCAGGAGCTTCATGACACAAGTGTCATGAAATGCTTTGAAAAATATATAGGGGAGTTATTTGGATGAACACGATGAAGAAGAAAATATGGAAAATGTCAGGGGCAGTTCTGGTGGCACTGACCCTGACAATAGGATGTATAGGAGTAAATACGGCAACGGTTCAGGCAGCAGAGTACAGCGTGGCACCTGCCACAGCCGTATTGTATACAGGAAGTGGTGCAGAGGTATTTGCACAGCCTGATCCGGCGACTCTGGTAACAGTATTACCGGGGGATGTGCCCTTACAGGTAACAGGGATGACAAGTAATGGATATTTCCAGGTTGTTGTGAATGATGGCATTTTCTATGTCTATGGCAAGGCGCTGTCAGCTGCTGTGGGAACGAATGCATATAAGCTGACCAGCATAGATGCCAAGGCTGCTTTGGTAGGAGATGCAGCGACAGGACAGCTGATCTATGCACAGAATGCATATGACAGACTGGATCCGGCCAGTACGACGAAGATCATGACGGTACTGCTGGTCATGGATGCCATTGCGCAGGGCAAGATTGCACTGGATACACCGGTCATGGTATCATCCACTGCACTGGCGGGGATTCCTTCTGATGCCAGCCATGTATCTCCAAGATTAAAGGCAGGAGAGGTCATGAATGTATTGGAGCTGCTGGAATGTGTGATGCTTTCCTCAGACTGCCATGCATGTAATGTGCTGGCAGAGCTTGTGGCAGGAAGTGTAGATAATTTCATTGCCATGATGAATGCAAGGGCAGCAGCCTTAGGATGTACAGAGACGAATTTCGTCAATACCAGTGGTTATCCTGATCCGAATCATTATACCAATGCATACAGTCTGTTCCTGATTACGAAGGAAGCATATCGCTATCCTGTATTTCAGGTTATTGCAGCAATGCCGGCAGCAGTCATCCCGGCTACTAATATGGCACCGGAGAGAAGTCTGGAGACAACCAATGCCCTGATGAAAGCATCGGAGTATTATAATCCTTATGCAATTGGTGTAAAGACGGGTTCTGCCCAATCCTCCGGATTATGTCTGGTTGGTGCAGCCAAGAAAAATGACACAACTGTCATTACTGTAGTTCTTGGAGCAGGTAATAATCTGATGAGTGACGGAACAAGACTGAAACAGCAGTTCAGTGAGACTAATAAGCTGATTGAGATGGGGCTTGCAGGTAAGTAGCCTTGCAAATACTGCGATTAACTGATTAGAAAATGTGATATTTATATAGAACTATTCTCAAATACCCCTCCTCTTACTATACTGGAAGTAACAAGTATACATGAGGAGGGGTATTGTTATGCAACAGATATTTGAAGCAATTAATCAGGTATTTACATTCATTGGTCCTTTATCAGATTTTTTGTGGGATTTTCCTACGAATTTTGCATGGTATCAGAATATACCGATATTGGGAAATTTCTCCCTGGCAGTTATCCTGCTGCTTGGCAGTGGCATTTTCTTTACATTTAAGCTGGGATTCATACAGATAACACAGTTTAAGAAGGGTGTGAAACTGATTGCCCAGCGCAAGCATGCAGCAGTCGGTATCTCTTCCGGTGCGGCATTCTTCCTGAGTACGGCAATGAGAGTAGGACCCGGTAATATTGTCGGTGTGACCGGTGCAATCGCAGTTGGCGGACCGGGGGCATTGTTCTGGATGTGGGTATCTGCTTTCTTTGGCATGTCCATTGCCTATGTGGAAAGTGTTCTGGCGCAGATTTTCAAGGAAAAGAAAAATGATGAATTTGTAGGTGGTCTGCCTTTTTATGGAAAGAAGTTACTGGGAAATCAGGCATGGGTAGGTGTAGCATTATCCATACTGTACATACTATATGCCATGTGTTGTCTGCCGGCACAGGGCTATAACGTAGTATCTTCTATTGGGGAAATAGCAGGAACCATAACCGGTGCTGCGATTCCTGTAGACAGTGCCTTTTCCTATATTGTGGCAGCTATCGTAGTAGTGGCAACAGCGATTCTGGCTTTTGGCGGTATTAAGAAAGTAACGAAGATGACCAATAAAATGGTGCCGGTTATGGCGGTGGTATATATACTGACTGTATTTGTATTGATATTGCTGAATCTGAATCAGCTGCCCTATTTCTTCAAGGCAGTATTTGGAGGAGCTTTCACAGCCAAGGCGGTGTTTGGAGGTACATTTGGTACAGTATTGGTACAGGGTGTAAAGAGAGGTCTGATGTCTAATGAAGCCGGTCAGGGTACGATTACCATGCCGGCGGCAGCAGCAGAGTGCGACGACCCCTGTGAGCAGGGTATCATTTCAGCGGTAGGTGTATTCCTGGATACCATTGTAATCTGTACATTATCAGGCTTTGTCGTAATCATGGCGCATTGCTGGAGTGGAAATGAGGCGGCACAGTGGGAGGCTCTGGATAAACTGGGTAAGTTCAATGCATCTGTAGCACAGCTGACACCTGGTACAGCGATGAACAATGTCATGACAGTGCTGGTATCCTTCTGTTTCTGCCTGTTTGCCTATACCTGTCTGATCGGTATGATTACTTTCTCTGAAATCGCAGCAAACCGCATCAGCCGTTCTATGAAGCTGACTCAGGGAATCCGCATTCTGGGTATCTTCACAGTGACCTTCGGTATCCTGTGCAGTCTTGCAGGGTTAGAACTTGGTAATCTGTGGGCATTCTCAGATCTGGGAAATATTCTGATCGTGTTTGCCAATATTCCAATCCTGTATCGTGGAGCTGGCTATGTAATCAAAGCAACGAAGCACTACAAGGCAGCAGATGGCACGCCTTTTACTTCCGAAACGATAGGAAGCGAAGAGTTGTACTGGGATGAGAAGGAATAATGTGGTATACTATTGCCTATGATACAATTCTCGGAAAGGTAAGGATAAAATATGGCAGAAGCAATAGTAACATTGAAAAAAGGCGAAGGCAGAAGCTTAAAAGCAGGCGGCTTATGGGTATTTGATAATGAAATAGATACGATTATGGGTACGTTTACCAATGGCGATATCGTAATCGTACATGATTTTGACGGATATATGATGGGAAGGGGATTCATCAACCAGAATTCCAAGATACGTGTCCGTATGATGACCAGAAATAAAGAGCAGCAGATTGATGAGGCGTTTCTCAGAAACAGGGTACAGACAGCCTGGGATTATCGTAAAGATACGGTAGATACTTCTTCCTGCCGTGTGATATTCGGGGAAGCGGATTTCCTGCCGGGAATCGTGATTGATAAATATGAGGATGTACTTGTAGTGGAATCTCTGGCACTTGGAATTGATAGATTCAAGGAAACAATCGTCAGACTGTTGAAAGAGTGTATGGCAGAGGACGGTATCCATATTCGTGGCGTGTATGAAAGAAGTGATGCCAAAGAACGTGAGAAAGAAGGTCTGACGAAGGTAAAAGGCTTCATTGGAGAGCCTTTTGACACCAATATCGAGATTGTGGAAAATGGTGTTCATTACATGGTAGACGTGGAGAATGGACAGAAGACAGGTTTCTTCCTCGACCAGAAATATAACAGGTTGGCTATGCAGAGAATCTGCAAAGGAAAGAAGGTACTGGACTGCTTCACACATATGGGAACTTTTGCACTCAATGCAGGAATCGCCGGGGCAAAAGACGTGACAGGACTGGATATATCCGAATATGCAGTAGGACAGGCAGCTAGAAACGCCAAGCTCAATCATCTGGAAGATACTGTGCATTTTCGTTGTGCCAATGTGTTAGATGAACTGCCAAAGCTGGCTGCCGCCGGTGAGCAGTATGATGTAGTAATTCTGGATCCTCCTGCTTTTACAAAGTCAAGGGAAGCAACCAAGAATGCAATCAAGGGCTATCGTGAGATCAACATGAAGGGCATGAAGCTTGTAAAAGATGGAGGATACCTGGCAACCTGTTCCTGCTCGCATTTCATGACACAGGAATTGCTGGCTAAGACCATTAAGGAAGCCGCCAAGGCAACCCATAAGCGGCTGCGCCAGGTAGAGTTCAGAACCCAGAGCCCCGATCATCCAATACTGTGGGCAGCGGATGAGAGCTATTATTTGAAGTTTTTCATCTTTCAGGTGGTAGATGAGAAATAATCCAAAGAATGCTTATTTTATAGGGGTTTCGGAACAATTCTCTGATATGAAATAAAAGACTGACACACCTTTTGACACACTTTTATAGAAAAATGTTTCGAAATAAGCAAATCCTCTTAGAGTAATCTAAGGGGATTTTGTCGATATATCGTTGTCTGATTTGATAAGTTATGATATACTTCGCACATGGGAAACCAGAGAGCCGGGCGGCTTACCCTCTTTTTCGGAGGGTTGCTAAGCCCCGGTGGGGCTTGTTTAGCAACGACCGGAGCAAAGCGTAGATCAACCCTCCAGACGAAAGAAAGGAGGGCGTTGCCAATGTATGTTACATACTCTGACTTAATTCAGATTGGAATATTCATTTGCGCCCTTGTTGGATTGTGCTACACGATTTTCAAGGGAAAACGAAAATAGCCGCCATTACTGCGAATAATGACGGCTGTTGATAAAACAGTTCTTAATATATTCGGGTAAGCCGCTTCTCTGGCGTTCCCTCTTTCTACGCATAATATAACATATCTTATGAGCTGACGCAAGGGAAAGTGTAAAATGGTTCATAATTTATAACATGTCATGTTTTCAGATGAAATTAGACAAAGAAAAAACAAGCACTTGGCATGGAAGTCATTATATAAACTGCTGCCAAGTGTTTTTCTTTAGTCAATGTGATTTTCAATTCTATATTCATTTACGAAATCCCTTAAAGAATTATATAACATCATCAAGTTAAGTTGTTCCATTTTCTGTGGAGACATAATAGCTTTCCTTTTTTGATCAGAAAAAAACAGAAACAGACAACATTAGACGAGAAGAAAGGAGCATGAAGAAATGAGAGCCACTAATAAAATCGAAAGTATGGCAGATAAAAAAACCGTAGATACAGTCGAGTTACAAACTATGCTTTCGTCTGGAAGAAAAACGGCGGTTGAAATTGGCACCGCTGCGCAGGCCAGAGTGCAGGTAGGACGTAGGGCATTGTAATATGTTCATCCTCTGCCGGTTATTATCTCCCGGCAAATAAAGACGAAATCAGAGAGTTTTGTAATTTTATGGAAAAAAGGGCAAAACATTCATTTATTGCAATACAGAGCGCACGCCGGGCATTGGGAGAAATTGAGGGGCAGCAGACATTTATGCCCTAAAACCCAGGTTAGCAAGCAAAAGGAGGCAAACACATAATGAAGGAGAATAGTATTTAACAGCTCCGTCTGTGTGATTTCGTAATATCGGTATCTATTTGGCAAAACAATAGCTGGTCGGAATAATCCAATTTCATCATAATGAAACAATGTTTCTTTTGTGATTCCCATAATTTTTGCCAGTTCTCCTGTTGTTAAATTCATTCTTTTTTTTCCATTTTTTGTCCTCTTTTTTCTTGACTATAGGGTTACACTATACTATAAACGATCTTTTGTCAATCTTGTAGATTCAAAACGAAAGAAGGAATTTTATAATATGAGTCATTCAATTAATCAGAATATTACGCCTGCAGCACTTTTGAAATTTGCTGCACCATCAATTGTTATGATGGTTTTTATGTCACTGTATACAATTGTAGATGGAATATTTGTTTCCCGCTTTCTTGGCAGCAATGCCCTGTCATCATTAAATATTGTATATCCTGTAGTTAGTGTGGCAGTCGCTCTGTCTACTATGCTTGGCACTGGTGGAAGTGCAATTGTTAGCAAATATCTTGGAGAAGGAAAAAATAGGCGTGCCCGTGAAGCGTTGACACAGTTTGTTGTACTGGCATTATTGTTAAGCTTTATTCTGCTTATTTTGTCAGAAATGTTTCTTACTCCAATTTCACGCTTTCTTGGAGCAAGTGATGCTTTACTTGTAGATTGTCGTAGATATCTCGGTATTATTATGATGTTTGTACCTGCCTGCATGTTACAGTCTGTTTTCCAGTCTTTTCTTGCGACAGCAGGATATCCGGGCTTGGGGCTTGTGCTTATGATTGCAGCGGGGATTTGTAATGTGGCTTTTGATTATGTGTTGATTGTTCCATGTCAGATGGGGATTGCAGGTGCGGCACTTGCTACCGGAATAGGACAATGTATTCCGGCAGTTTGTGGACTGTTTTTTTTCTTATTTACAAAACAGGAGCTTCGCTTCTGTCATTTTACTGTTTCGGTGAAAGAGATTCTGAATGCCTGCTATAACGGTTCTTCAGAGATGGTATCACAGTTATCTAATGCAGTCATTACTTTTTTATTTAATATTGTTATGATGTCTTTAGCAGGAGAAAATGGTGTTGCTGCCATAACTATTTTATTGTATGGTCAGTTTTTGTTTAATGCTGTTTATATGGGCTTTTCTATCGGAATCAGTCCTATTGTCGGTTTTCAATATGGCGCAGGAAATAAGGAAAAGTTAAGGAAGATTTATCGAATTTCTTTCATGTTTGTTATGATCTCTTCCGTTTTGGTTGTTGTAGTGGCTGTCCTGTTTTCTCCTGCTATTGTGACAATTTTTACAAAAGATCAGAGTACATGGGACTTGGCAGCTGTTGGATTCAGGATATTTGCTGTCAATTTTCTGTTCAGTGGTATCAACGTTGTGTCTTCAGGATTTTTTACAGCTTTGTCCAATGGAAAAGTATCTGCACTAATATCTTTCAGCCGTACATTGGGTTTTATTGTTGTTTCGCTGCTAACGCTGCCTAGTATATTTGGCATCACAGGAGCATGGCTTGCTGTTCCGGTAGCTGAATTTATGACAATGATTTTCTCCGGCTGGATGCATCGCAAGTATTTCTGGATGCATAGAAAACAGAATTATCTGGAAAATTCCATTTCGGAGAATTAAGGCAATCGGGATTGATGAAACTGAAAATATTAGAAGAACTAAAAAGGAACTTAAATAATTTGAGTTCCTTTTTAGCCAAATTACAGTTTTCAACGTTTTACAAATAGTAATGTAAAACAGTGTTTTTTGAATATAAGTACAAACACACTACATAAAATACTGAAGAAATGCACATAATATAAAATATATAAATTGAAGAAATGTATATTCTGTGATATAACATACTTATATTGGTGGAGGTAATTATGTATTTTAATAGAAAAGCATACGCTAAATTATTGGAATGGAAAAAGCTATATTCAGAAAAATATGCGGTATTGCTGGAAGGCGCAAGACGGGTTGGCAAGTCGACCATTGCAGAGACCTTTGCAAGAAATGAATATAGATCTTATATTTTAATTGATTTTTCCAAAACAACAAGTAATATCCTGGAATGTTTTGATGATATAGGGAATTTGAATATTTTTTTTCTGAGGTTGCAGGCAGAAACCGGAATCACATTGTATAAACACGAATCCCTCATTATTTTTGACGAAGTACAGTTGTTTCCAAAAGCCAGACAGGCAATAAAGCATCTTGTACATGACGGCAGATACAGCTATTTGGAAACAGGCTCTTTGATCTCGATAAAGAAAAATGTAAAGGACATCTTGATTCCATCAGAGGAAATGAAACTGGAAGTATATCCCATGGATTATGAAGAATTCTGTGATGCCACGGGCAGTAATTATGGGCTGCTGCAACAGATTTATGATAGCGGAGCAGTCATTGGACAGGCGACCAACCGTAAATTAATGAGAGATCTGAGAATTTACATGGCAGTAGGCGGGATGCCACAGGCAGTAGAAGCCTATGTTAATGGGAAAAATTTTTCAGATATAGATATGGTAAAAAGGCAGATTATATCTCTGTATGAGGAAGACTTTAAGAAAATTGATGCTTCCGGAAGAATATCGGCATTATATCATGCGATTCCGGCTCATCTGGCAAAGGATGCAAGAAAATATCGTATTACCACAGCAATTGGAAAAAGAAATAACACCAAGGCAGAAGAATTATTATACGAGTTGATAGATTCAAAAACGGTTCTGCCATGCTATAATTCTACCAATCCAAGAGTCAGCCTGACGGACACGAAAGATTTTGACAGTTACAAATTATATCTTTCGGATACAGGATTGTTTGTTACACTGATGTTTATTGACCGTCCGGTGACGGAAAATGATATTTATGCGAAGTTACTTTCCGATAAATTACCGGCAAATCTGGGATATCTTTATGAGAATTTGTCCGCTCAAATGATTACAGCGTCCGGGAGAGAACTGTACTATCATACCTGGGAGAAAAAAGGGAGTACGCATTATTATGAGGTGGATTTCCTAATTTCAGAAGGAAGTAAAATAAATGCATTTGAAGTCAAGTCCTCAGGATCTGGAAAACATGAATCCATAAGAGAATTTTGCAGAAAATTTTCTCAGAATATTAGCAAGGCATATTTAATATCACAGAAAGATGCAGGAAAAGAAGAAAATCTATTGTTAGAACCGTTTTATCTCTTACCTTTTTTGGTAAAATGAGCTAGATAAATTGTTAAGGAAACAATCGGAATTTGAAGGGAAAAGGTATAAATGATAGGAATTTATTTGAGCGGAACTGGAAATACGAAGCACTGTGTTGAAAAGTTGGTAAATTTATTGGATGATACAGCAAGATGTATTCCGTTAGAAACTCCATACATTATAAATATGCTGGAAAATGAAAACACAATGGGACTTTTTAGTGGTGACGGAACAGGTTGTACAGCAAGACTACTAAAGAAATATGGGGCAGAAATCCTTGGTGGATTACAGATAAAAATGCCCGATTCTGTGTGTGACAGCAAGCTGTTAAAAAAAGGTATTGAAGAAAACAGACAAATTGTTAAGAATGCAGACAAGCGGATAGAGCAGACAGCAGAACAGATAAAGAGGGGAATATATCCGAAAGAAGGGCTGTCATTTATAGCACATATTAAAGGACTGTTTGGGCAAAGATTATGGTTTTATCGTAAAACAATATATTATACGGATAAATTAAAGATAAGCGATTCCTGTATCGGATGTGGATTATGCAGCAAGGAATGTCCTATGAAGAATATTAAAATGAAAGAAAATCGGGCTGTTCCTGGAAAAAGATGTACAATGTGTTATCGTTGCATCAGCTTATGTCCTCAAAAAGCAATCACGCTACTTGGAAAAAAGGTTCAGGAACAATGTAGACTTGAAAAATACGAATGAAAAAGCAGAAATAATAGATAAATTCCAGATAGAACAAAAGGACTGCTGGAAGTAAAGGCTTTTAACAGAAATGGTCCGCCGGAATTTGATATTGCCGACTTTAGAATGTATGCATCAGAGATTCAGGAGAAGCCATATATGCTAGATGTGGATTATCTTATTTTGGGTTATGATATGAGTGACGATGGTGTTGTTACTATTAAAGATGTCTGGTTGAAGAAAGTGTGGCAAATTGCGTAGTTCTGTAGCTTCTACATGGTTAGTGGTATTTCAAAGAAACTATAAGGCTTGGTATGGAGAAGAATTAAATGTCCCAAGATGGAATGATATTATAGATAAGTATGATCTCATAACAGATAAGAAAAGAGAAAAGGAAAGAGAAAGACTGGAAGTAGTAACTGCGCAGAAAGAGAAAATAGAGGCTAGAGTGCTTAAATATCAGCAAGCTATTATTGAATCAAAAACAGATAAGCAGAAGGAAAAGGCGGAACAGAGCTTAGCAAAAGCTATGGTTTCATTAGAGTCTGCATTAAAGAAAGTTGCTGATGCACAAGTTCAATATGAAATATGGGTAAATCAGTAATTCTTGGCTGGGTTGTACTGACAGGAAAGAATATGGCACAGATTAGTAATGGAATATCCAATCCTGTCGTTGCCGGGATTAACACAAACAGCAAACAATATAAAGCCACAGTAAAAAAGATGATGTCAGCTGGAAATGGCGCAATGTATGGCAATATCCAGGGAATAAAAAGGTATGAAGCACCATAGAAGTAATACAATTATGGTCAAATGAATAAATTATTGATATAATATAGGTAGCCATGAAGATTTAAAAGTGAAAAGAAAGAAGGTGTATCTATGCCAGAAATTTCGTTGTTTTATGGAATAAGGGTTACAATGTATTATGAAGACCACAATCCACCACATTTTCATGCAGAATATAATGGAAATAAAGCGATTGTAGATATTATCGAAGCAAGGGTAATAAAAGGGGCTTTACCATCCAGACAGTTAAAACTGATATTAGCATGGTGTGTGATACATCAGGATGAACTGATGCAAAACTGGGAACTGTCCAAAGATGGACTTCCGCTTAATAGGATTAATCCATTAGTGTAGGAGGCAGATATGTTTTATGATATTGTGCAGGTAATTCCTAATGAAGACTATACCGTATATGTATATTTTGAAGATGGAAAGATTGTATGCTATGATGCTAAAACGTTACTGAAAAAGAAAGTTTTTGAGCCATTGAAAGATATTAAATTTTTTATGAATGCATGCACCATTTTGAATGGGACATTGGCATGGGATGTTACTGGAACCAGAGATTGCAGTAAGTGTCTGGATATAGATCCGGAGATGTTGTATGAGTTGGAAAATGTAAGTGAAAAGATTGCATAAGGAATTGCCGTCATTCAATGGTGGCAATTATAATAAATATTTCTTTAATTTTAGGAGCATACTATTTACACAAATAAAATAGTAAGGTATTTTGAAGAGGAAGTATTAAGAATATATGGGAAAGAGGTATATTGATAATGAAGAAGAAATTAATCACGATTTTAATGGGTTTAATGCTTAGTGCCGGACTGATAGGAGGCTGTGGACAGACAAATAATAGCAGTGAGTCCGTGAAACAGGAAGAAACAGCAGAGGGAAAAGAATTGACAGGAACAATCGATGAGATAAAAGATTTCATGTTTGTTGTTACAGATAAGAATGGCACTTCATATGGCTTTACTTTTGAAGAAAAGCCGGAAGGCTTGGAGAATGTCAGCAACGGTGATACCGTGACTGTAAAATATACAGGAACAGTTTCTGAGGTAGACCCATTTGAGGGAGAGGTAATCTCTGTTGAAAAGACAAAATAATACGCAGACGGCAATTAAAATATTTGCTGTTATTTTGCTTCCGTCCATGTTGCTGAATGCCTGTATGGGCACTCAGACAGGGCATGGGCAAAAGATACCGGCTGCAACGTACATGGGAGGCAGCAATACCATTGAAGAGGTATTTAAGGAGCTGAGATCTGCGGGAGCTTCCCATGTAGATATATTTCAGGAATGGGCAGCCGATTTTGCTGATACTGCCGGCGAAAATGCAATGCTTGAAGATACCTGGTCAGATCCGTATAAGCTGAAAGCAGATGTAGGTAAATGCATGGATGGCTGGGAGAAAGAGCATGACTATTCGGATGCTGACTGCAGAATGACAGCCTTTCTTCTGCTGGATGAGGTACTGTCAGCAGAATCAACGGAAGAAGAGTACGAGGGTACTTATTTAATGTTTGACACAGAAGCGATAGATAATGTAGGAAGATATGAGACCATAAAAGAAGACAGAGATATATTTACTACACTATATGGTGAAAAAAGCGTAACGGATGATAAACACCCGGAAACTGTGTTTTCTGATAGCTGGGACAAGTATGGATTCAGGATAGATAGTGATAACATGTCTCTTCTGAGCATAGTAATATATGATCCTTATTCTGATGTTGTTTTCGTAGGACATGCAGGGGTACTGATAAAGTGCAGTGATCACTATTTATTTGTAGAAAAGATTGCCTTTGAACAACCATATCAGGCAACAAGGGTGAACACTATGGATGAGCTGCTCGAAATCATGTCATTAAGACCGGAATATTTCGGAGAAGCTGCAGAAGCCGGACCGTTTGTTTATAATAATGGAGAATATGTAGGGGATCTGAGTAGTTACGGAATATTAAAGAAAAATATTTAGCGGGCTGTCAAACGTTTTTGATCGGGAAAATTTACAACAGTGTTTCTCAAGTAGGACACTGTTGTTTTTATATGCGGTTTTGCGCATGTGGTTACTTCGCCATATAAATTGAGTCAAATATGCTTGTAAACAAGCATATTCTGCCTTAATTTGCATGGCTCTGAATAGTTACAAATAAAGAGACAGCTGGGAATCGGATTACAGATATCGTCTATTACAATGACAGTATTTTACAGAAATCTCCCTGACTTTTTAGTAAAAAAGACATTTCATAAACAGTTGACATTCGATAAAAAGTATGTATGCTTTAAAATAACAAATAGTGCAAGATATGAGTGGGGAAGCCGGTATGGAAAGAGAAAAGAGAGGGAAACAGACACTTAGGAAAAAGATGATGGTTGTTATGCTGATCAGTGCGATGTCAAGTATCCTTGCAGTGGTGATTGTGTCATATATGACAATCCGAATGATACGGAATGACAGTATTCAGGAAAGCATGCAGATATATCTGGAACAGATAACGCGGGAGATGGATAGTGCTTATTATGACATGATCAGTATTGTCAACCAGATGAGTCCTAGCGGACTTATAGGAAACGTGGTAGAGTCTTATTTAAGTGCTGAGGATAATTTTGACAAGTATATGGGACAGAAATCACTCAGGGAAGAACTGGTAAAGCTAGGATATGTGAATACAAAGCTGCTCGGTGTTACTTATTATGACCTGGAAGAGCAAAGTGAATTGATCAGAAATATCAATGTCAGGAATCTGGATCAAGTATATCAGACTATCCCTAATGTAACTGAAAATATTGGAAATACAATCCAGGCTATGCATTCATCCTGCCTGGGAATAAGTGAAAGACCGGTGATATCGGTAAAGCGGAGGGTTTTCTTCAGAAACAGGCAGAATATAGATATTTATGCAGAGATAGAGCCGGATATGAGTGTTGCGGAAAGGTTAAACAAAGAAAACTGGACATATACTTATATGGAACTGGATGAGAATGGTATTGTGCAGTACAGTAATAACCCTGCGCTTATCCGTGGGCAGCAGCTCCTGTCCAAATTGCCGGAAAAAGAAGAGTATGCGGTGACAAGCCAGAAAGGATATATGGTCATGGTATACCGCAGTGAGATAGGATATGCGAATGCCATTGCGCTGCAGGAGAATACATATCAGAAAGAAATGAATATGTGGAGGCTGAAGCTGCTGGTTATCATCCTTGTGTCGTTCTGTGTTTTCTCCGGCTCTGTCATTTATCTCTACCGGTTAATATGTAAGCCGCTCAATCAGTTCCAGGAACAGCTGCTTCAGATTGGAGGAGGCTCCCTACAGATGGTAAAGCAGGAGTATGGTATCAAGGAATTCGATGACCTGATGCATGAAGTGGAGAAGATGAAGGACCAGATCAGTAATCTTATTGATAACGTTGTGGAAAAAGAAAAAAATATCCAGCGGATAGAATATGAGAAGCTCCTGTTCCAGATTAATCCACATTTTCTGCTCAATACTTTAAACTCTATCCAGTGGATGGCAAGGATGAGCCATCAGGATAACATTACGGAATTTGTACAGAGATTAAAGAAGCTGCTGTCGTACAATCTGGGAAAAGAGGGGATGCAGACAACACTCCGGACAGAGATTGATATTGTGAAAGAATATATCGCACTCCAGCAGATGCGATATGATTTTGTGATAGAAATGAATGTGGAGGAAGGCAGTTATCTGGAACAGCCAACGGTGCGGATGCTGCTTCAGCCGCTGGTGGAAAATGCGATACAGTATGGACTTGGAAAAGATGGGAAAATAACAATGCGGATCTTTGAAGATAATAGACGGGGATTAGCGGCAATCACCATAGCAGACAGCGGTAACGGACTGACCAGAGAGGAGATTGATCAGATCAATGCACCTTTTGATTATGATCTGCAGAAAATGCAGAATGGGAACAGAGGGATTGGTCTGCGGTATGTAAAGGCAATGCTGGATTCATTCTATGAAGGACAGACGAATCTGTTCGTAAATTGCAAAAAAGGACATGGAACCAAGATTACAATTCTGATCCCGGTTCAGGAAGAGCTACGGGATAAAGCTAAAGTGACAGATACCGGTATAGAATAAGAGGGTATGAGGGAATGAGAGTATTAGTTGTTGATGATGATAAACTGGCCAGGAAAGGTCTGATATCCATAATGAACTGGGAAAAATATGGATTTGAAGTTGTGGGCGATGTCCAGAATGGGAGTAAAGCACTGGAATTTCTGAAGGATAACATGGTGGATGTTGTGTTCACGGACATAGATATGCCGGAGATAGATGGGATTGAGCTGATGGAAAGATGCAGAACAGAATATCCGGATGTGAAATTTGTGATCTTTTCAGTACATGAAGATTTCCGTTATGCACAGAAAGCCATGAGACTGGGAGCGCTGGATTATATATCTAAGATAAGCTTTGATGGGGATGACTGTGACCAGATACTGGAGCGGGTGGATAGAAAATATAAGGATAATCTGTTAAAAAAGGAAAAAAGGCAGGAGGATCACGGATTACGCAAGGAGCTGGAAAATGCATGGATGAACACCAGATGGATATATGATGATAACGAGTTTGGCAGGTTGTGTGAAATGACAGGGGAAGTGGAGCTTCGCACTGCCGAAAGGATTTTGGTAAAGAGCCTCCACCACATTCAGGAGATCACAGGGGAAGAGTATGAACTTCCGGCGCTATCCTCCGTAAATGATATGCTGGCATGGGTAAAAAAATGGAAGGATGAGCTGTACCGGACGTGCCTGCAGACAGAAAAAGCAAATGATATCTATAGCTTTGCAAGGATCATCCTATACATAGAAGAACATGTAGAAGATAACCTGAAGTCGGAAGATGCTGCGGCGGAGATTGGAATGTGCAGAAGCTATTTCAGCACGAGATTTAAAGAAATGACCGGTGATACATTTCATAACTATGTGATCAGCAGAAAAATGAATGCGGCAGCATGTAAAATGGAAAAAGGAACTGAAAATATCACACAGATTGCATCAGATCTGGGATATGACAATTATTATTATTTTACAAAAGTGTTTACAAAAGAATATGGATGCACACCAACAGAATATGCAAACAGGGTTAAAAAATGTTCGATTTGATTCGGACATTTTTTTAAATTTAAAAAAAAGACTGTAAAATCAGAAACAATATCGTCTAGTGAAAAATATGATTACAGGATAAACTGTCTATAAAAGAAGGGAGGTTTACTCATGTACATTAAAAGGTTTGTGAAACATTATTACATAATGCTGGTACCGGCTTTCCTGTGGCTGTTCTTTTTCAGTATCGTGCCTATGTTTGGAATCGTGATGGCTTTTCAGGATTATAATCCGGGGCAGGGCATCCTGCATTCCAAATTTGTTGGTCTGGCTAATTTTGAGTATATGTTTCAGATGAGTGACATTGCGCAGGTTTTGCGTAATACAGTCACTATTGCTGTGGGTAAGATCATTGGAAATATTATTTTCCCGCTGATCTTTGCATTATTATTAAATGAACTGGCATTGAAAAGACTGAAGCGTCCGATTCAGACAATCGTATACTTACCGTATTTTCTGTCCTGGGTTATTCTTGCAAAGATCGTGCTCAACATTTTCGGTTATACAGGACCGATAAATCAGCTGATACAGCTGTTTGGCGGCGATTCGGTCAATTTCTTCGGGGAAGCAAAGCTGTTCCAGCCGCTGGTGATTGGTACGGACATCTGGAAAGGGTTCGGTTATAATACAGTAGTTTATCTTGCTGCTATCCTGGGTGTTGATAAATCATTGTATGAAGCGGCAGCAGTAGATGGTGCCGGCAGGTTTAAGAGGATATGGCATGTGACGCTGCCGGGTATAAGGACGACAGTAGCACTTCTGGCTATCCTGTCTCTTGGCAATATATTAAATGCAGGATTTGACCAGATATATAATCTGTATAACCCATTGGTATATTCAACAGGAGATATTATTGATACATGGGTATACAGGGCTGGTTTACAGAATCTGCAGTATTCTCTGGCAACAGCAGTCGGATTATTCAAGTCTGTGATTAGCGTCATATTGATTGCCCTGGGTTACTGGCTTGCAGATAAATTTACCGGTTATAAACTGTTTTAGGAGGTGATATCTATGATTGAGAATAAAAGCCTCGGATCCAAGATTTTCGATATTTTGAATGTGGTGTTCCTTGTTATAGTTACGTTGATCTGTATTATGCCTGTATGGTATGTCCTCTGTGTATCCTTGAGCAGCAAGGAAGCCGTTAATGCAGGAAAAGTTGCTTTCTGGCCGGTTGGCTTCAATCTGCTCTCCTACCAGAAGATTTTGGGAGAAGGTGCATTTTTTGGTTCGTTCCTGATATCTATAAAAAGAGTAGTACTGGGTACTGTTGTCAGCATGGTATGTGTTCTTATGGCAGCGTTCCCATTGTCTAGAACGAAAAAGCAGTTCCCCCATAAAGAAATCTTCATGTGGATTCTCGTATTTTGTATGTTATTCAATGGTGGTACTGTTCCATGGTATATCACTATGAGAAACTACCATCTGATGGACAGTATCTGGGGACTGGTGCTGGGAACAGGACTACAGGTGTTTAATGTAATCCTTGCAGTGAACTTTTTTAAAAATCTTCCATCAGAGCTGGAAGAAGCATGTTTTGTTGATGGCGGCGGACCGTGGAGGAATCTGATATCCATATACATACCGTTGGCAAAACCGATGGTGGCAACCATTGCACTTTTTACCATGGTGATGTACTGGAATGAATTCTTCCAGGGAATGGTCCTGAGTACAAGACAAAGCAGTTATCCGCTGCAGACCTATATCCAGCAGATGGTTGTAACACTGGATTATTCCACAATGAACGTAGAACAGATCGCACAGGCGATGAAATTAAATAATCTCTCATTGGATGCAGCAAAGATATTTATAGCTATGATACCGGTATTGATCGTATATCCATTCCTGCAAAGATATTTTGTAGATGGTATTACACTTGGATCAGTAAAAGGATAAAAAAGGAGGAAGAGGTATGAAACAGAAACAGATTATCGCACTTGTAAGTGCAACGGCACTGGCTGCAACTACGTTGACAGGCTGCGGCAAAACATCAGAAGAAAACACACAGACAACAGCAGTAAGTGAGGCAGAAGGAACAGCCAAGGAAGATCTCCCACTGTCAAAATATCCGGAGACAGTAACGGTCCATCTGGGCGGTGCATTGAATCCAAATGCGAAGATGCCTGACGGAATGAGCTATGATGATAACTCCTATACACGCTTCTTGAAGGATGATCTTAATATTGAGGTCGTATACGACTGGGTTACATCCTCATCTGACTATGATGAGAAAATGAACCTGTGTATCGGAAGCGGTACGATCCCTGAGCTGATGAATGTCAATGCGACACAGTACAGGGCACTTCTGAAATATGATATGATCCAGCCGCTTGATCAGTATTTTGATGACTATGCGTCGGATATATTGAAAAGATTTGTGGAATCCGGTGGAGAAGAACTGAAAAAATATATCTCCAATGATAAGGGAGAAATGATGGCAATCCCAGCTCCGAGTATGATGGTAGGAGAAATGAACGAAATGTGGATCCGTCAGGATTGGCTGGATAATCTTGGACTGGAGGCGCCAAGAACCTGGGATGAAATGGCAGCAGTAGCAGAGGCATTCGTGACCCAGGATCCGGATGGTAACGGAGAAGATGATACCATTGGAATTCTTGGACCAGATAATTCCAATCATATAAATGATATCGGAGATAACCAGTTTGGACTGGATCCGTTGTTCTGCAGCTTCCAGTCTTATCCACAGTACTGGCTGCAGGATGAGGATGGAACTGTAAAGTATGGTTCTATTCAGCCAGAGACTAGAGTTGCCTTGGAAAAAATCCAGAAATTGTATACAGATAAACTGATTGATCCAGAAATGCTTGTCAGAAGCAATTGCCAGGAAGCTGTTTTGTCCGGAAAGGTAGGAATTTTCTTTGGACCATGGTGGAGTGGTTATACGGTGTCAGATGCCACACTGGCAGGAGAAGCAGACTGGAGAGCATATTTTACACCACTATCTGAGGACGGGAATTATTATACCCATATGCCGGATCCTACAAGTAAATATGTAGTAGTAAGTAAGAGCTGTAAGAATCCGGAGGCTGCTATTAAGATTATTAATTATCTGATTGCCAATGAGCAGCAGTGGGTAGCAGATGGTATTGCCTCCAAAGAACTGGTTGCTTCAAATTTTTATCCTTTGTTTAATGTTTACGATAACGCAGATGAGATTGAAGTGTCCTGTGAAACTCTGGAAAAATATCTTGCAGGTGAGATTACAATGGATGATGTGGATTTCTCACAGCATAAATTGTTAAAGGATGATATGGAAGCAGTTACGAAACTGAAAAAAGAACCTTATGATGATTTCAGCCTGGATAAATGGAATCTGGACAGTGACCTTGCCAAAACTAATCTTCCAAGACTTGTGTCACTTTTAGTTGGAGCAGCTCCTTATGTACATGATAAATATGTACCGGTTTACAATGCATATAATGGTCAGACAGAAACCATGGAGACCAAATGGGCAAATCTGAAAAAAATGGAAGAAGAAACATTTGCAAAGATTATTATGGGAAAAGCAGATATCAGCGAATTCGATACTTTCGTTGAAAACTGGAAGAATCAGGGCGGTGACCAGATTCTCAAAGAAATCAACGATGAATTAAGTAAGTAAAAGAGACGGCGGCTGATGGTGTTCATTAGCCGCTGTTCCTTAATTGGAGGTATAAAATGCGGGAAAACAAAGTAATCTACGGACTGATAGGATATGGCGGAATGGGCAGATGGCATACAGAAATCCTGTCAAATGTACCGGAAATTGAAATTGGTGGTATCTATGATATAAAGGAAGAAAAGAGAATAGAAGCAAAAGAAAAAGGTTTTTCTGTGTATGGCTCGGAAGAGGAAATGTTATCAGACCCGGATATTGATGTCGTGCTGATTGCCACTCCAAATGACTGCCATAAGCCGATTGCAATCCGTGCTATGCACGCAGGGAAAAACGTGATCTCGGAGAAACCGGTGACTCTGTCATCTTCTGATCTTCAGGAGATGGTAAATGTTGCCAAAGAAACAGGAAAGTTCCTGACAGTACACCAGAACAGGCGCTGGGATGATGATTTCCTGATCATACGAAAGCTTGTAGAGGAGCAGAAGCTGGGGCGTGTCTTCCGAATAGAAAGCCGTGTGCATGGTTCCAGGGGTATTCCGGGCGACTGGAGAAAAGAAAAAATACATGGTGGCGGAATGGTTCTTGACTGGGGTGTACATTTGCTGGATCAGATTCTGTATCTTTACGGAGATAGAAAAATTGAAACGGTATATGCATCACTTACCCATATTACCAATCAGGAAGTGGATGATGGGTTCACCACAATCCTGACATTTGAAGGCGGAACGGAAGTCTTAGTTGAAGTAGGTACCAATAATTATATTTCCCTGCCAAGATGGTATGTACTGGGTGAAGACGGTACTGCGGTTATCAGGGACTGGCAGTTAAATGGTGAGATCATACGGAAAACAGGCATAACCGAAGAGAAAGTAGTGCCGGTAAAGACAGCAGCAGGTCTGACCAAAACCATGGCTCCAAGACGGGAAGATACAATCGTGAAAGAAGAGCTGCCACATGTGTCAGGAGATATTGCGGATTTCCATAGGAATGTAGCAGCAGTTATAAGAGATGGGGCAGAGCCGGAGATTAAGCTCTTCCAGGTGATGCGTGTAATGAAACTAATGGAAGCTATTTTCCAATCAGCAGAAACAAACCAGGTGATTGATTATAGACAGTATGAATCATAAGTATTTATGAAGGAAAAGGAGAAAATAAGTATGAAACAGATAAAAATAGGAACATGCGTTCCTGGAGCTAAGGCAGAAGAATGGTTAAAGGGATTTATTGGAAAAGGATTTGAGACATTTTCCATTAATTTCCATATGTCACTGGAAGGGACCGACCTTGATAAGCTGGCATTGAGCACGGAGAAACTGTTGGCAGGTACGGATTCCAAAATCACGACAGTTGGATACTATTGCAATCCTATCCAGTATGCAGAGCATAGGAAAACACTGGAAAATGTAATCTGCACTGCCGGAAAATTCGGAGCTACACATGTGAGTACTTTTGCAGGAGCGTGGGAAGGAAAGCCGGTAGAATCCGCATATGAAGAGTTTGGCAAGGTATTCCGGGAACTGGCTGATCTTGCAGAAGAAAAGGGAGTGAAGCTGGGAATTGAGAATTGCCTTATGGATGGAACATGGGAACATGCGACATGTAATATCGGTTTTAACCCTAAAGCATGGGAAGTAATGTTTGAGGAAGTAAAGAATGATAACTTCGGACTGGAATGGGAGCCGACACATCAGATGGTACAGCTTATCGATCCGGTAACAGAGCTGAGAAAATGGTGCAAAAAAATAGTACATATACATGGAAAAGATGCAACAATAGACTGGGATGCTGTAAGACATAGTGGCATATCAGGCGCAGTCCCATTTGTATGGCATCGTATGCCGGGCTTTGGTGACACGAACTGGAGAGATATCATTTCTATTTTAAGAAGTAACGGATATGAGGACGATATCTGCATTGAGGGATACCATGATCCTGTATATTCCGGAGAACTGGAGATGACCGGACAGCTTCATGCACTGAATTATCTGAAATGGTGCAGGGGTGGAGAATTTACACCAACTCCATGGGCAAAATAGGGAAAACAGATACAGGAGGATTTTTCTATGAAACTTGGGTTTATTACATCAATCCTTGACGGATGGACTTATGAACAAATGATGGATTTTGCTTCAGGGCAGGGATTTGAATGTGTGGAAGTGGCATGCTGGCCAGAAGAAAAAGCAGAAAGAAGATATGCGGGTGTAAGCCATATAGATGCAGAACGGGTAAACCAGGATGATGAATATGCAGCCCATATTATGGCATATGCAGAAAAAGCGGGAGTAGAAATCTCCGCACTGGCATATTATCCTAACGTAATGACGGCAGATAAAGAGAAAAGAAATGCTGCTATTGAACATCTGAAGAATGTCATACGTGCAAGTAAAAAGTTAGGTGTTGGCATGGTCACAACATTTATCGGAAGGGATCAGACCAAAAATGTACGGGAAAATCTTGAACTTGTAAAAGAAATATGGCCACCAATCATAAAACTGGCAGAGGTATGTGACGTAAAAATAGCAATTGAAAACTGCCCGATGCTTTTTGGTGAGGAACAGTGGCCCGGAGGACAGAATCTGATGACAACTCCGCCAATCTGGAGAGAGGTCTTCAAGATCCTGGACAGTGATAATCTTGGCATTAATTACGATCCATCCCACTTTATCTGGCAGATGATCGACTATATCCGCCCGCTTTATGAATTTAAGGATAAAATATTCCATGTTCATTACAAGGATATCAAGATATACAGGGATAAATTAGAGTCCTGTGGCATCATGGCTTATCCGCTGGAATATATGTCACCTAAGATTCCGGGACTTGGCGATGTGGACTGGGGAAAATACGTGTCAGCACTTACTGATATAGGATATGATGGCTGTACATGTATCGAAATAGAAGATAAAGCATTTGAGGATTCCAAGGAAAAGGTGGAAAAGTCTTTAATTCTCAGTAAAAGATATCTGGAGAAATATGTTATATAACACAGAAAAGTGCAAATAAGGAGGAAATACCATGAGAAAATTAAGAGCAGGAATCGTAGGCTGTGGAGGGATTGCTAACGGAAAACATCTCCCGGCTATGCAGAAAAGTGGTCTCTATGAGGTGGTGGCTTTTTGTGACATCATCATAGAGCGTGCGCAGGAGACAAAAGAAAAATTTGGCACAGAAGATGCAAAAGTATTTGAAGATTACCGTGAACTTCTAAAAGAAGATCTGGATGTTGTATATGTAACTACCCCAAACCGTTCCCATGCAGAAATCTCTATAGCAGCAATGGAGGCAGGAAGAGATGTCATGTGTGAGAAGCCAATGGCAAAAAATTATGCAGAAGCACAGAAGATGGTCGAAACTGCTGAAAGAACACACAGAGTTCTCAACATAGGATATCAGAACCGTTATCGTACAGATTCATTGTATCTGAAGGAAATGTGCAAAAGTGATGAATTGGGAGAAATCTATTTTGCCAAAGCACATGCACTCAGAAGAAGAGCTGTTCCGACCTGGGGTGTGTTCCTGAATGAAGAAGAACAGGGCGGCGGTCCTCTGATTGATATTGGTACACATGCACTGGATCTGACATTATGGATGATGGATAATTATGAAGTGCAGTCTGTTACGGGAGCTTCCTTCCACAAGCTGTCTGATCAGACAGACCAGGGAAATGCATTTGGTAACTGGGATCCGGAAAAGTTCTGTGTAGAAGATTCTGCTTTTGGATTTATCCGTATGAAAAATGGGGCAGTGATCGAACTGGAATCAGCCTGGGCACTGAACACACTGGAGGTTGATGAGGCAAAAACAAGCCTGTGTGGTACCAAAGCCGGAGCTGATATGAAAGATGGCCTTAGGATCAATTACATCCACCATAATACACAAGTAGTAGAGAAACCGGAATTATCAAGCGGTGGAGTAGCATTTTTCTCAGGAAAAGAAAAGTCAGCAGCAGACTATGAACAGGAATTGTTTTACCACATCGTTGTTGATGGGGCAGAACAGGTTGTGAAGCCTGCACAGGCTGCAGTTGTCACACGTATTCTGGAAGCAATCTACCAGTCCGCAGAAAGCGGCAAGACAATCTACTTTGAGTAAAATATGGTCTTATATGCTTCGGGTTGATCTATGGAGAAATGAACATCAGAAATAAACGGATTGAACATAAGGAGTATTTATGGAAATACATGAATTACAGCAATTGCTGTCAGAAATGTCATTACAGGAAAAAATAGGACAGATGGTGCAGCTCACTGGTGTATACTTCGATAAAGAGGCGGTACTCACAGGTGTTGTTGGCGAGCAGTTGCCACCGGAATGGATCATTCAATATGCCGGTTCAGTGCTTGGAGTAATCGGTAAAGATAAAATTCATGATATCCAAAGCAGATATATGGAACAGCATCCCCATCATATTCCGCTTCTCTTTATGGCAGATGTTATCCATGGATGCCGGACAATTTATCCGATTCCGTTGGGGCAGGCGTGTTCATTTCATCCGGAACTGGTGTCTGAGGCGGCTTCTATAGCTGCCTCGGAGGCATCTTCAGAAGGGCTAAGGGCAACATTTTCTCCTATGATTGATGTTTCAAGAGATCCCAGATGGGGAAGGATAATGGAATCCTTTGGAGAAGACCCCTATGTAAACGGGATCATGGGAAAAGCAATGGTAGATGGCTATCAGCAGAAAGCTGATACCAAAATAGCGGCATGCCTGAAGCATTTTGCAGGTTATGGGGCAGTGAATGCGGGAAGGGAATATAATGATGTTGAAATATCCCAGAGGACATTTCTGGAACAGTATGTAAAACCTTTCCGCATGGCATTAAAAGCAAAGCCTGCTATGGTCATGACAGCTTTTAATGCTATTGACCGTAAACCGATAAGCGGAAATAAGGAACTTCTTAAAGGGCTTCTGCGGGATAAGGAAGGATTTGAGGGAACTGTAATTTCAGATTGGGGCTCAATAGGCCAGCTGGAAGAACAGGGAGTGGCAGCTGATATGGAAGAAGCAGCAATCCAGGCTTCAGAAGCCGGTGTAGACATTGATATGATGAGTCCTGCTTATATGCTGTGTCTTGAAAAACTGGTGGAAAGCGGTAAAATCCCGGAAGCGTTTGTTGATGAAAGTGCATTCAGGGTCCTGATGATGAAAAATCAGCTGGGGCTTTTTGAAAATCCGTTTGCCGGTCTTGGAAAGAGTGGAAAACTGACCCTGCATAACCGGGAAAAGGCATATCAGCTGGCAGGCGAAAGCTGTGTCCTTTTGAAAAATGATAAGATACTGCCATTAAGCATGAAGAAGAAAGTTATTTGGGCAGGTCCTTATACAGCGTCAAGAGAATTATTAAGCCGCTGGTCAATTTTTGGAGAACATGAGGCAGTTGAAACAATAGAAGATGTTTTACAAAAGAAGCAGATAGAAGCAGAATGTATTACTGGATGTAATATTCTTTCTGATGCAGAATGTAAGGTATGGCAGGTGGAACAGGAGTTGTCTGGCAAGCCAAGGGATGAGCAGTGGCTGGAAACGATAACCCATGAAGATACGGTTGTATGTGTACTGGGGGAACATGAATCCCAGTCAGGAGAGGCTGCCAGCAGGGCATTCCTGACTTTGCCGGAAGAGCAGCAGGTGTTATTTGAAAAAATAGCAGAACGTACAAGTAATATCGTGACTGTGGTAATTGCAGGAAGACCATTGGACTTGCGGAGGATATCAGAAAAATCCAAGGCTGTCATTATGGCATGGAGACCAGGAACTATGGGAGCTGAAGCAATCATGGATATTGTGTATGGCAGAATAAACCCTTCCGGCAAATTATCTGTGAGTATTCCATGGTGTGTGGGACAGGTGCCCATAAGCTACTGGGATGTAAAAACCGGACATATACTTACAGAAGATAATTCAGAAAACCGTTTCACCAGCAGATATATGGATATCCCCAATACGCCGTTATATCCATTCGGTTATGGATTGTCCTATACAGAGTTTGATATTTCGGACATTGATGTGCAGATAGGACAGGATAAAAAAGTACACGTACATTGTAATGTGCGCAATACAGGGAATGTTGCGGGGGCAGAAGTAGTCCAGTGTTATTATGAAACATTATATGCATCTGTAGTACGTCCAAAGAAAGAGCTTGTCCGTTTTCAGAAGGTTTTCCTGGAGCCGGGGGAGAAGAAGGATGTAGATTTCTTTATTGACCAGGAAGAATTCTCATATTATGGCAAAAACATGGAAACCGTCAGCAGCGGAATGAAACTGCGTATCAGTATTGGAAACAGTAGTGACCACCTTGTTTCTGAGAACATTATACAAGCATAGGAGAAAAGAGACATGAAGGATTTTGAAAATGATTTGATTTATTATCCTAATCCGGACCCGGTCAAGGAACCGAGATTTATTTTAAACTCCGTAGATGAATTGGAAAAATCAGCAAAATACAGTGTTACCTGCAATGGAACAGAGCGTGTGGTATACCATACAGATTCGTTTGACTATGTTGTTGTAGTAGATAATGAAGCGTATGATCTGGAGATTTCAATCCATACACCATATGAAAAACTTGAAATCCGTCCGTCCAGCTTTGGCATAGTTCCTTCTGTAAAAGGAGAAACAGTCCATATCCATCTTGATGAACCGAGAAAGTTTACTGTAGAGACAGATGGTGGTCTTCATGATGCATTGTTTGTGCTTTGCTCGCACAGGATTGAGAAGCCTGCAGATACCACCATCTGCTTTGAAAAGGGCAAGGTATATAATGTAGGAGTTCTTACCTTAAAGTCCAATGATACGGTTTACATAGAGGAAGGTGCTGTTGTATCAGGGTGTGTATACGCAGACCATTGTGACAATATTTCCATTGTAGGAAACGGAATTATCAACGGAGCCTGCTGGCATTTGCCGGACAGTAATGCACACCGTTTCTTTATCTATGCCAAGTGGTGTAATAATGTACTCTTAAAAGGCTTTACTGCTGTAGACGGACCTTCTTGGCATGTAGTTCCTGCGGCGTGTGACCATGTTGTAATTGATGATATGAATATTATGTCGAGGATTGTAACGGGAGACGGTATTGATATTACGAGCAGCCAGGATGTAGAGGTAAAAAATTGCTTTATCCGTTCCACAGACGACAGTATCTGCATCAAATCCCAAAGATTGTTTGAAGATCCGTCAACGGTACGTGACGTAACAAAAGTGCGTGTTCACAATAACGTGATCTGGAATGCAGAACCCGGTAATGCCATAGAGCTTGGTTATGCCCTCCAGAGCGAAATCCACGACCTGGTATTTGATGATTGTGATATTATACACTGCCAGTATGAAGGAAACATGGGTGGTGCGGCGATTTCCATCCATCAGGCAGATGGCGGCCATGTTCATGATATACATTATAAAAATATCAGAGTAGAGCAGGCAGAACAGAAACTGTTCGATATTAAGGTTCTGCTTTGCAGATATACGGAACAGCTTGCCAAAGGAGAGATTAATGATATCTATTTTGATAATATCCAGGTGCTGAACGGAGATATCCCGGTCTCCATGATCCGAGGGTATCAGACACCGACAGAAGAAGTACGTGTCCATGATGTCCATTTTGATAACATTACTTTTATGGGGAATAAGTGTGAAACCTGGCAGGATATGCGGCTTGTTACAGAACTGGCAAATGACATTTATGTCAATGGTGTCAGAACATGCAGACAGATGAAATTCTGAGAATATTACCATATAGAGATGGTTTTATTACTTGCAGCAAGGAGGGTATTTATGGAACAAAGCAGCATGCTTTTCCAAAAAGACGGAAAAAATTATTTACAGCTGGACTGTGAAAATGCAAAAGAGCTTTCTATGAAACTGGGGGAGAAAACATATCCATTTACAAAAGATGGGAAAAAATGGATTCTGGAGCTTCCGTTCTCCACAGCAGTGAATTATGTACAGATCTGCGTGGACGGACAGGAGGTTCTGCTTCCTGAACTGCCCATCGGGCATGGATACTGCCATTTATATAATTATATTGAACTGCCGGATGGAAATGAGCTGACGGAAATACGGGATATTCCACATGGAACACTGGTACACGAATTTTATATGTCAGGTATTTCCAATAACTGGGAACGGTTTATTGTTTATCTTCCGCCATGTGTACCGTCTGCGGGGCTTCCTGTCCTGTATCTGCAGCATGGATTCGGTGAGAGTGAGATTTCCTGGACAACAACAGGGAAAGCAAATATCATACTTGATAATTTGATTGAAATGGGAAAAATAAAACCATTTGCCCTTGTCATGTGCGATGGCATGGTAAAAGAAAAGTTTGGTTTAGAAGAGAGATTAAACCATGTTCTGCTGGAACGGATGCTGGTAGAAGAGATTATTCCGATGGTAGAAAAAAAGTATCAGTTTGGTGGATGCAAGGAAAAACGTGGCATGGCAGGATTGTCCATGGGTTCTGTACAGACAACAAGAACTGTATGCGATCACCCAGATCTGTTTAGCGAAGTCGGAATCTTCTCCGGTTTTTTAAGGGATTTTATTGAAGGAAACCCGGATAGGGATGTAGTTGACAGAAAGCCTTATGAGCAGACTCATTTAAAGGCAATGGATAATCCGGCGTTCAACAGCTATTTCCATACATTTTTGCGCTGTATAGGGGATAAGGACAGCTTCCTTCCCAGGTTTCTGGCAGAGGATGAAATTATCCGGGAAAAGGGTGTTCATGAAATCAGAAGGATTTATCCCGGAGAGCATGACTGGAATGTGTGGAGACCTTGCTTTGCGGATTTTGCGCAGATGATTTTTCAGTGAAACAGAAAAGTTTGCAGGTTATAGAATACAGTTGAAGGAGGCGATGATTATGGCAAGAACAGCAAATGTGTTTGCTCGAGTTGAGCCTGAACTTAAAGAACAGGCTGAAAGTGTATTCAGGTCAGGACAGTTTTATTTTGATGCCTGCTGCAACTCGTCCAAGACCGCATTCCTGAAAAATGCTGAGAAGAAGGGCTGCAAAATCCTGAATGGTCTTGGTATGTCCAGTTCCAGAGGGCTGCTCAGATCGAATTATGGACCGGACAGAAGGCTCCACTGGATGTGATGCGAAAAGAATTAAAGGAGATTATCCGGGAAGAAAATGAGAAGGCGCAGACGGAATGATTCTGTAATTCCGTCACTTCATGGGAGATAAATGTTATAGTGAATTTATAGTGAATAGAGAAATGCGATAGCGTAGTAAGCAATAATTTCAGATGATCCAGGTTTGATCAGAGAGGAGAAGAATATGAATAACTATTGTATGATCCAGAACTCCAAAACGTTTGCATTTTCCGCAGAGAATCCAACCGGTGTACGCGCAGGTGGTTCCCAGGGCGGTGACTGCACCAAGCTTCGTCCGACCGTGACGATTCCTGCAGGGGAAACCGTAACTCTGGTAGATGCTGCAGGACCGGGTGTGATCCAGCATATGTGGTTTACCGGATATGTCGGGCACCATTTTATCATCCGTATGTATTGGGATGATCAGGAATATCCGTCTGTGGAAGCTCCGCTCTCTGCATTCTTCGGATGTGCCTATGATGAAAATTTCGTGGACCGGGATGGCAAATATCCGGTGTTGAATTCTGCCATGATGCTGGTAGTTCCTGGTCGCGGCTATAACAGCTATTTTGAGATGCCGTTCCATAAGAGAGCTCGGATCACGATGGAAAACCGTGGTGACAAGGATGAAGAGCTCTTTTATATTATCACCGGAGCTTATCAGGAGATTCCGGCGGAGGCTGGTTATTTCCATGCCACCTATCGCCAAGAGCACCCGGTTCAGAAGGGTCGTACCTACACAATCGTTGACGGAATCGAAGGCAGGGGACAATTTGTCGGTGTGACTCTGGCAACTGGTATGAATGGCAACAATTCCTGTTGGGTAGAAGGCGAAGCCCGCATGTATCTGGACGATGATCCGTATCCGTCTATCCACTATACCGGAACTGAAGACTACTTCGGCGGTTCCTATGGATTTGGAAATGACATCATCATCAAGAGCTATCAGACCTTCAGCGGCTTATATACCGGCATGTATGCAATCTATGGAGACAACCGGGAATTCTATAACGGACAGCAGAGATTTCTGCTGTATCATTTCCATATTGCAGACCCGATCCGTTTTGAGAATAAGTTTCGTATGACACTCGACAACATGGGCTGGACCGGACCGCGTTACGATGATTACACCAGTGTTGCTTATTGGTATCAGACCCTGCCGTCCGCACCGCTGATGCCACTGCCGACAGATGCAGAGATGTGTATGAGATAATAGAACCAGATTGGAGATGTCAGATAGATTGGTTTTAACCTTGCGACACGTCGCATCGGTTATATCGGACTGACATCAGAGATTTGCCGGAAAGGATAGAGGTATTATGTTACTGGAAGAGAAGTTTTTGGAATTTCATCGTTATGCCAGCAGCCACAATCTGCCGCTGGAAGCTATCAGTGTCGGAGATGAGAACAAGGTACTCTGTGAGATGCACTACGCAGCAAATGCACCGAGAAATATTTATTCACATACCAAGAGTTTTACGGTAACAGCAGTTGGACTCGCAATGGAAGAGGGAAAACTAAGCCTGGAAGATCATGTGGCGGAAGTGTTTAAAGATAAACTTCCTTCAAATCCGGATCCAAATCTGGAGAAGATTCAGTTGAAACATCTGCTCTGCATGTCCAGTGGCTTTGGTAAGGCACTTCTGATGAATGCGGACAGACGTCCGGGCGTCGGCGCACCGGATTATGAGAAATATATGATGGCACAGCCGGTTCCTGTGGAGCCAGGCAGTGCATTCTGCTATTCCTCTGCCGACAGTATTCTGGCTGCTCATATGGTAGAACGGGCCGTTGGCAAGCGGATGGGAGAGTATCTGTATGAGAAGGTATTCCAGCCCCTTGATATGGGATGGCCGCTCTGGGAGCATGATCCACAGGGACATCCGAATGGCGGCGGAGGTATGTATCTGACTTGTACCGAGATGATGAAACTGGGACAGCTCTATCTGGCTGAGGGTAACTGGAAGGGCGAGCAGATTGTCAGCAGGGACTGGGTGCAGGAAGTGTCCACCCCGAAATTTACCTTCGAGCCATCTGCAGATCTCTGGCATGTAGGATATGGCTATCAGTTCTGGATCAGTCCATATCCAGGATCCTATCGTGCTGATGGCGCATTCGGACAGATTACAACGATTCTCCCAGAGAAGGGATTGGTTGTTTCCATTCAATGTCCGGAGCGAGGTAATTTCGATCAGGTGAAACGTGCGCTGCATGAACATTTTCTGATGGAATTGTAAGAATAGACTTGCGACAATATGCTATAATTTGCCCAGAATCCGCACTTTTGTCTGAAATTAATGATATCTATTTTGATAATATCCAGGTGCTGAACGGAGATATCCCGGTCTCCATGATCCGAGGGTATCAGACACCGACAGAAGAAGTACGTGTCCATGATGTCCATTTTGATAACATTACTTTTATGGGGAATAAGTGTGAAACCTGGCAGGATATGCGGCTTGTTACAGAGCTGGCAAATGATATTTATGTCAATTGTGTCAGAACATGCAGACAGATGAAATTCTGAGAATATCACCATATAGAGAAGATTCAAGGACAGCTTCCTTCCCAGGTTTCTGGCAGAGGATGAAATTATCAGGGAAAAGGGCGTTCATGAAATCAGAAGGATTTATCCCGGAGAGCATGACTGGAATGTGTGGAGGCCTTGCTTTACGGATTTTGCGCAGATGATTTTTCGATGAAACAGAAAAGCTTGCAGGTTACGGAAAGGAATGGTAATTATTATGTGGAATGGTAAGAAGAAAGCGGTCACTTTCAGCTATGATGACGGAGTAGAACAGGATAGACGGTTGATCGCATTGTTTAACAAATATGGAATGAAAGCAACTTTTAACCAGAATAGTGGAATCCAGACAAGAGCCGATACATTTACCCAGGGAAATATCGTGATCCACAGGATGAATCAGAAAGATATGAGGGAGCTTTACAAAGGGCATGAAATTGCATCGCATACCTTGACCCATGCTAATCTGAAGGGACTTGACGAGGAAACTGTATACAATGAAATTTCAACAGATATCAGGAATCTTGAAGCCTTCTATGAACAGAAAATAGCAGGATTCGTGTTCCCCTTTGGCACTTATGATGAATCAGCATTCAGAATATTAAAGGAATGCGGAATACAGTATGCAAGAACTCCGAAAGATACACATGGTTTTGCTTTACAATCCGACCTGCTGAGGTTCAAGCCTAGCTTCCATCATGCAGATGCAGATATTATGAGTGGGATTGACCGCTTTTTAAATATGGATACGGATGAACCACAGTTGTTATATATATGGGGACACAGCTATGAATTTGATGTAGATGATAATTGGGAATATATGGAGTGCATTTTGAAGAAGCTGGCTTTTCATGATGATATCTTTTACGGAACCAATTCCCAGGTATTGCTTCAATCAAGATAAAAGTTTTTTTGCCAAAGGTATCAGAACAAAGCATTTTCCAAAGAGCAATAAATGTGTTAAACTATATGAAATGGAAATAAGACTGGAGGAAACGGATATGCATTCACCTTTGGAAATTGCAAGGAACTTTGTGGAAATCGGGATACATAAGGTAAAACTGTCAGCATGGAAGATGATTATTTTAGGCATTTTTGCAGGTTTATTCATAGGCTTTGCGGGAGTGGCATCTACTACGGCAGCAGCTACGGTAGAGAATGCTTCACTGGGCAGGCTTCTGAGTGCAGTTGTTTTCCCGGCGGGAATGGCAATGGTACTGGTGGCAGGAAGTGAGCTTTTTACAGGCAATAATCTGATCATCGTCAGTGTACTGGAGAAAAAGGTCAAATTCTATGAAATGCTGAAGAACTGGTTATTTGTTTTTGTCGGTAATTTTATCGGAGCAGCTTTTGTGGCAGTGATGATTGTATATGGCCATATTCCTGACCTGTTTCAGGAGAGACTTGCGGAAAAAATAGTTGCTGCGGGTATGACGAGGGTACAGCAGACCTTTGCGGAGGCATTCATCAGAGGCATATTGTGTAATATTCTGGTCTGCATTGCAGTATGGTCGGCTTTTGCAGCAAAGAAGGTGTCAGGCAAGCTGATGATGAGCTTCTGGCCGGTCATGATATTTGTGCTTTGCGGATTTGAGCACAGTATCGCTGATATCTACTTTGGAGTTGCAGCATTACTTACAGCAAAGGAATATGGAATCGCAGCACAAGGTCTGACAGCAGGAACCTTTCTATTCAGAAATCTACTGCCGGTTACACTGGGAAATATTCTGGGTGGAGCCGGAATCGTAGGCTGCGGTTACTGGCTGGTATATTTAAGACATACACCATATTATCCAATGCCTATCGAGCAGGAACAGAAAGAGATAGATATTGCAGAAGAATATTAAGCAGAAAAGAGCAACCAAGTGAACACCGGTTGCTCTTTTGTTGCTTAATCAGCATCGAATACTTCTTTCTTAAATGCGCCCTGCTGTCTGGCAATGATGGTAGTACATACTGCATCGCCGGTGATGTTGACTGCGGTTCTGAGCATGTCGAGAATACGGTCGATACCCATGATCAGGGCGATACCTTCCGTAGGAAGTCCTACAGAGGTCAGCACCATGGAGAGAGTGACCAGACCGACACTTGGTACACCGGCAGTACCGATAGAGGCTACAGTAGCAGTTGCAACAACTGTTGCAAGGGCAGACGGTGTCAGGTCAATGCCATATGCCTGCGCAATGAAGATAACCGCAACACCCTGCATGATCGAGGTACCATCCATGTTAATGGTAGCGCCTAGAGGAATGGTAAAGGAAGATATTCTCTTGGACACACCTATCTTCTTAAACAGGGTATCAATGGACAGCGGAATCGTTGCATTACTGGTGGAGGTAGAGAATGCAAAGGTCATGACCGGGAAGAACTTCCTGATAAATCTGAACGGATTCAGTCTGGTGAAAAGAAATAACAGCACCTGATAAACTACGAAGCACTGCAGAGCCAGAGCCAGAATAACGCTGCCCATGTATTTGAGCATTGGAACGAAGGCATCAAAGCCAATGCCGGCAAAGGTCTTGGCAATCAGACAGAATACACCGACAGGAGCGACCTTCATAACAGCTGTTGTCATTTCCATCATAATGTCATTGAACTGGCTGAAGAAGTTGGCTACGGTGGAGACTCTATTGCCCATGGATGCCAGCAGGATACCGGTGAACAGGGCAAATACAATGACAGGGAGCATATCTCCGTTTGCCAGCGAGTTGAATATATTTTTGGGAATGATATTCAGCAGTGTATCTGCGAAATTAATGGTTGTGGTTTCTACGGCAGCAGAGGTATCTGATACAGTCTCGTGCATACCTAAGCCCGGATTGATCAGGGAGGCTACGGAGAGTGCCAGGCACACAGCCAGCGCTGTGGTAATCAGGTAGAAGATAATTGTCTTTACACCAACGGTTCCAAGCGTCTTGGTGTCACCGATTGCCATGGCACCGCATACCAGAGAGCAGAATACCAGAGGAACGACCAGCATCTGCATCAGACGGATGAAGCCATTTCCGAGGACATAGAGAATACCATTGATAAGAATGGTATCGCGAAAATATCCTTCGGGAATGAAATAATGGATCAGTATTCCGAATACAGCACCTGTGAGCAGGGCAATAAAAATAATCGTAGAAAGGTTGAGCTTCTTCTTAGTCTTGTTATTTTCACTCATTATTCGAGTCCTCCTGTCTCCTGCATATAGGCTGCTAATGCCTGTCTCCAGTCCTGAGGTTCAGGCAGACCGGTGATACGAAGCATCATATTGTCGAGTACGGAATATTTCTGTGGGGCGTCAGGTGCTACGGTAATGGTAAGGGCATCCTCCTTGTGAGCAAGCCGGAGTATCTCCCGTGCATATTCCAGACGGGTACAGCCACCACCACTGCATACAGCGTGGTAGACACCGAAATGATCATCATCTATGAATATTTTAACGATTTTGGCAAGCTCTGCTGCAGAGGTAGGTACTGCCTGCGCATTATCCTTCAGAGTCAGAGTGGTGATAGAATCATTGTTGGCAGCTTCCAGCACTTCATTCAGGAAGTCTTTTCCAATGCCATAAATCCAGGAGCTGCGGATAATGGCATAACGCGTCATGAGCTGAGTTACGTATTTCTCTCCTGCATATTTGGATTTGGCAAAGATTCCTTTAGGATTCACGTCATCGAATTCGTTATAGGGCACATCAGATATGTCGGAAAAGACATCATCGGTAGATATCTGAATGAGCTTCGCCTGAATAGCCTCTGCCGCCTGTGCAAGATTGCGCACGCCTACGGCATTGATGCTGTAAGCCCTGTCGGAATCGGGAATGCCATCAGCAGAGTAAGCATTATAACCGGCGCAGTTGATAATAACATCAGGGCGGTTACGGTTCATGAATGTAAATACCTGTTCTTCGTCAGTAATATCGACTTCGTCTTTGTCAGTCTCATATAATTCATAGGATTTCATATCCAGCAGATTGATCAGTGCCTGTCCCATGTGTCCAAGGGAACCTACGATCCATATTCTTTTCATTGAGTGTTCTCCTTCTACTAATAAAACTGTTTATAATTATGTATATTATATAAATAATTCATACACTTGACAATATTTAAAAATCCATTGCATACCAGGAAACGATACTGCTACAATAGATGAAGATACAACAGAATGGAGTGATAATATGCTGATTAGAACAGCTAAGATAGAAGATCTGCAGCAGATTGCAGAGGTAGAGGCAGCCTGCTTTCCACCAGCGGAGGCGGCAACCGAGGATGAATTTATACAGAGACTGGAATATTATAAGGAACATTTCTGGCTCATGTTTGACGGTGACAGACTCATAGCCTTTGTGGATGGCATGGTAACAGACCAGAAGGATCTGACGGATGAGATGTATGAAAAGGCATCCATGCATGATGAAAAAGGCAGTTGGCAGATGATATTTGGTGTGAATACGATTCCTTCCTATCGTAGAAAAGGCTATGCAGGTGAACTGATCCAGAGAGCCATTGAGGATGCCAGGGCGCAGGGAAGAAAAGGGCTGGTACTTACCTGCAAAGACAGGCTGATTCCTTATTATTCAAAATTTGGATTTGAACTTGAGGGTGTTTCAGAATCCGTTCACGGCAATGTGGTGTGGAACCAGATGAGACTGACTTTTCCGGGATAGTCGTATTTTTGACATTTCAGGGAAACCATGGCACAATGAAGAAAGAGAATGTTTTGAACAGAAAGGAATTATCATGATACAGGAAAAATGTCCTTATGTAGAGAAATGTGGAGCCTGTCATATGGGACAGACCACATATGAAGAAGAGCTGATAGCCAAGAAAGAGCTGGTAGAGAGTCATATTGGAAAATATTGCAGAAATATTCATGACGTTGCAGGAATGTATTATCCTTTTCATTATAGAAATAAAGTCCATGCAGTGTTTGGAAGATTGAAGGATGAAGTTATTGCCGGAACATACAGTGAAGGAACCCATACGATCGTGCCTATTGATAACTGTCTCATAGAGGATGCCCAGGCATCAGCCATTATCAAGACAGTGACAGAGCTGGTAAAGTCTTTTAAAATCTGGATTTATAATGAAGATACAGGGCGAGGCGTTCTGCGTCATGTACTGGTCCGTAAGGGAATGTCCACGAAGCAGATCATGGTGGTACTGGTCACTGCCTGTCCAGAGTTCCCGCATAAGAATAATTTTGTAGCAGAATTGAGAAAAAGACATCCTGAGATCACAACGATTGTCCAGAATATCAATGAAGCCAATACGACAATGGTGTTGGGAGAACGCAATAAACCGCTGTATGGAGAAGGATATATTGAAGATGTTTTGTGTGGACTGCGTTTCCGTATTTCACCCAATTCCTTCTATCAGGTAAATTCTGCCCAGACGCAGGTGCTGTATAAGAAGGCAATTCAGGCAGCAGGATTAACTGGTAAAGAGACAGTAGTGGATGCTTATTGTGGTATTGGAACGATTGGTATGGCAATGGCATCCAAGGCCGGTAAGGTACTTGGCATTGAATTGAATCGTGATGCGGTAAAAGATGCCAAAGCCAATGCAAAACGCAATAATCTCAATAATATTCATTTCGTTGCAGCAGATGCCACAGAATATCTGACCTCTATGGCGCAAGAGGGTGCTAAGGCAGACGTGGTTGTTATGGATCCGCCAAGAAGCGGCAGTACGGAAGAATTCATTCAGGCTGTGGCGCAGCTTGCTCCGGAGCGAGTGGTCTATGTGTCCTGTAACCCGGAGACACTGGGACGGGATCTGGAGAGCTTCAAGAAAGTGAAGTATCGCGCTGTGGAAGCCTGGCCGGTGGATATGTTTGGCTGGACGAATCATGTTGAGACGGTAGTTCTGATGCAGTATTGTGGAAAATAAGAAAAATAGGCATGTTAGACCACAAGATGTTGTGGTTTGAGGGCAAAAATTGGAGCAAAAAATGACCAGTTTTTGCCCTATTTTTTTCCACGTTTTTATAGATGCATAGAGGCAAAAAAGAGATTTTTAAGTATTTTGGGACAAAATTCAGAGAAAGGAAAAGAAACAGGGATGGAGAAAAAGCAGCACCCAAGTTACGGAATGATTCGGTTTGCAAGGTCCTCAATCGGTGGTTCAGGAACGGCATTGTTTGGAAGTTCCATCATGCATAATAATGTCATACGCCTGTCCATTTCAAAAGGCATGATGGAAAGGGAGGGCAACGAGGACTGGTTTTTGGCAGGGACAGACATCAATGACATGATCGTTGAGGTGGAGATGTCCTATACACAGTTTGCCGAAGCAATCACATCACTTAACATTGGAGAGGGGATACCGGTTACCATTACAAAAGTGAATGGGACATTCGTTGAACCATGCCCATACAGTGACAGGCAGAAAGTAATGCGCCGGGAAGTGGATGAAGCAACCCGTGACTTGGTGCGGCAACTGGAAAAGAGGTCAGAGGAGATTGAAAAACTTCTGGATGAGAAACGTGTCCTGAGCAGGGAGGACCGGAGAAATATCGTCTCGACATTGAAAAATGTACGGCAGGAGTTAAAAAGTAATATCCCCTATCTGCAGAAACTGTTTGCTGAACAGATGGATAAAACCGTGACAGAGGCGAAAGGGGAGTTTGAAACTTACCTGCAGAACAAGATGAACAGCATTGCACTTGCAGCAATTTCAGAACAGATGAAGCAGGAGGAAATCAGTTTAAACAGAAACATGATACCGGAACTGGAAGTACAGGAGGGCGGGGAAGAGGCAGGGGAGATGGAAGCGGGAATGCACATGGACATGTAAGGCGGTACTTATTTTAGAAATGAAATGGGTGCTGTCTTTTTTTATGGAAAAAGAAAGGAGACAGATTTGATGTCGGGATTTTTTTGCAACAGTCCAAGACTGCAGTTATTAGAACGGCAGATGCGCCAGCCGCCGGGATATCGTCCCAGAGGGCAGGGGTGGATGTTTGACATGGAAGAGTGGAAAAGCAGGGGAAATTATTCGGAGATTGTGGACTGTGTCATCAGTCGGATGCAGATGGAACACTTAAAGAAAAGGATACAGGAGGTATTTGGAAACGCAGAAAAGGAACTGATTTTTTATGACAGCAGGCACAGAAACGATTTTTCTTCCCTGCTGCTTGGCAGACGGAAAAAGAACCTGTGCGGACTTCCGAATTATGCCGCCGCAGTATTTCTTCTGTCTGCAGATGAAAACCTGTGGGAGAAAGTTTCTAAGCAGGTGCTGGATACGGGGATTTATTTTGACCGCATCCGGCTTGGCAGCGTTACGCTGGAACAATATATCCTGTTCCATGCGGCAAGGGATGTGTATCTGGGGACAAAGCATATCCGGCTGTCGGAGCTGACCGACAGGGAATTGATACCGGATGAAATCTTAAGGCTCATCGTCAATGCATTCGTGATGGAAAGGTATGGGGTGGACATCGTAGAACAGGAGGTGTGGAATGAAGATTAGAGCAAAAAATGGGGAACAGACTATAGATATAACTCTGCCGGCAACGGACATGGACATGCAGTATTGCATGAAATGTATCGGGATAGAAGATATTGTACCGGTATGCTGTATCAGTGAGGTGTGGGATGAACCGTACTATTTTGGGTTCCTGAAAGGCCAGACAATCAGCATGGACGAACTTAATTTCTTTGCCAGAAGGCTGGATGGAATGACGGAATACGAAAAAAGAGTGGTGGGTGTATACAGCAGTGAGACAGGCATCCGGGAAGTGAAACAACTGATCAACCTGACTTACAGCCTGCAGGGACTGTCCCTGCTCACAGACTTGACGGACGGAAACCGTGTTGGGCTGAGACTTTATCTGGACCGGCACCTTGCAATCTCAGAAGAAGAAAAAAGCAGAATAGATTTTAACGCATATGCACAGAAGATTTTTTCAGAAGGAAAATGTAAGTTCCTGCCACATGGGATACTGGTAGATCAGGGATTCCAGATGGAGGAGGTCTATAACGGAAAAACCTTTCCAGAATACATCGACAGACCGGATGAAACCGTGGCGGTTTTATCTCTTGAAAATGAGGCAGGGGATAAGGAATACCTTTATCTTCCAACGGACATCAGTGCCATGGATAAGGTAAAGAAAAGACTCAACATCGCAGCATTTGCTGAAGGCATTGTGAACGGGATAGAAAATATCCGGCTGCCGGAAAGCATTCTTCCTTCCCCGGAAGATACGTGTATGTTTCTGCAGGGGGATATCCAGAAACTGACTCTTTTTAATGAGATGTGCCAGACCGTCAGCCGTTTTGATGAAACAAAAATGGACCGGCTTGCAATGGCAGCCGGATTCGTGGGAACAGGAGAATTTACCGATATCACTTACATCGCAAAGCATCTGGACGAATTTGAAATACATCCGCAGATACATACGGATAAAGAGTATGGGGAATTTCTGGTTAAAGAGGCAGGGATGTTTGAAATCGATGAACTTCTACTGCCGCATATTGATTATGCCGGGGTTGCCCGTGATAAAAGACAGGCAACGATGGCAGACAGCGGATTTATTCCCGAAGGGTTTGTTGGCACGCAGCGGGAAATCCATGAGTATCAGGAATATCAGGGAGAGTTTGCCGATCCGCTTGAAAAAAGTGGGATACCATGTGAAACGTTCTGTCTTTACAGTTCGCTGGCAGGGATGATGTATCCGGGTGGAGAGGAGCAGGAAACACTGTACCGGAGTGAACTGGCAGATTACGAGGAACAAATCCAGAAAGCCATCCTCAAAGCAAAACATGTAGAGGCAGAACCGAGGGGACTCATGCATTATTTTGACGGGAACAGACAGGTGGCTGCAAAAGTGATCAGTGCATTTCCGAGAGTGCAGAACATCCGGGGAGAACTGTTCGGAGTTCTGGAATGCAGTATCTGCCAGCCGCTGACGCAGAGTGAAATCTATGAACTGAAAAATTTCTGGGACGGACAGATGAGTGACGGCTGGGGAGAAGGCTTTGAACAAAGACCAATCTATACGAGGGAGGGAGAACTGTATGTCAGTTTTTGTGCAGATAAAAGATACTGGGGCATCATGACGGAGGAGGAACTGGACAGAGTCTGGAATCATGGCATGACTCAGACTCTGTAAAAAAATAATATTCTGCTGGATATGTGCTGGTGTATGTAGTATTGTGTGTCCCAAAGAAACCAAGGAGGCAAACAGATGAAATTGGATGATACAGTCATGGTGCAGTTTTTTGGGGAGCTTATCGAATCATACCGCCAGCAGATCATGGATCAGGAAGAGGCAAGGGAACTTTCAAAGAAGGAAAAAAAGTTCCTGGCAGACTTAAGAAAAGAACTGGAGCTGTCAAACCCACAAGCGTACAGGATGGTGACAGAACTTTTTGGATGCATGTTAGATATCAGCCAGATAAAACAGGAACAGCTTTATATACAGGGAATAAAGGATGGGATACGGATCAGAAAACTGGTAAAAGAAATCGAGGAAGGTGAGGAATGTTAAGAAGGGAACAGATAGAACGACTGAAGGAAAGATATCCTGCGGGTACCGTGGTCAGGCTGGGGCAGATGGAGGGAGAACACCAGATGCCGTCCGGCATGGAGGGAAAAGTAACCGGCGTGGATGATATCGGACAAATCCATGTGGAATGGGAAAATGGAAGCACGCTGGCTCTGAATGTGGAAGAGGATGATTTTACTGTTGTTCCGCAGAAGGAAACCATAGCTGAAAAGAAATGCAGGGAGTTTTTAGGGAAAGTAAATGAGATATTAAAAGAAACAGATTTCTATCGGCTGAATGTGTCATGCAATGGAGGGGACACCGCCTATGCTGCCGAAAAGCTGCTTGCCATGCATCAGGCATTTGAAACCGTGTACGGGGAAGGATATGTGGATGAAGCGTATGGGATGGTGATGATGCCAGCAGTGGTCTGCGGAAGAGATTCCGGCATACGCACACTGGCACTTGTCACGCTTGATCTGGAGTCTTCCGGGGAACACTTCGGAACGATTTTCATGACGCCGGGCGGCTTGCTGGAGCAGGGAAGCAGCTCTTTGAGTGAAAAACAGAAACAGGCACTGGCAGAGTATTATATCCCATACGACTACTGGTACACGCCGCTTGTGGAAAGGGACCATCATGTGGATTTTACACAGATGCCGGAAGAGGTGGCAGACATCCTCAGGATGGTGGACGAACTGCTGGTGGAAGGGGAGGCTTTCCATATGAATGAACAAAAATAGGAGGAAAAAAATTTGAACAGCATCATAAGCTGGGTTGGCGGCAAGAAGGCACTGCGCGATCTGATCTATTTGCGCATGCCGAAAAACTATGACCGCTACATAGAAGTATTTGGCGGTGGCGGCTGGGTTTTATTCGGGAAACCGCCGGATAAATGCATGGAGGTTTACAATGATTTTAATTCAAATCTTGCAAACCTCTTTTATTGTGTCAAGGAAAGACCAATGGCACTGCTTCGGGAATTGTCCTTCCTGCCGCTCAACTCCAGAGATGAATTTACAACGCTGCGGAAATTTCTGACCATGGAAGAATTTAAGAGTGAACATCTTGCAGAAGAATTAGAGATTGCAACGCACTTCTTAAAAGAACCGGAGGCGGCAGAAATCCGTGACATCCTCATGGAGCGTGCCGCAGTAGGGGATGTGAAGAGGGCGGCGGCATTCTATAAGATTATCCGTTACAGCTATGGAAGCGGATGCACCTCTTATGGCTGCCAGCCTTTTGACATACGCAAAACCTTTACCATCATCTGGGAGGCAAACCGCAGGCTGAAGGATACCGTGATCGAGAATAAGGATTTTGAGGCACTCATCCGTCAATATGACAGACCGAATGCCTTTTTTTATTGCGATCCGCCGTATTTTGAAACCGAAGGACACTATGAGGTGGTGTTCCGCAAGGAAGATCATGTGAGGCTCAGGGATACCTTAAAAGGCATACAGGGAAAATTCATGGTTTCCTATAACGACTGTGCCTATATCCGTGAGCTGTATCAGGACTTCCAGATTGAAGCGGTGACAAGAATCAACAACCTTGCACAGAGGTATGACAACGGAAGTGAGTTCCCGGAAGTGCTGATTGCCAACTATGACATGGAGGAAAGGAAAAAAAGCATGCCGATGCAGATGAATCTGTTTGAACTGTACGGGGAACAGAAAACGGTCCGGTGGAAGGGAAAGGAGACAGAGGAAGAGCCACAGGACACATAAAAAAGGAAAGAAGGAGGAAAACATGCTTCAGTTAGTAGAAATGGAAGGAAAGATGACGGAAAACGGATGTATTGAGATTCCCGCAGTGGTGTTAGAGCAGGCTGGTATCTGTACAGGTGACACCGTGAAACTTGTGTATATGGCAGAGGACGGGGAACTTAAGAACACGGCAAAGGAGTTCCTGCTTGCAAGGGCAGGACAGGATGTGGCAGAGGAACTGGCAAAGGAGGAAAACATTGCGTTCCAGATACCGGAAGAATTATTAAGGGATGCCGGAATCCCGATGGACGCAGACCTTGATATTGTGTGTCAGGAAGGACGCATTATCATTCTGCCGTCAGAACTTGTGCAGGGGACGAAAGTGCCGGAGGAACTGCTTGCCATCTGCAGGGAGCTTGGCATCACGGAGGATAAGGTAAACATCATCTTGCGGACCACAGAGGAGGGAACGGATGAAAAAACCGGTGTATAAGCTGTTAGACGAAAAAGGACGCATCCTGATCCCGAAAGAATTCCGCCAGATGGCAGAGCTTGAGAGCGGGGATATCGTAAAGCTGTCCGTGAGCAGTGGAAAGATCATGGTATCCAAAGTAGATATCGTGGAGATGGGGAGTCAGGACCCGCAGGCAGTGGAAGCGTATGTAAATGCGGCGGTAAAACATATGAGTCCGGCAAAACAGGTGGCACTTGCGGCAAGGATTCTGAAATTCGCACAGCAGGAGGGAGGTACGGATTGTTAAGAAATAAGTACAGGGCATTTGAAATCAGGGACGATCAGGTCAGCCAGACGCTGGTGGACGGGAATCTCTGCTCCATTGCAGAATTTATCCGGCACTGCAGTGAGGGAAGCATCATCACCCTGCACACCATGGAGGGCGAACCGTTTTTGATCGGACTCTCCAAGATGTTTGTATTCTGCGGAGACAAGGCATTCTTAGACAGGCAGTTGATCCCTTACCTGCGCAGCATGGGTGGGGAAAGCGTATGAAAAGAATTTATGTTCAGAACGGGATCGTATTTTTTTATGGGAATCCGGCTGGCTATCTGGGAGATGGGAAAGCAGTCATCGACTGCATGTTCCAGAAAGAGGAGCTGGTTTCGTTTGTGAAAGAACTGGGGTTTTTGGAACACGTATTCCGTGAGGGTGTGTATGACCGGCTGTCGGAGGGAGGTGGTGTCAAAGAGACAGCGGAGACCAGCATCGGGGAAGGGAGGAGGCTTAGAATCTATCAACTGGGACAGGACAGTCCGATCATGATGCGGTTTATCAGTCTGGCAGAGAGAAAAAAGAGAGGGTATGACAGACCGCGCAGGGAGGAATATGTCAGAGTCTATGAGGGGGAGATAGAAAACTATAGTCTGGAGGAAGTCTGGGAAAAATACGGACGAAGAGTACCGGAAGGGTTTCAGGGACATGCATTGTCCATTTCGGATGTGATCGAGTTTGCGGATGGGGAAAACAGCCGCTTTTTCTACATCGAACCATCCGGGTATGAGGAAATCAGATTTTAACAAGGAGGATCATTATGCCAAAGGCAAAAACTGCCCAGAGCCGGGCAGAAACCACAGAACAGCACGCGCCATCCGGAGCAGGGAACAAAGAAAACACCCCGCTCCAGTTTGATGTGCGCATCCAGTCCATCCGTCCGGGGGACAGCATCAAGGGAACGGCATCCGTAAACATCAACGGGGCATTTGCAATCCGGGGTGTCAAGATCATTGAGGGAAGCAATGGACTGTTTGTTTCCATGCCAAGCTATAAGGCTGGGAATGAGTACAAGGACATCTGTTTTCCTATCACGCAGGAATGCAGAAAACAGCTCCATGAAGCAGTCATCGGAGCTTATGAGCAGGCAATTTCGCAGGGGCAGGATACGGTAGCAAAGCATCATGGGATGCAGGCACCGGAAGGACAGCCGATGGAGATGGCAGGAATGTAACAGGATAAAACCAGAGAACATAGAGCAGACCGCACAGAAACGGTCCGGCAGATCATGAGAAAAATTGGAGGAAAAAATATGAGAAATATGATGAAAAAAGCAGCACAGAATGTAAAGGCAGTTGCCGTGAGAGCAGGGATGTTAATGAAGGATACCAAGGGCGAGAACTATGTGGATACGGCGGTCAAAATCCTGATCGCAGTCGTTCTCGGCGCACTGCTCCTGGCAGGTCTTTATGCACTCTTCGGGGATGTGGTGATGCCTACCCTTACCCAGAGGATTCAGGACATGTTCAACTATGCAGGATAAGGAACACCGGTCCAAGACAGGGAAACAGGAAAAATAACAGAATGATATGGAGGAAAACAGATGCCTAGAAGAGCAAACACACAGACACAGCAGGAAGCAGTACAGGAAAATGCCGCAGTGCAGGCAAATACAGGGGCAGACATGCAGATGGAGGCTGCCATCACAAAAACACAGCCGGAAAAGGGTGTCCTTGCCCTTGCCGATGTAAAAATCGGGGATTTCATGACGATCCGAAATGTCAGAATCAAGGAAGATGACTACGGGCTGACGGTTGCCATGCCGAAAACAAAGGCAGGAGCAAATGAACAGTACAAGGATACGGTGTTCTTTGCCGACAGGGGAATCAAGGAAAGATTTGACCAGACGGTACAGAAAGCGTATGAAACTTTTATGCACCAGCAGACGGATCTGGATGAGGAACCGGAGGAGGCAGAGGAGCTGGAACAGGAAGAAAGTGGCATGAACATGGGAATGTAGCATGATCAGGCTGGCTTTCTTTTTTTCTGCCCTGTCTTTGGCGGCGGTCATGGATATGAGGACAAGGACCATCCCGGACTGGCTGGTCGTTCTGGTGGCACTTACCAGCATGCTGCCACCGGGACAGCCCAATCTTTTGGGAGTTCTTGCAGGACTGCCGCTGCTCCTCGCAGGGATTACCATAGGAGGAATCGGCGGAGGGGATGTGAAACTCATGGGGGCATGCGGCCTGGTTCTTGGAGCGAGCCAAGCGCTTACGGGACTGTTTCTTGCATTGTGCCTGCTGGTGCTGTGGCATGCGGCAGGGAACATGGGCAGAAAAAAGAACAGAAAGAAACAAAAAGAGGAGAAGGAACAGGCATACCCGCTTGTTCCGTTTCTTTTTGCAGGAATGCTGATTGGTATCTGGATAGGAGGTTAAAGAATTGAAAAAGAAATTATTACTGGCAGGGATTGTGGCACTGCTTGCAGGAACTGTCATGGCAGCAAGAAAGAAAAAATATACGGAGACATCGAGATAGGAGGAGAAGAGAATCATGAAACTGTTAAAAAACCGTACTGTTCTTGGGGTACTCTGCATTGCAGTGTCCCTGCTCATCTGTTTTGCAGTGACACCGCTTGTCAATGCCGGACTGTCCCAAAAGACCACAATCGTGCGTTTTGTAAAGGACGTTAAGGCAGGCGAAGAGATCAAAAAAGGAATGCTGCAGGAAGTCGAGGTGGGAGGTTACAACCTGCCCGAAAATGTGTTAAGGAGCATCACGGAGGCGGAAGGAAAATATCTGACCGCGGATGTTTATGCAGGGGACTATATCGTAGCAGAAAAAGTAGCAGACGAGCCGGCTGCAGAAAATAAATACCTTTACAACTTAAACGGGGAGAAACAGGCAATCTCCATCACCATCAGTTCTTTTGCGGAAGGACTCTCCGGCAAATTAAAGAGCGGGGATATTGTGTCGGTCATCGCACCGGATTACCTGGGCAGTGGGGAGACAGTGATCCCGGCAGAATTAAAATATGTGGAGGTCATCGCAGTGACGGCAAAGTCCGGCTATGATGCTAATACACAGGAGCAGGAAGAGGAGAAGGAGCTTCCGTCCACCGTCACGGTGTTAGTCAGACCGGAGCAGAGCAGACTGCTGGCAAGGCTGGAAGCAGAGGGAGAAATCCATCTGTCACTGGTATACAGGGGAGACAGCCAGAAAGCTGCACAGTTCATTGAAGCACAGGATCTGGTGCTGGAGGAGCTTCTGGAAGAAACCACAGAGGAAGAAGAGGTATCTGTTGTAAAAAATGAGGTGCCGAGGACAGGAGGGGAAGCGGATGCAGTGACGGCAGAAGAAACCTCGGCAGACGAGAAAAATGATACGGATATGGAGGAATAGTGTTTGAATTTCATGAAAAATTCTTTGTTCCAGAGAAATTTGGAGCAGGAAAGGGAAGAAGAGATGCCGGAAGAGGGAGGCGTGCTTGCCGTGTGGGGCAGCCCTTCCTCCGGCAAGACGGTGGTGTCTGTGAAACTGGCAGAGCATCTGGCAAAGAAAAAGAGAAATGTCATTTTAATCCTTGCGGATATGGTCACTCCGCCGCTGCCTTACTTATGCGCACCGTCAGACATTGAACAGGAAAGGTCGTTGGGGAGCATTCTTGCCGCATCCCATGTGACGGAAAACCTCATCAAGAAGAACTGCATGTTCTACCGGAAGAATGATTATCTTTCCATGGTCGGGATGTTAAAGGGGGAGAATGTGTTCACCTATCCGCCCTATGAAAAAGAGCAGGCGGCAGAACTGCTCCAGCTTGCAGCACAGATCGCACCGTATGTCATCGTGGACTGCACCAGCAATATCGCATCGGATATCCTGTCGGCGGTCGCATTGATGGAGGCAGATACGGTGTTAAGGCTGGCAGGGTGTGACTTAAAATCCATCAGTTACTTATCCTCCCAGCTTCCACTGCTATCAGACCACAAATGGGATGCCGACAAGCAGTTGAAGGCCGTGTCCAATATCAGACAGCAGGAGGCAAGCAGCCACATGGAACAGATCCTTGGCAGTGTGTCGTTCCAGATTCCGCACAGCAGTGAGGTGGAAGCACAGTTTTTAGAAGGGGAACTGCTTGGGGAACTCGGCCTGAAGGAGAGCCGGGCATTCCGCAGGGAGATAGAGAAAATCAGCAGGGAGGTATTCGGGGTATGAAAAATAACCAGAATCTGTTCTTTTCCCCGGAGGAAAAGGGAAGGGCATTTTCGGATGTCTTAAAAGAGGTGCAGGAGTATATCTCCAGCAAATATTCCACGCTCATGGTGGAAGGTGGGAGCGAGGAAGTAAAACAGCAGGTCAAGCGGTACATTACAAAGTACATCTGTGACTACCGTATCACGGTAAAGGGAAAAACACAGGAACAGTTGATCGATGACCTTTACACGGAAATGGCAGAGTTTTCCTTCCTCACCAAGTACATTTTTGGAACAGGGATAGAGGAAATCGATATCAATTCCTGGCGGGATATCGAGATACAGTACAATGACGGCAGGTGTGAAAAGCTGGAGGAACACTTCGAGTCCCCGGAGCATGCGGTCAATGTCATAAGGCGCATGCTCCATGTGTCGGGCATGGTGTTGGACAATGCCTCCCCTGCGGTGTTAGGACATCTGAGCAAGAATATCCGAATCGCCGTGTTAAAGACGCCGCTCGTGGATGAAGATGTGGGGATTGCAGCATCCATCCGTATTGTCAATCCGCAGAGCCTGAAAAAGGAAAACTTTGTGGATGGCGGCACCGCAACGGGGGAAATGCTGGACTTTCTGGCAGAGTGTCTGCGTTATGGCATCAGCATCTGTGTCGCAGGAGCCACCAGTTCCGGTAAGACCACACTTGCAGGCTGGCTGCTTACCACCATACCGGATGGAAAGCGTATCTTTACCATCGAAAACGGCAGCCGTGAGCTGGCACTCGTAAGGGAAAAGGATGGAAAAGTGACCAACAGTGTCATCCATACGCTGACCAGATACAGCGAAAATGAAAAGCAGAACATTGATCAGGACATGCTCCTTGATATGGCACTGCGTTTTAACCCGGAGATCATCTGTGTCGGGGAGATGCGTAGTTCAGAGGCGTACACGGCACAGGAATCGGCAAGAACCGGACACACGGTGCTTACCACGATCCACAGCAACAGTTGTGAATCCACTTACAGCCGAATGAGGACACTGTGCAAGAGAAAATATGACATGGATGACGAGGTGTTGATGGACCTTGTAACGGAGGCATTCCCTATCGTGGTGTTCACCAAGCAGCTTGAGAACCGCAAGAGGAAACTCATGGAAATCATGGAGTGTGAGATCACGGCAGACGGAAAGCGGAAGTTCAACCCGCTGTACCGCTATGAGATCACCGAAAACCGGATGGAAGGGGACCGCTTTATCATTAACGGCACGCATAAGAAGGTGTGCGGAATTTCCGAGAGCCTCAAAAAGAGATTTTTGGAAAACGGCATGCCAAAAGATGTGCTGGAAAGAATTGAAAAAGGAGGGAAGAAAGTATGCTGACATTACAGGTCATTGCCTGCATCGGGATCATTACAGGAGCATTCCTGCTGTTCCAAATCCGGTTAAATGACTTTACGGGGAACATTTTCCACAGGCTTTTGGACGCACCGAAAGGAATCCGTGAGGAGATACTGGAGGAAACCAAGCGCAGGAAAAAATCCTATTTCCGCAGGGAGATCGAGGAAGTACAGGAAATTTTGAAAACAACGGACAGGGAGGAGCTGTTCCCGCTTTTATGCACGGCATCCCTTCTGCTGTTTGCCGCAGGAGCAGCCATTGCGGTCATGATCGGAAATGTTTTTCTGGTTCCGGTGCTGGCATGCGGATTTTTATTTCTGCCGTTCTGGTACATCAGGCTGACCGCATCCCATTTCAAAAAGGATGTGTCATCGGAACTGGAAACCGCACTGTCTATTATTACAACGGCGTATCTGCGCAGTGAGGACATTCTGACTTCGGTGGAGGAAAACCTTGAATATTTAAATCCGCCGGTCAAGACCGTGTTTGCAGATTTTGTGTCAAGAATCCGGCTCATTGATCCAGACCTTGAGGCAGCCTTGGAGGAGCTTAAGGGAAAGATTGAAAATGATGTGTTCATGGAATGGGTGGATGCCTTAAAGTCCTGCCTGTATGACCGGTCATTAAAGACAACACTGACACCGATCGTGGTGAAACTGTCGGACATGCGCATCGTGAATGCGGAGCTGGAATATCTGGTATTTGAACCCAGAAAGGAATTTATCACAATGGTGGTGTTGGCAGTGGGGAATATCCCGCTGTTATATTTCCTGAACCAGTCCTGGTACGATACGCTCATGCATACCATCCCCGGACAGATTATGCTGGCAGTTACCGGCGCAATTATTTTTGTTTCCACGGCATGCGTCATAAAACTGACAAAGCCGATTGAATACCGGACATAAGAGGGAGGGATAAATTGAAAATCGTACTGATAGTTGTATTCATCCTGACGGCATGCGGACTGTTCCTTCTGCTGTCGGGCATCTTAAAGCTGCCGACACTGCGGACCGGCAGGGCGATGATGCAGTCAGGGAAGAAAGAAAAGAAACTGCAGAAAACACTGGATGCGTTCTACATGGACGGAGCGGCATACTTAGGAAAATACATCGGGATGAATGCCTACAAAAAAAGCAGGATGCAGAATGTCCTAAATGCGGCAGGACTTAAGATGACACCGGAAACCTATATGGCGTATGCCTATCTGAAGGCAGGGAGCATTTTTCTACTGATCCTTCCGGCACTGCATGTATTTCCGCTGCTTGCCATCCTGCTCGTGCTTTTAGGAGTCATGGTCTACTATAAGGAGACAAGAAAAGCAGAAGAGCTGGTAAGGGAAAAAAGAGAGCAGATCGAGGGAGAGCTGTACCGTTTTGTTTCCACCATCACACAGGAGCTGAAAAACAGCAGGGATGTACTTTCCATGCTGGAGCATTATAAGGAAAATGCCGGGGAGATGTTCCAGAAGGAACTGGACATTGTGTGTGCCGACATGCGTTCCAGCAGCTATGAGGCAGCACTCACCCGTTTCGAGGCAAGGCTCAATTCCCCGCAGCTCTCCGATGTGGTCCGTGGACTGATTGGTGTGTTAAGAGGCGATGACGGTGCAGTGTATTTCCAGATGCTCACACACGACTTCAAGCAGGCAGAACTGCAGAGGTTAAAGGCAAAGGCAGCAAAAATCCCGCCGAAAATCCGTGTCTTTTCTTTTGCCATGCTCTTATGTTTCCTTGCAACCTATTTTGCCATCATCGGCTATGAGATCATAAAGTCCATGGGAACACTGTTCTGATAAAAGCGCAGGAAGGAGAAAAAATGAAGCGGATCTATAAAATCATGAGGGACAAAAAGGGGGAGGGATATATCGATGCGGCAGTCGTTGTATTCTGCGTGATGTTTGTCATTGCCCTTGGCGTCAGGATATTCCCGGTTTTTATCACGAAGATACAGCTTGACAACTTTGCAGACGAGCTGGTGCGGGAGGCAGAGATCAGCGGCAGGGTTGGAAGTGAGACAACCGCAAGGCAGAGAACCTTGGAGGAAAAAACAGGGATACATCCAGCCGTAAGCTGGTCTGGGACCGGAAAAATCCAGTTGAATGAAGAGGTGACGGTAACACTGACGTTGCAGAAAGACCTCGGACTTTTTGGGAAATTAAGGTCGTTCCCGGTAACCATAAGGGCGAGGGCATCGGGAAAGAGTGAGGTGTATTGGAAATGAGAAAATGCTATCAGAGCTTCAAAAGACTTCTGACAGGGCAGGAGGGAAGCATGGCCCCGGCTGCTGTGGCGGCAGCGATAGCCATGCTCCTTATCATCCTTGGAGTTTCCGAATACATGCGCCTTGTCATCACGGCAGCCGGGATTAAGGATGCCATGGAATCTGCCGTGGTTTCCGTGGTAAATGACAACTACAATGAAGTTTATCATGGTGTCAGGGAAGGATATGCCGCAGGATATGAGCCGGACGATACGGGATTTACGGCATCCGTGGACCATGGGGATATCTATGGCAGGATGTGTTTTCTGCTTGGTCTGGAAGAGGATGGGAACAGTTATGTCCGCTATAACAACAGTGGTGGACTGGAGTACAGGCTCAAAAATCTTTCTGTGGACATCCACAACACGGCACTGGCATCGCCGGGAGGAACTTATTATGCGGATGCAGAGGTCACGATGGAAGTGCCTGTGCGTTTCGCAGGAAAAATCTTGTCGAATATGTCGGTCAGGTTGAAGGTGAGGGCAGCCTACAGGGAGAAATTTTAGTAACATGTTACAGATATCGTAAGACTTATTACATTTCCATAGACTTTCCAGACGTTCTATGGTAGCGTGTGAACTACGAAAATCAATCAATCGAAAAAACATAAGGAGGGAATGCCATGAAAGATAAGACAAAAAAGTGGCTGGCAATCGCAGGACTTCTCGCAGTATGTGCAGTGCTTGTGTTTGGAATCAGCAGAGTGCTCTACCATGAGCCGGACAGGGAGGCACAGGCCGTGGAGAGAGAATCAGAGGAGACAGAACTTTTTGTGGAGACAGAAACACCGGAACCTGTGCAGGCAGAAAGCACAGAAGCAGAGACGGAAGAGCCGCTTGTGATCGAGACGGAGACAGGGACTTCCGTAAATGACAGGGAGCAGGAAATTCAGGAAACCCCGGAGAAAACGGAAGCGGAAAAGCCGAGTGAGCCGCCTGCACTGTCTGAGGGAACCGCCACGGACCAGCCGGATACACCGCCGTCCTACGAGGAGGAAAAACAGGAGGAACCGGCTCCGGCAGAGAACCAGACGCCAAAGACAGGTGATACCAAAGACGGCATGGTATATGTGGAAGGCTTCGGATGGATTACCGATGAAGGGGAAGGCTCAGGCACCTACGCAGATGACATGTATGAAAATGGCAATAAGATCGGAATCATGGATTAAATAAACAGAATGTAAAGGAAAGGCACAGCAGAAATGTTGTGCTTTTTTTGCGGGCAGATACGGGCGGTGTGCCATATCTTCCTGTCTGTGTTTTAAGGAGAAATGCATGAAATATATCAAACAGAAAATCCTGCTGTTTGTGCTGTTGCTTGCCATGGCGATGCCGGTATCGGTTTATGCAGCCGGGGAAGGGAACATCGACAATGGCGGTGGAGGTATGGGAGCAGGAACGGGAACTAATTTTTGGAGCAGCCACGATGAGGGGGTGCGTGTGACGGTAATCAGAGCCAGCGACGGTGCAGTCGTGTCAGCATCCATTGACCTTACCAACAAGCATCCGACTGATATCCGGGTGCATTTTGGAAAAGTAAGCAAGACTTCCTACAGGAATGGCGCAGGACTTTCTGCAAGGATGGGAGGCTATACGTTTTATAATCCTGCACAGTCCCTGCCACAGATCATCAGCACATCAAGAGGCGGGGCGAACCTTACAGCCATCAAACAGTACTTTACGGACGAGCAGGTGATCAGAGCCATTGCAGGATATGTCGGCATGGATTTCCAGACGCTGACAAACGGAGAGTACAAGCTGTTATTAGAGCCAATCGCATATGTGACGTTTGAGGGAGTCCGGACTGCGTTTACCGCCACGGAAGCAGCAAAATACAATCAGTTAAGGGGCGGTTTGTTGCGAAAGAAAATGCCGTCCCTTTCCCATAAAAACCTGCCGCTTGCCATGTTTTTGGAAACATCGGATTTAGGGTATCCGGCTTGGAGCGGTTCTAAGACAGAGAAAGCAAATGATGAGGATATCATCCGCGCATTAGGACTTGGCATCGTGCGGTTTAATGAGGTGATCACACCGGAAGTCATCGAAGCGGACTATGAATACCGTGTGGATACGGATGTGATAACGGCGGTCACAGTCAGTGGAGGACAGAGCGATCCAGACAACTCCGTCACCGTGACATTTTCTATCCTGGGAAGAAGCTACAAGGTTGAAAACGTGTATTACCCGGAGGATGGACAGCAGCTCGTGTGGGTAAAATGGCATACCCCATCCACAGAACAGCATATCACGATTAGCGTGACCGCCAGCGGAGGCAGTGCATCCGTGAGCCGGGGAACCATCACGGCGAACATTGTGGATCTGGATGACAATCCACCGCCCAATCCTGTTGCAGATGACAGAAATGATGGATACCGGAAAGAGAATGCAGTGATGCCTGTAAATCCAGAAAAGACACAGGCGGCATGGAGTGTCTGGAAAGCCAAGTGGAAGGAAAAATGGGTATGGCACAGTGACTGGAACTGGGAGTCAGAGGACCATTCGGCAAGCTGTGAGGCAGGATGCACACAGAGCCATGGACACTGGGAGGATGATGGCGAGTATGTGGATGAAGGCTGGTGGGAATTTGAAGAGAAACATTATTCGGCATCCCTGACTGCGGATATGCATCTGGTCACCGATGAAAAGGCACCGACAGCAAATGGCATAGTTACAAAAAGCGGGTACGGTGTGAATGTCTCCCTGAGTGTAAGGGCATCAAGCAGCCAGACATCTGCAACAACGGCACCGCAGACGGCAGTCAGTTATTTCCCGGAATTTTATTACGAAACCTACTGGCGGCTTTTAGAGAGAACCCGAAATGGATACAGTGCGGTCTTTGAATTTAAGAATAATGAGTATTCCACTTATTACCGGAGGACACATTTCACACCGGTCTGGATGCCGGACGGGGAGTACCGGGTATATACTTATCTGCTTGACTGTTGGACACCGGATGGAATGCTTTCCATGAACCTGTCAGACGCTGTGCAGATATCGGGAAGCCTGTGGGATGACTGGCATATCGCACCACAGAATGTGAGGTAGGAAATGGGATATGAGAGAATCCAAAAGCCGGAAGGACTGCTCTACCATTACACTCGAAAAGAAAATCTGGAATCCATCTTAAGGGATGGAAGGATACGGAAATTTTGTGACAGGGAAACATGGTTCACAAAATCCCTTGCAGATACGCTGCGGCTTATGTCACTCACGGTGATGCAGGAGGGAGCAGCTTATTATGATGCGAGGGGCAGGCTGCAGCGTTACCCGGCATTTGTGCCGGAGGATTATGTAGTTTTAGAACTTACCCCGCGCTACCAGAGCGGGGAATGGGTGATCTGGAATCAGGAACTTCCACCTAATGCGCCGGAGTCCGTAAGGGAGCTTGCGGAGGAGTTCAGCCACTTAAAACTCGGATACCGTGGAGATTTAAAGTTCTGGGAGAATCCTGTCATTTATGAGATGACAGACCTTTTGGAAGAACCGGAGCAGACCAGTGAAATGAAAATGCAGTAAAAAAACAGAAAAAAGGAAAGGAAGATCAGATGAAGAAAAAGAAATGGATGATGATGGCAGTGATGGTGCTTGCACTTACGATGATGTTTGGAACTACAGTATATGCGTCAGGAAAAGGGGACGTGGCAGGAGCAATCGAGGGTACATGGCAGGATGCCTCCGCACAGATCAAGACAGTAGTCAATAAGGTGGTGTTCCCGGCAATCGACCTGATACTTGCCGTATTCTTCTTTGCAAAGCTGGGTACTGCATACTTTGATTACCGAAAACACGGGCAGTTTGAATGGGCGGCACCCGCAATCCTGTTTGCGTGTCTGGTGTTTACGCTGACGGCACCGACCTATATCTGGAAAATCCTTGGCATATAGGGGATGGTGAGAAAGAAGGTGTCAGATGTTTATATTTGATTTTGTTGCGGAAACCGTACTAGACCAGATCATCGACTGGCTGTATGGGAAGATCGTTGGATTTCTCAATGATTTTTTTGCAATGATGAACAATATGGGGGTGGAATTGTTTGACCTGCCGTGGGTGAATGCAATTACCACTTTTTTTAGTTGGCTTGGCTGGGCATTGTTTGTGGTAGGGCTGGTGGTCGGAGCTTTTGAATGTGCCATAGAGTATCAGGGAGGAAGGGGCAGTATCAAGGATACTGCCTTAAACTATGTCAAGGGATTTATGGCGGTCAGCCTGTTTTCCATTCTTCCGGTCAACTTATACTCCCTAAGTGTGTCGCTGCAGAGTTCCTTCGGATCGGCATTATCCGGCATTACAGATGCGGAAAGCATCGGGATGACTGCACAGCAGGTGCTTATGTCAGCCGCCATGCCGGGAGTGGGGAATCCGATCCTGCAGATATTCTGTGCCGTGATGATGGGGTATGCCGTGATAAAAGTGTTTTTCGGAAACCTGAAAAGAGGAGGCATCCTGCTCATACAGATCGCAGTTGGAAGCCTTTATATGTTTTCTGTTCCAAGAGGATATATTGACGGTTTTACCCAGTGGTGCAAGCAGGTCATTGGAATCTGTCTCACCGCTTTCCTGCAGTCCACCATGCTCACGGCAGGACTCATGATCTTCAAGGACCATCCTCTGCTTGGTCTGGGTGTCATGCTTTCCTCCACGGAGGTGCCGAGGATTGCCGGACAGTTCGGACTGGACACCAGCACAAAGGCAAACCTGATGAGCGGAGTTTATGCAGCGCAGACAGCCATCAACATTTCAAAAACGGTTGTCAAAGCAGTGGCAGCATAAGGCGGTGAAAGGATGGAGAAAAAGCTGGGGAGTCTGTTCGATGGGATCGGGGGATTTCCATTGGCAGCAAAAAGAAATGGCATACGACCTGTGTGGGCGAGTGAGATAGAAAAGTTTCCCATGGCAGTTACCATGTACCGGTTCCCGGAGATGAAACACATGGGAGACATTACAAAACTGCATGGGGAAAACCTCCCGGTTGTGGATGTGATAGCCGGGGGTTCGCCATGTCAGGACTTATCCATTGCCGGGAGACGCGCAGGACTTGCGGGGATGCGTTCCGGTCTCTTTTTAGAGCAGGTACGCATCATAAAAGAAATGCGCAGGCAGGAGGAAAGGAGGAAAAACAGCAGTGGAAGGAGAGCAGATGTCCCTGTTCGACCTCGGTATATGGTCTGGGAAAATGTGCCGGGAGCCTTCTCAAGCGGAGAACCAAAAGGAGCAGATTTTAAGAGAGTCCTCGAAGAAGTCTGTGGTATATCGGAGGAGTCCGTATCTTTACCTGGACCGCCGGATGGGGCATGGACTCCTGCCGGGATTATTCTGGGACAGGAATTCTCTGTTGCTTGGAGAGTACTGGACGCTCAATTTTGGGGAGTCCCCCAGAGACGCAGAAGAATCTTCCTTGTCGCAGATTTTGGAGGCCACAGTGCCGGAGAGATATTATTTGAGTCCGAAAGCGTGTGGAGGCATTATCAGGAGAGCAGGGAACAGAGGGAAAAAGCTGCCGCCGATCTTGGAGGCGGCACTTTTGATGCAGGCACAGGAGCCGACATCGTGTGTCTGATGGATCAGGGAGGACAGCGGATGGATGTGTACCGGAACCTTATCGGTACACTTCTGGCACACAGTTCAAGCACACCGCCCATTATCATGGCGAGCAGTCAGGCAAATGCAGAAATCGGGATCGGATACTGTCCGACCATTACAGCAGCGGCAGGGATGGCAGGCAATAACCAGCCGATCCTGTTTGACAATCACGGACCGGACACCCGCTACAGCGGACCGGTGAAAGTGGCACAGACCATTACTTCTGCACTGGGGACGGGAGGCAACAATACGCCGCTTGCTGTTCATGGAGAACCCTACTGCATCGCCGGAAATGTCATCAACCGTCAGGATAAAAACGGGGGAAACGGCTGCGGCTATCAGCAGGGAGTCAGTTATACGCTGACAACAGAGGACAGGCACTGTGTGGCATACACGGATGACCTGCAGAGAAAAAAGCGTGTGAGGAAACTCATACCGCTTGAGTGTGAAAGACTTATGGGATTCCCGGACCACTGGACGGACATTCCGGGAGCAAGTGACAGTGTCCGGTACCGGGCATTGGGAAACAGCGTGGCAGTGCCGTGTGTGGAATATATCCTCTGTGGCATTGCTTATTTTTTAGAAAGACAGGAGGGAGAACGGGATGTACATATACCCGGATAATCTGAAATCGAAAGCGAGCATGTGGCTGTGGGAGCTAAAAGACCTTGCAGTGACAGGAATCATCGTACTGATATCCGTGTTTGCATTTGCCTATGCAAAACTGTGGTTCCCGATGGTGATAGCAGGTGTATACGCATTTTTAACGATACAGGTGGAGGATACCACCATCTTAAAATTTATCCGCTATGCATGTGCGTATTTTTTGGTGGAACAGCAGCATTATGAATGGAGGTATACCGCAAATGAAACGGAAGAATGAACAGTCCACAAGGGAGCTGATGGGGACAAAAGAACTGTCGGATTACAGCATCCGCACCTACCGGAAGGACGAGCTGGTCTATTTTCTGATCCAGCCGAGCAACCTGTCCGTGTTGTCGGAGGAGAGCCTTTCCGCAAGAATCTATGGACTCATGACGGTATTAAAAGGCATCACAGAAATCGAGATGATGTGCTTAAATTCCCGTGAAAATTTTGAGGACAACAAAAGATATTTAAAGAACCGCGCGGAGGAAGAAACCAACCCGACTGTGCGGAAACTGCTGGAACTGGATGCAGGACACCTTGACCGGATGCAGGTGCAGATGGCAACGGCGAGGGAGTTTTTACTGATTATCCGGCTGAGAAACCAGAAGGAGAATGAGGTGTTCGCTTACTTAAACCGTATCGAAAAAATGCTGGTGGAACAGGGATTTACATCCAAAAGAGCGGATGAGGAGGACATGAAGAGGATACTGGCTGTTTACTTTGAACAGAATGTCACAACGGAAAAATTTGAAGAATTTGATGGAGAGAGGTGGATCATTTTAAATGAATAACAACAGAAAGAAAAAAACACAGACACAGACACCGGGGGAAGAGAGGCTTAAGAGTTTCCTTGATATGATCGCACCGTCCGTCATCCAGTTTTACACGGATCATTATATCTGCGGGAATACGTTCCGCAGTGTCTGGGCACTCAGGGAATATCCGACTGCAACGGATGAGCAGGCAATCCTGCGCCATCTTGGGGAAAAGGATGGCGTGACACTGCGTATCTATACCAGACAGGTCACACCGGCAGAGGAGAAAAAAATCATCAGCAATGCGGCAAACAAGAACCGCATGAAACAGGGAAATACAGAAAATTTACAGGAGACAGTCACGGCAGCGAGCAACCTGCAGGATGTGACCAACATCATTGCGACCATGCACCGCAACAGGGAGCCGTTGCTGCATACGGCTGTGTATCTGGAGTTATCCGCAGCGGACATGGATAAGTTGAAGCTGTTGCAGACCGAAGTGTTGACAGAACTCATCCGTTCCAAACTGAACGTGGATAAGCTGCTGCTGCGCCAGAAGCAGGGGTTCCTATGTGTGCATCCGGCTGGCAGGAATGTCTTTCTGGAACAGTTTGAACGTGCGCTTCCGGCTTCGAGTGTGGCGAACCTGTTCCCGTTCAACTACTCCGGCAAGACCGATAAGAACGGATTTTATATCGGGAGGGATAAGTTTGGAAGCAATGTCATTGTAGATTTCAACCAGAGAGCGGATGACAAGACCAATGCCAATATCCTCATCCTTGGAAACTCCGGGCAGGGAAAATCCTACCTGTTAAAACTGATACAGACCATCCTGCGGGAGTCCGGGATGAAAGTTATCTGCCTGGACCCGGAGCATGAATATGTGGATTTGACCGGAAATCTGGGAGGCTGTTTTGTGGATTTGATGAGCGGGGAGTATATCATCAATGTGTTAGAACCCAAAACATGGGATGAAAACGGCAGCCCGGAAGATACAGAGGCACCCTATGCGTTCCGCTGTTCCTCAAAATTAAGCCAGCATATTTCCTTCTTAAAAGACTTTTTCCGAAGCTATAAGAATTTTACGGACAGCCAGCTTGACACGATAGAGATCATGTTAGCGAAACTTTATGAGAAGTGGAACATAGGGGATGATACGGACTTTGGCAGGCTTACGTCAAAGGATTACCCGATCCTGTCTGACCTTTACGATCTGATGGAGGAGGAATATAAGCATTACGATGTGAAGAAGAAACAACTGTATACCGCAGAGCTTCTGCAGGAAATCTGTCTTGGACTTCACTCCATGTGTAAGGGAGCGGAGTCCAAATTTTTTAACGGACATACAAACATCACGGACAGCAGTTTTCTGACTTTCGGTGTCAAGGGACTGCTTCAGGCAAGCAAAAATGTGAAGGATGCCATGCTGTTTAATGTGCTTTCCTACATGTCCAATGAACTTCTGACCAATGGGCATACGGCAGCCTGCATCGATGAGTTTTATCTGTTCCTTACCAACCTGACCGCCGTGGAATATATCCGAAACTTTATGAAACGTGTGCGAAAAAAGGACAGTGCCGTCATCCTTGCCAGCCAGAATCTGGAGGACTTCAATATCGATGGAATCCGGGAGTACACGAAACCGCTGTTTTCCATCCCAACCCATGTATTTCTGTTCAATGCGGGAAACATCGATTCCAGATTTTATATCGATACCTTGCAGCTTGAGCAGAGCGAATACAACCTGATCCGTTATCCGCAGAGGGGCGTGTGTCTCTATAAATGCGGCAATGAACGTTACAACCTCATGGTACATGCACCGGAGTACAAGGAGAAACTGTTCGGAAGTGCCGGAGGACGATAAGGCAGGGAAAAAGGAAGGAGGGATGCCAGACTATGGACATGAGGGAGCAGAAATTCGGCATTGAGATCGAGATGACAGGCATTACCAGACAGCGTGCTGCGGAGGTTATGGCAGCCTATTTTTCCTCTGTAGCCAGCTATGACGGTGGAAGCTATGAAGTGTACAGTGTCAGGGATGCGGCAGGCCGCAGGTGGAAAGTCATGTATGACTCCAGCATTGAGGCACAGAAAAAAGGCGGCGGTTATGCGGGGAGTGAGTACAAGGTAGAATTTGTTTCCCCCATCTGTGAATATGCAGATATCCCTGTCATACAGGAACTCATCCGGCAGCTCCGGCATGCAGGTGCGGTGGCGGGAAAGAATACAGGCATCCATGTGCATATCAACGCGGCACCCCATGATGCAAGGACACTGCGGAACATCACCAACATCATGTACAGCAAGGAAGATTTGATCTATAAGGCACTTCAGGTAGATGTAGAGAGGGAGCATCGTTACTGCCAGAAGGTGGAAGAGGACTTTTTGCAGGAACTGAACCGGAAGAAACCAAAGAGTCTGGAGGAAGTGAGCAGGATCTGGTACAAGGGGGTTGATGGAAGGCACAGGCATTACCATGAAAGCCGTTACCATTGTCTGAATCTGCACAGCGTGTTCCAGAAAGGTACGATTGAGTTCCGGCTGTTTAACTCCACCACCCATGCAGGAAAAATAAAGGCATATATCCAGCTCTGCCTTGCCATTTCTGCGCAGGCATTGAACCAGAAATGTGCCAGCCGCATCAAGACTGCCAGCACCAACGAAAAATATACATTCCGTACTTGGCTGTTAAGGCTGGGAATGATCGGGGATGAATTTAAGACGGCGCGGAAGTTTCTTCTGGAAAATCTGGAGGGCGGCATTGCATGGAAGGACCCGGAACAGGCAGTGAGACAGAAGGAAAGACTGCGTGCGATGAAAGAAAAGAAAGAGCTGGAAACCGGACATGCACAGCAGGCAGACAGCATGGAAGAAGAGGTGCCGGAGGATGTACAGGGAATGAACATGACCATGTAAAAACAAAACGCAGAGAAAGGAAAAAAGAATATGAACATGACAGGAAGAAGATATATTGCATACGGCTCGAACTTAAATCGGGCGCAGATGGCACTGCGCTGCCCCGATGCAAAGGTGGTAGGAACCGGGGAAATCAAGGACTATGAGCTGTTGTTCCGTGGAAACAGGAACGGGGCGGTAGCTACGGTGGAGCCGAAAAAAGGGGAGAGTGTACCGGTGTTAATCTGGGAGATTAGTCCGAGAGATGAGTTTAACCTGGACCGTTATGAGGGATATCCGAGACTGTATGGAAAAGAAATGCTGGAAGTGGAGCTGGATGGAAAACGGGAGAAAATGATGGCATATACCATGACGGAGGGGTATGCCATGGGAGTCCCTTCGGAACATTACCTTGCTACCATCCGCACCGGATATCAGGAGGCAGGATTTGATGAGGATGTTCTGATGGCAGGTGTTGAAAAGAGCAGGGAACGAATGAAACAGGAGATGGAAGCAGAGAGAATGGAGGAAGCACCATGGAGCCAGCAACTGCCGCTCTGATCGCAAGGGCAGCCATAGCAGCCGGAACCAATAAAAAAGTGTGGACAGGGATTGTCTCCGTACTGGCAGCCCTGTGTCTTCCGGTCATCCTTGCCGTCATGTGCTACATTAGCATTGCCTTCGGTGGAACAGAGCATAACCGGGCGGCAGTGCATCTGGCATTCGATGGAGGGGAAGCACCGGATGGAATGCCTGCGGATTATCAGGCTTATGTCCGCCAGATGCAGGAAAGTTTTGCGGAGCTGGATGCCATATTAGATGACATTGATGGCATGACAGAAGGGGAAGTGTGCGACAGGTATCTGGTCAAATCCGTTTTTTATTCTCTGTATTTCGGCGCAGACCGGGTACGGCTTGAGACGGATGATTATAAAAAATTCGCAGACTGTTTTGTGGATTATGAGGAACGGACACAAAACATAGAGCAGGAGGACGGGACCGTCACGCTGGAAAAATATACCGTGGCAGTTGCCATTGGGGATAAGACAAAAATCTTCCAAAAACTTGCATCCGACTATGGAGTTACCGCAACTTATGAACAACAGTCCAATGCAGTCAATGTGTGGTATGTGGCAAAGTATGACACGGCAGCCCCGACAGAGGGGGATGAATTTTCCGACTGGGGCGGCTGGAACGGGGCAGGGGATATCCCTGTGTATGATCTGCCGGCCAACGGGAATGGGAGTGATATCGTACAGCTTGCATTATCAAGACTGGGGCATCCGTACTCGCAGGCACTCCGCGGAACCGGGAATTATGTCGACTGCAGTTACCTGACGCTGTGGTGTTACAGACAGATAGGAATCTCCCTGCCGGGAACGGCGGCAGAGCAGGGAAGATATATGGTGGAGCATAACCTGACGGTTGCAAAGGAATCACTGCAGCCGGGGGACCTTGTGTTCTGGAGCCACAAACCAAACGGAAGATACATGAACATCACGCATGTGGGCATCTATGCCGGAGACGGCATGGTCGTGGATGCGTCCTATTCCAAAGGGAAGGTGGTGTACCGTCCCCTGTTTGATAACGATAAGCAGGTACTGTATGGCAGGCCGCAGTAAATTTTTTGATGCCGCAGGCATCTGTTTTCCGCCAGAAAATGGAAATAAAGGAGGAGCGATATGGCAGAAAAAGAAATAAAAATCACATTTGCCGGGGAGAAACTGGAGGCATTAAGTTTCTTTCTGGCAGAGCAGGGAGGAAAAACCGTGGAGGAGCTGTTGAAGAGCCATCTCGATAAATCTTATGAGAAAAATGTTCCTGCACAGGTCAGAAAATTTGTGGAGAGCAGAATGGAAACTCCACAGGAGACAGCAAATCAGGAGGAGGAATCCCAGAGAACGGGAGGCACAAGACAGCAGAGAGCATCCGGCAGACGGAGCAGGGAGACACAGAATCAGGAAGAGCAGCCGAGAGAGCCGGTGCCGGAAACTGTGGAAGAGACAGCAGAAAATACGATGAGCATGGGAATGTGAGGCGGATAAGTGAACGGATATGAAGAGAAAATAAAAGACCGTCTGTTTCTGGAAGTGTGCAATGCGGCAGGCAGAGAGGAATGGGACGGACTGGCGCATCAGCAGAAGGAAAACCTCATGCTGGTATGCCGTCTCAGCGGGTATGACGAAAAGTTTCAGAGGGACTGCGGACTTGTCACCAGAGAGCAGATGGAGCATTGGGGGATAGAAGAAGAGGTGCTTTTTCAGGATGCATGGGCAAATATGTTTGCAAAACGTCCGCCGCTCCTTATGGATTTTGAGGATGCCTACGGGCATCACTATGACCAGAATATCCTTTCGATGGAGAAAAAACCGGAGAGAATCTGGAGGACGGATGCCGACTTTTATGTCCTTACCAACAACATGGATCATGGGGCGGTGTACATGATGGACGAGGCAACGCTGCAAAAATCAGCAGAAAAGCTGGATGGAAATCTGATCGTCCTTCCGGCATCCATCCACGATGTGTATCTTATGGTGGAGCGGGAAGGCCTGGACATGGAACGGCTGAGGAATGGGGTATATGGAGCAAACAGGGCGTTCCCGGATGCAGACTATCTGTCCGATGAGATTTACCGATATGACAGGGATACGCACAGGCTGTCTGTCATACCGGGGAGCGTGCAGGAAGAGCAGGCAGGAATGGTGCTGTATCAATAGTGTGTTTTTCTGAAAATAATTTCAACTGAGAGTTTAAATTTGGAGGTAAAGTGATGAAACAGGCAGTCGTTACAATCAAATATGATGAGGAAAAGTTAAATGCTGTGAAACAGTATATGGGAAAAAAGGACGCAGATTTTGATGCGGAACTGAAGGAAGTCCTTGGAAAAATGTATGAGAAATATGTGCCGCAGGCGGTCCGTGAATACATTGAAAGCAGAGGGGATGTGCCGCCTGCAATCAAAAAGGCAAACCGCCAGCAGGGAAAAAACAGTGCGGCATCCGGCAGTGCTGCGGAGAATGAGTAGGGAACGGAGGAAGCATGGACAAGATAAAGATTCTGAAAGTAGAGCCGGGGAAACCTCCCTGTGTGAAGGAGATTGCGAATGACTTTAAGGCAAGTCAGGAAGAGGTGGAGGGAGACATTGAGTGCGTTGGTTTTGGAGATGGATGTGTGGCAGTAATCAACGCTGAAGGAAAACTAAATGGAATGCAGCCGAACCGCAGGAATGGTGATGATATCATCTGCGGTCCATTTTTTATCTGCGGGGATACCCCGGACGGTGATTTCATTTCCCTGACGGAGCAGCAGATCGAAGAATATACAAGACGATTTGGAGAGATTGAGCAGTTTACAGGGCAGGAACCGGAACTGGAGCCACATATGACCATCCTCGCTTTTTAAGAAAGTGACAGGACAATGGAAAGGAAACGGCACAGACACCGCCGTGTGAGCCTGCGTGTGGCAACGTGTGACGTTATTCTGCAAAACTGGATAAAGTGACCGACTAGGCTGCATTCTGCCCTGTGTGAGCCGATTTGGAGAAATTAACAGAAAAACCGGAGTGCGGAGGCATCCAAGACTCCGAAAATGGGGATGAAACGGGGCTGTAAAACAGGGTCGAAAATAGTGCAGGTTAAAGGGGTTATGCCGCAAAAGAGCGGCTTAACCCGTCAGACACCCACCGGCAGAGCCGTTGGGCAGTTCTAAGCATGGCATAACTTTTTTGGAAGATTCGGAAAGGTTATGCCATTTTTATTTTTGTTACAGTGCAATCAGGCAGTAGAGGCCGGCAGAAGTTATGCCTTTTGCGGAAACAGGGAAAAAAGTCTATAGACAGAGGAAAAAGAAGGAGGAAATGAGTAGTCCCATGGGGTGAGGTGCGCACCACTACCAGAATGGGACGATGAAAGTATTGGAATTATTTGCAGGAACAAGGAGTATCGGGAAAGCCTTTGAACAACGGGGACATGAAGTATTCAGTGTGGAATGGTCGAAAGATTTTGAAAACATTGATCTGTATGAGGACATCAGCAAGGTGACGGCGGAGGATATCTTAAAACTTTTTGGAAAACCGGATGTCATCTGGGCGAGTCCTGACTGCGCTACTTTTAGTATTGCAGCGATCAGCCATCACAGAAAAAAGAATCCAGAGACAGGAAGTCTTGAACCGGTCAGTGCATATGCAAAATTCTGTGACAAGGTAGACAAACATGTGCTGGAACTCATTGAGCAGTTACAGCCAAAGTATTATTTTATAGAGAATCCAAGAGGCGGCATGCGCAAGATGGAATGGATGAAGAATCTGCCAAGATATACAGTGACCTATTGCCAGTATGGAGATAACAGAATGAAACCGACTGATATCTGGACGAATCATCCGAACCCTGGATTCCTGCCGATGTGTCATAACGGTGATCCATGCCATGTACCGGCACCGAGGGGAAGCAAGACAGGAACGCAGGGACTGAAAGGTTCGAGGGAGCGCAGTGTGATACCGCAGAAACTGTGTGAGCATATCGTAGATATTTGTGAGGAGGGATGAGATGAATACAAAAGCAATTTATACCGTTCACGAAAACGGGAAGGAACACTATTTCTTTTCGGAACATGCGGGAGGGTTCAGTTACCCTTTTGCAGTAGCTGATTTTCTGCATAGCTTAAAGGGTGTGTTGAATGATCCGATGTCACCACAAAAAGGATTATGTGCAGCACCAATGCTGGAACAGATGAAAGGCAATTATTTGTTCCCGGAAGAGATAGAAGGAAAGGAATTATTTACTGCGGTTAAAAAAGAGCAGATGTTTCAACTTGCAGTGAAAGAGCAGGAATCATTTGGAATTGAAATCGATATGGAACAGGATACGGTATCATTCCATTTCCGAGAGGGAGAGGAAGAACTGCAGGAATTTTGTGACATAGGGTTTCCAAGGCATGGAGAAACGGGAGAGTATAGCGGTGAAACATTTTATTATGCCGCAGATAATCTGAGAGTCCAAAATATGATGGATGGAATTGAAATGCCAATCAGTGCAGAAAATGAAGAAGCATACAGGAGCATGATATTAAAGGCTGTGTGTAGTTTCTCAGAATATCTGTCAATGAGGACCTAATAAAATGAGAACAAAAAAGACTAGGCGGGAAATGATGGAACACCGCGGAAACACTGGGGATATGGCGGTTTTTGTTACATGAAAATTAAGCGTCATTGTCAAAAAAAACGAGAACAAAATAACAGGTGTGATTAATAAAAAAAATCAACCGAGAAAAATTGAAAAAAGGTCTTACACTTAAAAAATGGCGTAAATACGCGGTTTCTTGGGTGTAAGACCTTTTTTGAACAAATTGACAAGTTTTGAACGTTAGTAACGCGCGTTAGAACGCGTTAAGAAAAACCCTGAAACATGCATGAATACTGAACCTAACGCAATTTAACGCCAACGCGTTTGCACGCGTTTAAACACCAAAATGTGATAAAAAGCAATTCGACATTTTTACACTTATAAAAAATGATGTCCCATTGCCCTATTTTAAAGGGTTTAAGAGTATTTTAATTGATATTTTTTAATGTGTGGTCAATTCGACAAAATTGGTACAAAATGATTAACAAAAGATATATTAATAAATCATTTGAAAGCAAAAAATAAAGCGATTATGTTACCGCAATTTGTCCCTTACTATTTTACTTTTTTATAGAGAGAATTATACCTTTCTTGTTGATGAATAGTCAAAGCAACTTTACCTACAATTTGAACATTTGAACGATGATCCTTTTCGATGATGATTGGATCATTATTAGGATTCAGAGATTTCAATTCATAGTCACAGTCTAACGAATAAAAACATTTGCATGTAACAGCGTTATCAACTTTGATAATTCCAATCTCTCCGTTCTCCAATTCTTTCTGGGAGATAACTTCTATTACTTCCCCATCCATGATGATTGGCTCCATACTGTTTCCTTTGGCAATAAGAGCGTAGGAAGCTTTTGGATTTTCAGGAACAACAGTATTTATATTATTTTCAAAACTCAAAATAGGTTCTCCAGCAGCTACATAACCAAGGACTGATATAGAGTGAGTATGGTTTGTGCCATAGTCATGTGTATCTTCACTAACAAAAGTAGGTGTTTCGTGCCGATCGCTGAATAAGTATGACCCTTGAGAAATGGCAGATTCATTATAAGTCTGTGATTCAATTCGATCTAATTCTTCATATATTATTGTGTGAACGCGATGCTGCCCTCGCCGATCCAATTTGTTATATGTCTCAATGAGTTCTCTTTCGTCATTTGAAAGTGAATCGGTACCTAACACAATAGAGGTATTTTCTCCACCGAACACAAGGTAATCTAAAGTAACGTTAAAATATTTAGCTAATATAATTAAGTTATCTAATGTTGGCTTTCGTTTTCCAGATCTCCAATATCCAATTAAACTATCAGATATTCCGGTGTCTTTACTTAATTGATAGTTTGAAAGTCCTAAGCGCTTCATTTGACTATCAAAGGTATTCTTGAATTCCATATAATCCTCATTTCTAAAAACTCTAAAATGTTTGGTAAAATGTGTTGACTACCAAACAAAATAGAGGTATTATGTTTATAGATAAATCGAATAGAAATTTAATAGCTATCGAATATCTACCATAAACAACTTAACACATCAACAGATAATAATCAATTATCCGTTAAAATCTCTTGATAAAAATTTCAGTGGGTTCTCCACAAATAGGTAGGGAAAGGAATAAAAGCACAGAAAGGAACGATGAGAATGAAAGTAGTACTTGGAATTACAGATAAAGAAATAGAAGCAATAGAAGATATTCAGTAGAACGGGAGGAGAAAGTGAGCAATGTTTAAGAAGAGAGATGACAGCAGTCATAATATGGAGACTGCTGTCACAAAGCAAAACAGGATGGAGAAAATACTTAAAGGGTTGTTAGCAGTAGGAACAGTTGCTGGTATGGTGGTTATTATAGTGACTCCAAAGTATTTCACATCACATAATGACATAGCGAATCAGAAATCGATAAATGAGCTGAACAGTTCTCTTGAAAAATTCAGCAAGAACTATGAAAAAATATGCAACGAGGCTCTGGAGGCTTATGGCAGTATTGCAGATACTGAAAAGAAATACTGGGAAATTGCATATTCTAATATGACGAATCTTCAGGTGGAGATACAAGATCTTCGTTCTGAGATACAGGATCTTCAGGAGACTTTGAAGTATTCTCAGCAATTATCTTCAGATAGTGATTCTGCAGATTAGCTGCTTCCATATGCTCGATATGGATTTGGTTTATAGAGTCGATTATCTTATCACAGCATTCATCTAACTGCTCACAGATATTGACAGAGGCGGTCTCGATAGCGGAAATAACCATTGGTGCATCGGATGTCAAGTTTGATGATGCTATGCCGATTAAGAGAGACATAAAGTTTGATAAGAACCACTGGGCTAACGGTTTGCCATACACATTGACAAAATCTTTATTTTTCAAAACAACTACGGAATCATTACGGAACGATACTGCAACATTTTCGGTATTCTGACTGGAATCAACAGTCTGCTGAAGTTGTTTATTATCTTCCAGTGGAACAGAGTCAGGAACTGATTCAAGAGTATGAGTAGCAGAAGAGTTTATTTTGACATGTTCGTTCTGAAAAGTAATGCCGTCCATAAGAGACTGGACTTCTTCTTTAGAGAAAGCACCCTTTAGGTTAACGGATGAAGTGATACCATCCAGATGAGGAAGCACATCCACCAAACTTTTGGATGCACTAATCCTGTCTTGTATGGATGCTGTATCAGAGAACAGGGTCGAGACAGACGTTAGCTGTTGAGAAAGAGAAGCAATATCAATGGATTTTGTAACAGGCTCTAACAGGCTGGCATACTGTTGCAGGAAGCTTAGATTTTGTACGGAAGAAACCGTTTTATAGATTTTACTAAGCTCATCAATCGTTTTAAAATAATCGTTTTTCATAGGTTGTACCTCCTTAAATTTTATCAGCGGTCAACTGATTTAAGGAGATTATAACATAAATGGCAGATAATGACATCTGCCGGGCTGGCTCCATAATCGGAGCCAGCAGTAACAAAAAAAGCTGCCGGAGCAACGGCAGCCTAGGGCGAGGTCAATGACCTCACGAATGTATTAGTCATCAGTATCATATCACACATGAACAACAATGACAAGAAAAAAGTGGGGAGTGATGAAAGTGACGGCAGACGTTGAAGCAAATAAAGCATTTGGAAAAAGAGTAAAGAGCAGACTTCTGGCTGTAGGAATGACCAGCAGGGAGCTGGCCGAACTGTTGAATATTAAGCCGCAGTATATGAGTCAGATCTGCACAGGAAAGCGTTCCGGTATCAAGTACCGTAGAAAAATCATGGAGATATTGAAGCTTGATGCAGCTTAAGGAAGGAGATACATATGGAAGAATATGTAACGCTGGATGAAGCAGCACGTTTGGAAGAAGTACAATATAAGACATTTGCTAAAAGGTTAGAACGTAAGGATAAGAAGTATTTAATTAAAAATGAAACATCAGAAATAGGTGGAAAGGAACGCGTACTTATCTTAGTGAGTTCATTAAGTCGTAAAGCACAAGAGTCTTACCGCCACATGCAGGAGATGACAACGAAGCCTGCAGATGAACCACCGAAGGAAGAGCCATGGTATGTCGGAACTGATCCGGAGTGGTACATGGAGAACTTCGAGGAGCAGTACTATAAGGCTGTGGAGCTTGGAAACATTATCAGGCAGTTCCTTGACTATGATGAGAACAATCGGAGCAGATATGCAGAAGAATTTGCCCAGAAGTATCTTGGCAAGGGACAGCGTACACTGTACCGCTACATGAAGAGTTATGTGGAAGCCAGTGCATGGGCAATCAGAAAAGGCAAGGAAGACGGAAAGAACTATGGCTATTTCAAGGTGCTGTGCCTTTGCAGGAAGCCAAAGCCTACGGATGAATTTCCAAGCTTCACACCGGAGGTAAAGCAGCTAATTAAGAACATATGGTTCAATAAGGACTTTGCCACGAACCGTGGTACAAGGGAAATGCTTTACGACAAGCTTCAGGAGATGGCAAGGCTGAACAAATGGGAGAAGATACCAAGTTATCAGTCAGTAGCACGTTATATCAACTACCTTATGAATGATGAGGACATGTACAATGCGTGGTGTCTTGCTTCCTATGGAATAAGGGATTATAAGAACCGCAGGATGCTCAAGGGTGTACGTGATACGACAGCACTGCAGGTAATGGAGATTGTACAGGGTGATGAGCATACCTTTGACTGCTGGGTTGCCTATAAGAATCCGAATGGCAAGATATCTGCCATCAAGCCGAAGCTCGTTGCATGGATCGACACAAGGAGCCGGGCAATCATGGGAGATGTCATATGCAAGGATGCTAACAGTAAAATACTGAAGCAGAGCCTGCTGAAGCTGATATATTCAGATGTCGGTGGCGTACCGAAGTATCTGTACATTGATAATGGTAAGGATTATACAGCGGAGACCATGACGGGACGTAAGCGTAACGACAGGGGCGGAGATCGAAGGAGCCTTATTGATGGAAAAGGATGCTTTGACCTTGAGTTTGATGACAAGTCAAGAGGATTCTATAAATCTATCGGAATCGTTGATGACCATAGGGCAATGCCGTATGAACCATGGAGCAAGGGACAGATCGAGAGATTCTTCGGAGGGGTGTGCAGCCGCTTCACGAAGTGGATGACATCTTATACAGGAACACTTACGGGTTCCAAGACCATTGCCAAGATAGACAAGAACATCAAGAAGATGCTGGAGAATGACCAGCTCCTTACCATGGATGAGTTCTTTGCACTTTGGAGCCAATGGCTGGAAGAGAAGTACATGAACCATGTGCATTCAGAATTAAAGAAGCTGGAAGAGGAATATAAGACGCCTATGTCACTGTTCCAGAACGGCGACAGATACTTCAAGCCGGTTCCACCGAAAGCGCAGGCAACCATGCTGATGATGGAGAGCAAGCAGGTCCGTGTCTATGGTACGGGAATCCGTATGTTTGGCAATTATTACCGCTGTGTTGAGCTTGCTAATTACATAGACAGGTATGTCAACGTGAAATATGATCCGGAGGATATCACAAGCATCTATGTATTTAATGATAAGCATAAGCTTATCTGTGAGGCACAATGCCAGGAACTTCTTCTGATAGCTCCTCAGGTAAAGCAGGAAGCACTGGAGAAGCATATCAGAATGCAGAAGCAGCAGCTTAAGCACGACAGGGAGAAACTGGAAGAAGCGAACAGACCATTTACAGAGCTGAATGATGAACTGATCGGATTCGATCCGGTAACGGGAGGAATACCTCTGATGCTTGGAAAGAATCAGAATACACCTAAGGCGCGTGTGGTATCCATGCCGGATGACAGGACATACAGGGAGAATGATATCTTCAGGAAGCCGGCAGAGAAGCCAAGACAGGAATCCAAGGTCCTGAGCATGGCAGCCGCCAAGGCATTAAGGAAGATCAAGGCAATCGGAGAAGAATAAGAGTTGAGAAGGGAGAATTATTATGTCAGAGATGTTGAGCAGCAGAGTAACTATAGCAGATAGGATCAATGCCAAGCTGGATGAGGTAGGCATGACCAAGGCAGAATTTGCCAACCTTTATGGAGCCAGCAGGACAGCAGTGAGCAATTACCTGAACGGTAAGCCCAACAGCATGGCTGCACGTAAGATCAGGGAGTTTGAAGGGTTCTGTGAGAGCTGGCTGAATGAGAATGGAGAGGCTGCTGTATATGCAGCCGGAGCAGATGGAACAGAGACATCCGGTACAGTCACAGGAGGACCAATCAGAAAGCGTGATAATTTTGAATCAGCGGATTACATCGGCATTACTGGTCTGTGCAGTCTGTGTCAGGAGACCAGTGACCTGGGTATCGTGGTCGGCAGATCCGGATATGGTAAGACTTACACACTCAGGAACTATGCCAAGCTCCCAAAGGTAATACATATAGAGTGTAATGAGACGATGAACTGCAAGGATATCATCCGCAGGATTGAACAGGCGATAGGGCTTCCCAAGGGTTCGGGCAGCATTGATGAACGGATGGGGCGTGTATGCTCTTTCTTTACGACAAATAAGGGATATCTGCTTATCATGGATGAGGCAGACAAGCTGCTGAGCAAGTATACGATCAAGAAGATCGAGCTTATCCGTAACATTGCTGACGGTTCCGGCGTGGGCGTGGTACTCGCCGGAGAGCCGGCACTGGAAGCAAGCCTTAAAGCATATGATGAACGTTTCGCCAACCGCATGGGGCTGATATATAAGCTTGGAGGTCTGACAAAAAAAGAAGTTGAAAAGTACTTTGAAGGATATGAGGTAGAAGAGGCTGCACTGGAAGAACTGTATCAGAGAGCCTGCAACCGTAACACTGGATGCTTCCGTCTGCTGGACAGAACACTGAATAACGTAATCCGTATTCTCAGAACTTCTGACAAAAATGTGATTACATATGATGTCCTGAAGGAAGCTTCCGGAATGATGATTCTGTAGGAGGAATGGCGTATGAAGAGAGTAATTATTGAGGTTAATGGATCTGAACAGTCTGAGAAGGCGGAAGCGATCAGGGAAGCGGTGGACAGGATGCTTCGTGCTTCTGACATCGTGAATGTCAATGTATATACAGAGAAGGAACTGAAGGTAATGTGTATGCTGAGCAGGAGGGAACCGGCTTATGTCGAATAAATTTGGTGCGATATATGCCATTGCAAAGAGCCCGCAGCTTGGCATGACGGATGAAGAGCTGCATCTTCTGGTAGGCGGGATGACAGGCAAGGACAGCCTGAAGGAATTGACATCAAGGGAACTGCTGGAGCTTACCACGAAGCTTCAGGATATGAAAGACAGTGCATCAGGTAAGAAGAGTGCACGGAATTTTACACGTAATGGAAACAGAGCAACGGAGCGCCAGCGCAGGAAGATGTATATGCTGATGAAAGATCTGGGCTGGAATGATAAGAGGATCCGGGGATTTGCAAAGAAGATGGTCGGAACGGAAACTATTGAATGGCTGAATCATGAGCAGTGTGCCGCCCTGATCGAAGGACTTAAGAAGATGCTGGAGCATCAGGAAGCGGAAGGTGATACGGATGGTCAACAGGGATAGTGATTCAACTCAGAGAAGACATATTATTCAGTCGGACAGGAATGGTTTCTATTTCAACATGTCTAAGAAAGTCCAGCCGGAAGCCCTGAAATATTTTCGGGAAAAACCGTATGCTTCGGTATGCGGTTCACTTCCTGGGAAAGAGAGGATAGGCAGAGTTGGAAGTAAGTAAGGACAGAGTGACTTTTTACGGTAAGAGCATTAAAACAGGTGAAACTGTAAGCGGCTGGTACTGGGAGAACAGAGGAGACGGGTATATTGTAACACGTGATGAGAGCATACAGCCTCCGCTGTACAGGACCTATGCAGTAGAGCGGGATACAGTCGTTGCCAGAATAGAGGAAGGAGCTGGAGAAGTATGAGATGGGTATTAGGATCAGTTATGGCGTTGACCGCCGCAATAGTATCAGCAGTCATGTACATAGCTGTAGGCAGAGAGATGGATAGGGATACCAGGAGTGAGAGATGGGGCGAGGATGACAGGCAGTCACCACGTTCAAAACCCGATAGCAGGAAGAGTGCTGTCGGGAGAAAGAAACATATATTATTTGGGATTATGATTTTCCTGGCTTTAGGAACATGGGTATGTAGAACCCAACAAATGATGGATTCATATGATAAGCTGAATGATTCCCTGATAGAGTTTAATGCCTTTATGGATGAATATAATATGCTGCTGGCCCAGAACACGGATGCAGATATTGAATGTAATGATACGCTTAGGGATTCTCTGAACCACTTGGATGAGGTAATTCTTCCGAGTGTTCAGATGCTGATTGAGGAGCTGCAAGAGAGTCGGCAATTTTGCGAAAAGTGGAAAGAAGATACAAATGGCAGTAAATAAAAATTTGATTTCACAGTAAACCGAAGTTTCTTTGGAAGTTAGGAGGTGGCAGATGAGAAAAAATTATGAATTAGAACTATATAAATTACTAATCAATCCAGAAGAAGACGACATTGACATCTCATACGTAGATGAATTTGGATGGGGTAGTAATACAGAGTTTTATGTTTGGATTAGTTTTAATTGGTTTAATGAATTTGTTAAACGATTGAGTGATATTTTTGGCTATTCGCTTTTTGATGAAGGTGGAATTGAAGCAAGAATTTGTAGTGATTGTGTATGTATCGACTTAGAAGAAGTTATTTCTGGATATGGTGTTGATCTTGAAGAAGTATTTCCAAGAAGTAAATACACACATTAAGAGAATAATACATTGAAAGGAGCATGAGATTTGCTGCAGCATTAAATAAGGATTTTGGGGAGAATGTTCATGGAGAATAATATAGTATCATTCGATATTGTTAGAATTAATCGTGCTAGAGATAAAATTTGCAAATGCAATCCGGCACATTATGAAGTAGATACTACGAACCGGATAGTTACATGTCAAGATTGCGGATCTATTGTGAACGCATTTGATGCGCTTGTATCCCTGGCAGGAAGGTATGAAGAGATTGAGAAAACGCAGCAAAGAATGTTATCTAAGGCACAGAGTTATGCTAAGTTAGCAGATGAGGAATTCCAAAGAATGAGAAAGAATAAAGTTTTTAGGGATATGGAAAGTAAATATCGTAATGGTTTGTATCCAATGTGTCCCAAGTGCATGAAAGCGTTTGATCCTGTACATATACAGAGTTGGACAAGAGGGAATTAGAGGATTCGTCATAGAATACATATTTAGTAAAGAAATGGTAGGTGATTGATATGACAAGACAGGAATTTGAAGAGAAATCATTTGAAGATGTTATGTCGCAGCTTAGTGAAGAATATGACCAGATTACAACACTTGATAAATTGAAAATGTTTATCAAAGAGAATATTGATGAAGATAATTTTAATATTGCCATTCATTTATGTAATGCAATTTGTAATGATCCGAATTCATTAATGAGCAAATGGTACGATTATAATTATAGTATGGGTATATTTGATATACCAGTTTGTTTAAGCGAAAAGTCAGATGTAGAACCTTTGATTGATGATTAGGATTTGGAGGAGAAAAGATAATGATGAGTACAGGGTATAAAGTTTTTGCAACCGTACAATTAGTAGATGGGGAGATAGTGATTGATTTAGGAGATACAACGCATTACATGACATTAACAACCAAAAGTGGCATAACATGCATTGTGGAGAGAAAGTCGCAAGAATTCTTTGATGTAGAAACCATCAAATAAGAATTTAACGGAGGTACAGAATGAGTAATACTTTTTATGGTGGAATACCAGTAGAGCAGGTAGATTTTGAAAAAGAATTTGATAAGGAGTTGGAACAACTTACAAATAATATCTATCAGTTAAAAGCAAGGAAGTATATCGGGAAGATAGATTATCATTACTGGACATTAAAGCTAAATAAAGCAAACAGAGCTTTAGAGGTTGGAACAGTTACCCTTGATTAGGATTTACGGAGGTAGAAAAGATGATCCGAAAAGGAGATAAAGTCATTATGAATGGCAAATATTATGTGTCAGAGAAAAATAAAGACAAGGAATTTATTGTAACAACCGAACCAACAGAGGTATGTGGGACATTATCCGTCTGGCTTGAGGGATTTAGAGGTTGTTATGCGGTTGATGGATTAACGAAAGTTGGTTCATTGAACTGAGATTTAAGGTGAGTATAGATGGATGAGTTAAGGGAGAATTACTGGAAAGTAATAAGCAGGACAAGAAAGTCCGGTAAGATAAGCCCATCCGTTAGGGAACGGGCTGAGATGCAATGGAAGGCTTATGATGAGGACGTTGTAAAGGAAGCCTTACAGATACATATTAACAGGTATCCTGAATATAAGGAAACCTATACCATTGGGATCATGAGGAACCTGCAGAAGAGAAAGCAGTCAGGTGTAAAGCCTAAGAATTCTTTTGGAATGAAAGAGAAGCAGGATTATGATTTCGATGAGCTGGAGCGGCTGCTCCTAAAGTAAATTATGGGGCATATGGAGATTGTGCTTACCATTATAAGACCCCATATAATGTGTTGAATGTGGCGCAAGCCACAACCCCCTCAACTCTTTTATAATGCACAGGCACTTATCTGACAGAGTGCTTGTGCCACATTCAGCACATTAAGGAAGGAGGAGCTTAAATGTATAAGATTGTGCAGGGTAATGGCAGCATTACCATACCGGCGAAGATCCGGGCAAGCCTTGGCATCTCTCACAGGGATGCAATGGAGATCAATGTGCAGAAGAATGGGGACATTTTGTTATCAAAGTGTGAACCCAGATGTGTATTCTGCAAGGGTACGGAGAATGTGGCAATACGCAGGGGAGTCAGGATGTGTCTGCCCTGTTGGTGGAAGTTAATGGGAAAGGAGGAGCCTACAGATGGAACTGAAACAGATGGACAACAGACAGCTGGTGACGGAGCTGATCAGGAAGGATAGTGAACGTGCCCAGCTGGTCAAGGAAGTGACAGAATATAAGAATGAGATCATGGGGCGTGGAGCCATATTCATGGACAATACCAATACCCGTTTTGTCAAATATTATGGGAATAATGGAAGCTGTGCCGTGACTGATGCGGAGACACTGACCATCGGGGATGACCTGAGGCTGAAGGGGCTGCTCCCTGAGGGCGTGTATGAGAAATTCGTCAAGGTGACACCTACGGTCAAATATGAGTACGACAAGAAGCTGGAGCAGGCTCTTAAAGCAATATTCAAAGGTGAGTATTCCTTTGAAATGACATTGGACGAGTATCTGTCAGATCCCGGATTATTCCCGCATGAGATAGATGCGAAACAGAAGAAAGTGCTGCTTAGAAAATTATCGGGCGAATATGCAAAGGACAGGAAGCTGCTGGAGTCCATGTTCGGCAAGGGTACCTATGAGGAAGAACTTCTGTATATATACAGAATTAAAAATGGGGAACTGATCAGGATATTCCTTCCTGATGAGGGACTGGATGCACAGATCGAAGAGATCCGTAAGTGCATGATCGTAGAGGTAAGTACCAAGATAACAATAGATGCAAGTGATGTGGAGGAGGAATAGAAATGCCTAAGAAGAAAGAAACAGAGGAAACAAAGGAACTTAAAGAACAGGAAGTTCAGTCAGAACCGGAGACAGCTCCTGAATCAGGGATCCAGTCGGAATCGGAGCAGATTCCTGAACCAGAGACACAGCCTGAACCGAAGCAGGCATCAGAACCAGAGACACAGCCTGAACCGGAGCAGGCCCCTGAACCAGAGACACAGCCGGAGCAGGAGAAAATTCAGTTCAGGGTGCGGATCAGGGACAAGAAGGTGGCGCTCAGGACAAGCCCGGAATTTAAGATTGATAACAGTAACCTGTTCGGGATTGCAGACCAGGAAGGGACCAGGTTGTTTGATATCCTGGAAGTAAAGAATGGTTATGGCAGGGTGGCGTATCCGGCAGGAACGTGGATTTCACTGGATGCATGTGTTAAATGTTAGGAGGCTGACGGTATGAGTCCGGAATTGATTAAGGAACTGATTGCAGATACAAAACTTCCGGATATCCCGGACCGATACAGGGCGATCGTAGAGATAGTCGGCGTGGAGAATTACATAAGGCTGTCTGATTATGCCAAAGGGGATGAACTGTATTTCCCTAAGGTCGAGAGCATACTGGCACCGGCACGTAACCGGAGGATCAGGAAGGAATACAATGGCTATAATGCCAAGGAGCTGGCGGCAAGGTATAACCTTACCCTGCCCCAGATACTGAATATCATTAAGGGACTGCCCCAGGGCGGGCAGATGGACCTTTTTACATTTGGTAAACAGGCAGATGTAGATGTGATTTAAGGAGGGATGAAATTATGGACAGAGATACGAAGTGTGAAGTGATAAAGGCAGTAGCCGCCGGTATGAGTGATGAAGACATTGCGAATTTCGCAGACATGGAACTGGATGAACTGGAGGCGTTTAAACAGGAGAATGCACAGGAGATCACAGCCAGAAGAAAGGAATGGGGGGAATTCGGATCATGAGTACTGTAATGACAATGAATAACACGAAAGTGATAAGAGGATGCGATATCTCCTACTGGCAGGGGAATGTAGATTTTGCAAAGATGTATAAGGCAGGCATCCGGTTCATCATTATCCGTGCCGGCTATGGGACTAAGGTGGATAAGTATTTTGTAAGCTATATTACAGGGGCATTGGCGGCAGGGATATGTGTAGGTGTGTACTGGTTTATCTATGCAAGCAATACACAGGAATCAGAGCAAAACGCTTATGCATGTATAGGGGCGATCGCCCCATATAAGGAATATATAACCTGTGGCGTATGGTGTGACCTGGAATATGACTCTGATAAGAAAGCCGGATACATGTCCAATGCGAAAAGGAGCAGCCTGGTGAAGACATTCCAGCAGACACTGGAGAAGGCAGGATATCAGGCAGGTATCTATGCGAACCAGGACTATGTAAAGAACAAATTTGATCCTGTACTGGTACGTACATATCCGTTATGGTTTGCCAAGTATTCCAACGATATGGGGACATACGCAGGGAAGGGCAAGGATGGACACCCTTATATCTGGCAGCATACATCCAGTGGAACAGGGAGCACATACGGGGTGGCGAGCAAATACATTGACCTGGACAGGGGATATTTTGACATCCGGAGAAAACAGGCAGTGAATATCCTAGTACAGCATTAAATAAATAACTAGTCAAATATCATGTATGGTGCTATACTTA